>ENA-ORDC01000653-ORDC01000653.1-marine-metagenome-genome-assembly--contig:-NODE-653-length-32023-cov-17.395167_pt1 | contig 32023 bp, 30 predicted proteins | sample MGYA00237783_ERZ508515 | MGnify/ENA primary metagenome ERZ508515 (study PRJEB26186, sample SAMN06268792) | marine metagenome | isolation source: Eden Landing Ponds, San Francisco, CA, USA | place... | reverse complement strand
GTCCAGTCACGCCGAGTGCGAGCCCACCGGCGATCTGGGTACGTACCTGCCGATCCATCGATCAAACGGTCCGTGGCGAGTGGGATACGCCTTGTGGTCGCTCGGGCAATCTTCATAGCGTTGCCGTCCTACCGTTCGGGCGTGGACAGCGAGACTGATCCCGTCGAACTCGGTGTGACGCTGCTTGCGCACCTCGAACACGACCACCTATCGCTGGCCGACGCTGTCGACCGTCTGGAGACGATCACGACCGATCCAAACGTCACCAGAGAGATCCTCGACACCGCCGAAGTTCGGGGCATTATCGACCGCGAGGACGGTATCATCAGCCCGAACAGCGGGTCGTTCGTCCGCTTCGAGAGTCAGGTCGTCTCCCGCGAGGGCGAGTTCGACTGCCGGCGCTGCGGGTCGTCGCTGTCGACGGGCTATTTCATCCAGTTCGAGTCGGGCGAGGTCGGTCCGTTTGGCTCCTCGTGTATTCGAAAAGTGACCGGGCGAGAGTGACTGTCCCTACCGCCCCTGCCGAAGCTCTTCGATCAATTGCTTGATCGCGCCGTGCTGTTTGCGAAGTAGCTCGTTCTGCTTGTTCACGGCCGTCGTCAGTTCAGAGAGCTGCTCGCTGACCGCCTGCAACTCTTCCTGTGTGGACGTCCCAGGCTCGGCACTATCGTCGCCAGTCTCTATCGACACCGACTCCGTCTCGCTCAGCCCGCTGGCGACCGTCGGTTCGTCGGTCGTCGATTCTCCCTCAGTCGACTCGTCTTCGGCGTCGACGATCGAACGGTCGGCATCGTCGTCTGTGTTCGCGTCGGCACGCTCGCTCTCGCCGCCGAGAGGTCTGATCTCGTTATCGAACGAGAACTCGTCGTTCGTTGTCTCCTCGTCGCCACTCTCATCGTCGGATTCGGCCTCGAAGTGGCTCTGTAACTCCGACATCGAGGTGACGTCGAAGAACTCGAAGACGGCCTTCTGGAGGGTTTTCTCGACCAGTCGCGCCTTGTCGTTCGGGGTCTTGATCCGCTGGGGGCGGCCACCGATCTGGAGGACGATCTCGGTGGCGACGCTGGCTTTCTCGAACTCCAGGCCTGTGAGGTCCTCGTAGGCGAACATCTCGAAGTCGTCCTCCCAGACCGCATTGCCGACGTGCTTGACGACGCTCCGTTCGCCGATGACCAGTGTGAGTTCACTGAATCGGAACGCGCCGACGACGCCCTCTTCCTCGTCGAGGATGCGTTCAGTCGTGAGGACTCCTTGGAGGATGAGTTCGAGGATGTCGCTCGCGACGCTGTTGGGGACGGTCAGCGAGCGGTTGTCTTCGACGTACTCGAAGACGAACTTGGTCTTGCGCCGCCCCTCGTTGAGCTGGAGTCGTTCGACCTCGTGGGGGTACTCGGTGACGCTCTCGTCGCTGAGCAGCCCTTCGGCCCGATAAAGCAATAGCCGCGTCGGTGTCAGACAGAGGACGTCTTCGTCGCCAAGCTTGATGCCTGTCTGCAGTTCCTCGCCCCCGAGGTGTTCCTGGACGAGTTCCGGAATCTCCATGCTCGGGCTGTGTCCGCGAGACAGCTTAAATCCGCGGGGTGGCCGTGACCCACTGACGATGGTACGACACCGCCCGACACAGAGGGTGCAGATGAGAAGCTTAAAGAGTACCACCACGCTATCACCGGGTGCGCCCGGGTGGCTTAGCTGGACATAGCGCCGCACTCATAGGGTTTCACTGTGAACGCGGCACCATCCCGGCATGCCCGTCGAGGCGCTGTCGAGCCTCGGACCTGGGTCATGCGGAGATCGAGGGTTCGGAGCCCTCCCCGGGCATTTCTATTTCGGCACTCGCTCCGTCGAGTGCCAACCCTTGAAATGCCGGCGGTGGGTGGAGAACCCGGTAGGTTCTGTGTGAGCGCCAGCGAACGCAGAACAGGCCAGACTTCGTCTGGCCGAGGTTCGGAGCCCCCCCGGCATATCTTATCACGTCGCTCGCGTTGGCGAGCGACAGCCACGTGATGATTTGCGGAGGGCTCCGAACCCTGAAGGATTCACGCGAACACCAGTGAGCGTGAATGAGAGGAGCGCTTGCGCTCCTCGTCGTTCGCGAGCCCTTCCCCCGAGATTCCTTTGTCGCGTCGCTTGCTCCGTCGAACGACAACCACAGACAGCGGATTCCAGCACGATAGGAGGATTTCATATCGCATATATTAGTTTATAAGTGCAACGTAGACTGTCCCCGAAGTGGCGGTTTCGGGAGTCTGGAGGCAGATCAGCCGCCAGAACGGCACTGCCACAGGCCACGGTTTGCGGTCATCGCCTCACGCTCGGCGTCGGCGTAGCGGTCGCGTTCGGAGAAGGAGGTGTCGTACAGGCGCGCGTGGCCGTCCTCGATCAGGTTGTAGTTCACCGAACTGTTCTCGCGGATCACGATCCCCAGCAATCGCCCATAGCCACCTCGGGTATCGCCGCCGTGGTCAAGACGGATCGTGACCTGCTCACCGGCGAGTCTTTGCTCGACTACGGCACTGGCGTTCTCTCCGGTGGCTCGAAGACACGCTCGTCCCGACTCGGTGTCGGGGACGCCCTCGAACTCTCCAGGTTGGGTTTCGACGTGGACTTCGGGGGTGTCGATCCCGAGCAGCCGAACGGTGTCGGTCGATCCGTTGGTAAAGCGGACATCGATCGTGTCACCGTCGACGACGTCGGTGACCGTGGCTTCGTATGTGCTTCCGGCGGTGCCCGACCCAACGTCGACCTGGACGGAACACCCAGCGAGTACCGCTATTGTCGCTATCCCGGCCATGACGACCGATCTCTCGATGTTCACACCAACTCTGTAGATGGCGATTCCCCCTCAGTCTGGTGGTGTAAATTGTATGCGACTATATCGAATCTCCGTGGCCGTTCGCACAGAAGTTCGGAGTTTGGGTGATTAACAAAAGAGAACAGGGGTTGAGTGATAGGTCTGAGTATAGAGAGGAGTACTTTGGCTAGTTTTGGATGTGCGTATTCGGTCAGTTCTTTCTATCTGGTTTACAACGGTGTGGAAAAACAGTCGGTGTGAGTACTCTGCTCTAACAGGGAACAGCTATCTCGGAAAATACAGTGGTGAACGTCTATCCGATGGTTTCGTCCAAGTGACAGCCGAGGAGTTGGCTGAGTTCTCCGGCTGAAAGAGGGGGTGATTCACCGAGGTCAGCATCGAGTGCATGCCGGAGAATAAGATTTGTCAGCCTCCAGGCATTATACATGAGAACGCCTGCGACGAAGGTGAAGAGCCGGACACGGTAATCAGTGGAGCAGGTTTGCGGGAGGAAGTTGTGTTTGATGGATTTGTACTCGTTTTCGATTGTCCATCTGTCTCGATACTGTGCGGTGATAGATTCAATCCGTTCGACTGGGATGTCAGCATTGGTGGTGAAAATAGCGTATGAGTCGCTCGACCCTTTCGAGGGGACATAGAGGAAGTCTACACCGTGTTGGTTTTCGGTAGTTGTGAGGGTGACATCGTGAGCGACAGCACAATCGGCGTTCGGGTGCCGCTTGATATCCTCAACATTATCGAGGTCTTCCTTCGCACTGAGTCGCTTGGGGATGAGGTAAGTCACCCCGTGCTGGTCTAATGTGCCCCGGACATCGTGGGTATCAAACTCCCGGTCTGCAAACACCTTGTTCACAGCTACGTGTTCTTTGGCTTTGGAGATGAGGCGGTCAACAACGTCTGCAATCGGCGTTCGGTCTCCATCGGTTTCCCAGAACGAGTTTTCCTTGACAGGCTCGATAGCGAGGATAATTGGTGTGTCTTCCCCGACGATTGAAATTGTTGCAAACTTGTATCCTCTCTCGTGTTCGTCTTTGAGTCCACTCACCATCGAGGGGTAGTCCTCTTTGAGGATTTCGAGTTGGCGGTGTTTCCACGGTGACGGGCTGAACTTCCAAGGAGTCACGTCGATAGCGACGTTTACAGGCTCCTTGAGACTCTTCTGGAAGTCTGTTTCTTCTATCAGGTTTGCAACAGCCGCGTCAAATGGTTCTAACAGAGTTTTCCGAATGCGTTTCCACTTCTGCGGACGAGACCCGTCATCGAATTCTGGGAGAGTAAGTTGTGGGTCTGGGTGACCGAGCTTTTTGATTGTACGCGTGTGGGTGTCTGGGTGCGGGAGTTCATCCCGCCAAGAGAATAGTGTCCCGATGGTATCCAGGCCGGTTTTTCCATTCCCGACCATAGAGAGATAGGCCTGAACTTCGAAGAATACGTCGTCTTCGTATTTTGCGTTTTCAGCACGATTGGTCTGGAATTCGGTGAATACGCGGTCTCGGGCAGTTTTCACTGCTCGACGCATCTCTTTGACTGTTAGCGTGTCCGTGTTCAATTCTGACGGGTTGATTGGTGGCGGTTCATCCGGTGTGTCAATCAGCCCATGCTCATCTGCGATTGGTTTGATTCTATCGACTAATTTGCTGAGGAAGACTTTATCCTGATATTCGAGTCGATTACGGCGAGTGTATGAGAGGGTTTGACCAGTAGGTGGGTGATTGAGTCCAAGCCGGAGTTGAACGTAGGGCCAGAGTCGGAGTTTGTTTGCCACTTCTTGGTCGGTGAGGTCACTGACCTCTTGATACAGAAGGACGCGGAGGATGGTGTCAAAGTCGTACTGCCGGTCGCTGTCGCGTGTGTACGTGTCAGATAGATAGTTCTCAGGGAGTCCCAAAGACCCGATAACGTCTGTGATGTGGTCGTGTCCACGGCAAAGCCTCTCAACTTGCTCTGTGATGGCGTCAAGATATCTTGACCGTGCTTCGGTGTCTCTGGAACTCATGTGTAGTCGCGCTTGATACGCTAATGTTTCCTCAGATTCTGACTAAACTGCTGGCGTGTGTTTTCCACTTCCAGTTCGGAAACAGCCGCTTAAGAGAGTAAGAACCGAGTAGGCTCTATTCGGGACCAAACTCAGATTCAAAGTTTACTCAGAATCTGAGCGCACTCATATCTTTATTTTACCACCGCCGCGAGGAGGACTTAGATGTCTCTATCAATCCCTGAATTTCTTTCACAGAAAGGGTCAGTTGAGTTGATATGCGAAATTGACCCACAAGGCTCTCATTTCGGTGATTTGGAAGAAGAACTGGAAAATATAATCAGCCATGACACACTTGCTAAGCGTTTAGACGATGGATACGATGCCTCACTGATTGAAGTACGTGGAGTAACCGGAGAGCAAGGCGTAGGCGGAATCCATAAACTGACTTCTTGGGGAGAGGACATTCAGAAATTCTTCAGGAATATCGGTCTCGTAGCTCTCCATGAAGAACGAAAACGCAATCTCAGACAGTTCAAAGAGAAGCAGGAATTAGCTGAAGGGTTCCTCTCTGAGAGTTATGATGAATTCTTCATAGAGTTCCAGAAACCACGAGGTGAACTCATGCGTGTTCCAAATATGGTTGACGCATGGGATGAGTATCTTGAAGGAAATGAATCCGAAGAAACCGATTAAACGTCTGGCGGGGTGAGATTCTTCATTTTGAAATCAGACTTGGGGACGTACTGCCCGGCAAGAACAGCAAGCTCGCGTGTTCGTTCGATGTCTGCAAGATTGTGGAGTAGGAGGTCTTCCCAGTTTCCTTCCTCGAAGGCAGTGACGGCACTACCACTGTCATCGAACGGGTCGCAGTCGTCGTTTCCAATTAGTTTCTGATAGACGCTCACGAGGTCATTCTTGTCGTCGGTGTCGAATCGGTTCATCATCGTCATCACGTCCGCGTACGCGATGTCTGGGAACGGCCATTCGACATTACACCGAACGCACGCACTTCTGACGAATGGAAGGTCAAAGCCTTGCTTCCAGGTCTCGCCATTATAAGCGGTGAGGTAGTGGCTATCTCCGTCAATACTCTTGTCAGCGAAGTCAGACAATGCCCGTAGCAGTGTCTCCTCTTCTTCGCAGACCCTCACCTGGACGTGTGACCCCGATTCAGTTTCCAGAACTGTTTCAAGAGCAGTTGCGTTAGCTGTACGCCCATCGGTGTTCAGCGCCAGCCAGGAACCCATCTCGGTCGCTACGCCTGCGACGGTGATTACTGCACCCGGGTCAAGGCCTGAGGTCTCGATGTCGAACGCTCTCGGTTTGAGGTCGGACATACCACAAGCATGTGCGAATTGAAAGGTATAATTCGGCGTGTCGTTTCCACTTCCAAAGAATTTGGGACAGCTAGGTGATTGCTAAACAGATTATTACTGTTGTAGAATCCGGGGGATAGGGGACAGAATTATCCTATCAACCATCTCATACACCTTATGGAAGAAGAGCTAGTTATTGTTGTTTCTCGGGACAGCAAGGAAGCTGAATCCCTCTGTCAGAGACTATCAAAAAACCTCAAAAAGAAGGGTTTGGAGTCTTCTGGACCGCTTCGTTTACCTAAGGTCCACATCACAGAGGCAAAGCGTGTGGTACATGATTTTGAGGAATCCGAGGATGAGAAGCATGGCTGGTTAAACGATTTGAAACGCGACACAATTAGTTCACTTGGACATGCTAAGTCGCAAATGGTGAAGGGATATAGCTTTAGATTCCGACGACGGGTGAATTTTGACGGTGAATCTCTTCTCAATTCCTTAGCTGAAACATCTGATGCTACAGTTATTCAGACCACAAGAATACAAAAGTCCTCTCCGGATACGAAAAATGCCCCGTTCAGCTATGACCCTGCTCAGGACTTCGTAACCGAATTGTAACTGGACGCGTTGCCTCTTGTGTTGCTGACTTATTTGCACCGACAGAACCAGAAGTGGAAGTATTGGAAACACCCCTCTTCCAATTAAGTGGTTGGAAAATCAATACGTAGGTGATGATACGTGATGCACGGGTTCTGCACCCCGAATTCGTGCCAGGCGACGTGGTGCATCGCCAGCACGAAATCAATACCCTCACTGCCGCCTTAGAGCCGCTGACGAACGGCAATATAGCGGAACCCGTGTTCCTTTACGGGCCATCCGGGACCGGGAAGACCTGTATCGCCCGCCACACCGTTGAGAAACTCCGTGAGACTGTTTTCGACCTCGACTCGAATACCAGTATGTGAACTGCTGGGAGGACTATACCCGCTTCAAAACGCTGTATCGGATTCTCGACGGTCTCGACAAGAGCTTCGATATCCACCGCCAATCCACTCCCCGAGACGTGCTTCTCGACCGGCTCAGAGACTACGATGGCCCTCCATACGTCGTTATCTTGGATGAGGTGGACCAGCTTGAGGACAAACGGATTCTCTACGAACTCTACCGGACATCAGGGGTCGCGTTAATTCTCATCGCTAACGACGAGACAAGCGTGTTTGCAGACCTGAATCCCCGCGTCTCAAGCCGATTTCAGACAAGCGAACGCATCCATTTCAACCGGTATACGCTTACTGAGTTGGTGTCGATATTGGAAGACCGAGCTAAGTGGGGCCTCGAACCAGACACTGTTTCCACTTCTCAATTGGAAACTATCGCTGACGTAGCGGCAGGTGATGCACGAGTGGCTATTGGTATCCTCCGGAACGCGGCAAAGAAAGGGTCTCAGCAGGGATTAAAGGAAATTACTGACGTAGTGATTCAGGAGTCTGTTCCGGAAGCGAAATCGGAAATTCGTCAGCAGAATCTGGACAAACTCACCGAAGAACAGCAAGTAGTGTATGATATCATTGCGAAGACGGGGGAGATTGCTCCGAGCAATCTCTATGAGGAATATCGAAGCCGTGTTGAAAATCCGAAAACTGATAGGACTATTCGGAATTATCTAGAGAAGATGGAGCGGTATAACCTCATTAGGGCGGAAGGAGAAAATCGGGGCCGGACATATCGCTCTATTAATTGATATCCCTTCAGTGCTAGATAGGTGGGCTATCAGACTTCTTTTGACCACTGGTCGTTTTGCCTCGACACTTTCGCTCGAAGTTTCGTTTTCGAGATTCCGCCTTTATCCGCCCTGCTGTGGCATGTTGGGCAGAGGGCAATGAGGTTATCATATTCGTTAGGGCCTCCCTCAGAGCGTTTTTCGATATGATGAACTTCTGGGGAGTCAGTCCGGTCCCCACACCACTCGCACTCTTGGTCTGCTCGTTCAAAGTAGATGTTTTCCTTCATGCGCTTTGGAGCAGGTGGTGTCTTTTCAGTTTCAGTCTCTGTTTCTGTCTCAGAGGTTTCATCAGCGTTCTCTTCCTCAACCGAGATTAGATACTCAATAGCGGCACTTCTCCCTTCGGAAGCATAGACACGATATGTTAATCCAAGGACGATTACACCGAGTCCGAGTAGCCCGATTCCTAAGAGAGTGACAGGTGAACTTGGGTCGAAACCGCCCTGTTGAATGGCAAGCCCGCCAGCAATGAGACCGACAAGAAGGAAGCCACCAGGAGGAAGGTCTGGCATTTCACCATCTTCTGTTGGTTCCAAGCTAGTATCTATCTCTCCTGAACCAGTTTGTGGCATACCTATATTGGGTCCAGAAGCTCCACTTTGAGAGCGTCCATTTGCCATTTCTTGGAATATCTCTTCTGCGTCGGAGAATGATTGGACTTCACGAACAGGCATGGTGAAGTCACTACGCTCATCGGTGAAGTCTGATGGCGTGTAGTCGGCAGTGACAATCTTCATCTCGGGTTGCTCTTGATACGTCACTTGATATACTCCGGCTTCTTGTTTTTCCAGCCGCCAGTTTCCTTCTCTACGGACAACTCCCATTTTGTAGAACATCTGCTTTCAGCGTAGTATCATTTACGCCTCTGAATGTCGATTCTCCAGACAAACCCTTCCAGTCAATGATAGACGTTCTATTGGTGTCTCTTATTTGAGACTATTTGCTAAGTGTTGCTTTGTCAAAAGCCATCTTCCGAACGTCTGGTTCGCAGTTTTTGTTGGGCCACTGTGCTGCGCCATCTGCTATTGATCGAACGATATATCGGCCTCTGTGAATATATCCTGTTCATGTCCGATCCGGCCGACAGTTTTGTACAATCTGCTCGGGGGATTCACTCCGGGACCTGCGTCTCCCAGGGGGACTACCTCTGGCGATATCGCGGCACTCTCACGGACGGTCAAGAAAACGTCCGCATTTTCACCACGTCTCCGTCGATACACCAGCAGGCCGTTCACGACGCGTTCTGGCGAGCCACTTCGGGATGGTTCAACCCCAGTTCACACGAGAACGTCGTCACGGTGTACGACCGAGGCAGGAACCCGCGGCCATGGATTGCGGTCGAGACAGTCAATGGGTCGCGTCTCACCGATGTCCAGTCGGAGCTGTCCATCGGAGGCGCTCACGAAGTTGTCTCTGGAGCTGCCGAGGCACTTCGCGTCGCAGGCCTCTATAACGCGACGCACGGATCGTTAGCACCGACTGATATCTGGGTGACTACTCTCTCCGAGGAAGCAGGTGCGACTGCCGTCGTCGACGAGTGGGGACTCGAACGTGCGTGTCGCGTTGCGGCTGACGACCCCCCTATCACTCCGTTCACCGCTCCCGAACTAGTCGACGATCCTACCGCCGTTACAGACCGAACAGACGTTTATGGGCTGGGTGCCGTCACGTACTACGCCTTGACGGGTCACGCACCGTTTACCGTCGACGCGCTTGAAGCTGGCGTCAGCTCCGGCCAGGTGACGCCACTGAGTGCGGTCGTGCCCGAACTCCCGCCAGCGGTTGACGATGTGGTTCTTACGGCACTGGCACCGACACCCGGCGGTCGCCAGTCGTCACCTTCGCAGTTTGGAACAGACCTCTCGTTGGCATTCCCCGACGGATTCTTCGATTCCCAGCCGACCCAGGATCAGACGCAGCCTGCGCCCACTGGCCAGCCTGTTGCCGACGACGGCCCATCCCGGGAGGGGCAACGGGCCGCCGATACGAGTGAGCCGCCTTCTCGCTCTGGACCTGACAGTACCAGTGCTGGGCAGACGGCTCCGGGTGGAGCGAGTTCGTCGCCCCTCTCTCGTCGGGCAGTCCTCGGTTTTCTCGGCCTCGCGGGTGGCGGTGCCGTGGTCGCTTCCCAGTTACTCGGCGATTCGGATTCCAGTGGGGTGCTGGGTGACGAGTCCGGTGACCGATCAGGCAACGGTGGTGTCGCCACGCCGTCTGATGGCCCAGCGACGACGGAACCGCCGGCAGACACACCAACTCCGGAGGAGCCGCCGACCGAACTGGATCCGTCGATCCATGCAGACAAGGCCCAGAACGCCTGGGAGCGTATCACCGAAAATCCGGGGCCTGCTGCCCAGGACCTCCGAAACCAGGCCCACGTCGATATCGAGGAAGCAGTTCGCGATAGTGCGATCATGCTGAACTTCATGCACGACGTGAGCGAGCGATTTTGGTACGATCACGTCGATGTCCCGAAGTACGGCGCCCTGGGCCCGTCCTATCAGCAGCATAATCGGACGGAGCTGACTGATGGGAGCACGGAGCTGAACCTGATCAACAGCACGCACAACTACATCGACCCGATCGAATCCGACGACGAGGCGTCATCGAGGGTAATTACCCAGATCTACGAACCGCTGGTCAACTACCCTAACGGGGTCCCGGAACTCGAAACCAAACTTATCGAAGGTATCGAACTCTCCGACGACCAGACGACGTACACGTTCAACCTCAAACAGGGCGTGCAGTTCCACGACGGCAGTGAGCTGACGGCCAGCGACGTCGTTTACTCCTGGCGGCGCGTCGTCGAATCGGAAAACAGCGTCCGGTCGAACTTCATGCTCTCCAGTGCGACCGGCGTCGGTGCGGTTCACGAGACTGACGTCGAGGGCAACGTCGTCCCGGACTCGCTGGGTGTGACGGCCGTCGACGACTACACCGTCGAGCTGAAGATTGAGATGCCCAACCCGGACACGCTAGACGTACTCACGTACACGGCATTCTCGATCGTCCCCGAGGGGATCGTCGGCGACATTGAGGGTTACGAGGGTGAGGTATCTCACGACGAATTTCGACAGAACATGGGCGACGGGACTGGCCCGTTCCAGTTCGACTACTTCACGCTCAACGAAGAGTTCCGCGCAGTCCGGTACGACGACTATCACGGTGAGGTCGCGTCGATCGAATCGATCCACTGGAACATCGTCGAGGAGGCCGAGGCGATCTACACGCTGGCGATCGAACAGAACGTCGACATCTTCGAGTTGCCGGCCGAGTACTACGATCCGGTGAAAATAAGCGCCGAAGAAGACAATCGCGGCCGCGATGCTGGCACCTACGGGACACTTGAGAACGGAAAGACGGTCAACTACCTTGCCGTTCCGGAACTGGTGACCCGGTACTTCGGGTTCAACGCCCGGAACGTGCCGCTTGCAGTCCGAAAAGCGTTCGCGTACGTCCTCGATCAAGAAGAGATCGTCAACGACATCTTTGAGAGTCGTGGTGTGCCAGCATACAGCTTCACACCGCCGGGAATCTGGCCGACCGGTCTGGACGGTTATGAGGACTTCGTCGACGAGTATCCCTACAGCGCCAATGAGGCCGATATCGAGGGCGCCACGGAGGTCCTCGAAGAGGCTGGCATCACTCCGGACGACCCGTTCAGCCTGCAATGTACGGTCTACACGAACCCGACCTACCAGCAAGCTGCCGAACTGCTGCGTGACACGGTCTCGGGCAATGGGATCGAGATGGAGATCGAGCAGGAGGACTTCGGGACGCTCATCCAGCGCGGGTACGACGGCGACCTGGAGATGTATTCACTCGGCTGGGGTTGGAGCTGGCGGAGTCTCGCTTTCGGTCACTCCGGCTTTGAGCCCAAGAACACCGACACCTCGCGGATGCCCGAGGAAACTGACGGCTACTACCTCGACTGGCAAACCGAACTCTCCGAGGAGTATCGCTGAGCCGCTACTGGAACCATCGCCGGCCCGACCCGGTGCTCCGCTGGCTTTGCTGTGCGTCGCCCTTGGCGCGGTCCAGCAAGCGCTCGATACGGTCGTCCATCGGTGGATGGGTCGACAGGAGTCGCGTCAGGGCCCCCTCCTCGTCGCCCTGGACGTACAGCGTCGAGAGCAGGCTTCGCTGGCGCTCGCTCGCACGGTCGATCTTCTGGAGAGCGCGCGCCAATGCGATGGGCCGGCCCGTGAGTTCGACGGCGCGATCGTCGGCTGCATACTCCCGGCGACGGGAGTGCGCGCGGATCAATACAGTGAGTCCGACCGCGAGCAGCGTCACGCTGAGTGTCGTCCAATAGTAGACGACCATGATTGGGTTGCGCGTCCACTCGCTGGGCCGGCCGCGGATCCAGGCCCAGCCGCGGGCGATACCAATGACCAGAAGCAATAGGGGCAGGAGGGGAAGCAATAGCAGGCCGACGATCGTTCGGAGGACGCTGTACGAGAGGGTCTGGACGAACGCGTCATAGTTTTCGAGATGGGCCAGTTCGTGGGCGAGGATCGCCTCACGCTCGTCAGGTGAGAGCATCCGGAGGAGCGTCCGGTCAAGCACGAGCACACCCGAGCGAACACCACCGAGCGCGAACGCGTTTGGGACGCCAAGCGCCGCGACGACGACCCGCGGCCGGTCGACACTCATCTGCTGTTCGAGTCTGTCGAGCTGATCGAACAGTGCTGGGGCGTTCCGGGGGCCGATCTCGATTCCGCCCAGGCCAGCGAGCAACTGTTGCGTTCCGAACCGGTAGCTCAGGTAGCCCGCGACGAGGACGACGACACCGATCGTGAGCAGGGCGGGCAGTAGATCTGGCGGGCGTTCCAAGAGATATCGGAACAGCTCGTAGGTCAGGAGGGCCGCAAGCAGATAGATACCGAACAGTGTCACCCCGATTAACCCCATCAGCGCCCGCCGAGAGAGCCACGCCATGTATGTGTCGTGAGTGTGGCTGTCGGTATAGCTCCCCCGCTTCTCCAACGATCACAATTGTATTATGGGGGAATCACGAAGGATCGAAGTGTATCTGGCGGGGGTCAGGTACGTGGGGGTTCCATGCGCAGGCTGTTCGACACACCAGCGGCTGACACCGGTATCGGCAGCGACCGCATCGTCTCTGGGTTCGCGTTCTGGTCGGCGATCTGTCTCCCGTTCGTCCAACTCTCGCTGTTGGCCGGCGGGCTCGATTCGAGACAGGGACTCGCCGCACTTACGCTCCTGTTGGCCTGTAACGTGCTGGCTCTGGTGGTCGGACACCAGCATCGACGTGAGTGATAGTGGTTGCTGTCGGTCTGTTCCGGACTAATCGCGCGCAGTCGTGCGATCGGGCCGGTAAATTGCTGCAACAACCACTATGAGCTCCCCGTTTCGAGAACATCAGGTGAACCGCGAGAGTTCGCTGGCGAGTGCCCGGCGTTTCAGCAGCGCGAACCCGCTCGCGATGCAGACGAATCCGAGCGCAGTCGAGATATCGATTACCTCACCCAGCAGCACGACGCCGACGATGGCGGCGACGACTGGTGCGAGATAGGAGACGAGGTTGATCTCGACCGGTCCGAGCCGCTCCAGCAGGTCGAAGTAGATGAGAAATCCGACCGCGCTGGCGACGACCGAGAGATAGCCCAGAGCCAGGAGTGCACGTGGTGACCACGTGACCGCCGAGAGTCGTTCTCCCGGGAGCGTGAGTGCAATCCCGTGCATGAGTATTGCACCGCCGGCCATCGACCACGCTTCCATCGTCTCGATGGGGAGGTCGGCGTCGAGCCAGCGTGTCAGGACACTACCGAACGCGAACGAGAGCGCAGCGCCGAACACGAGGAGGCTGAAGACGACGTTCTCGGTCAGGAGATTCGCGGGATCGGGGCTGACCAGGATACCGACCCCGATCAATCCGAAGACCATCCCAGCGATTCCAGCGATGGTGAGCCGCTCCTGGGGCAGAAACAGGCGGGCAAATCCGGTCGTCAGCACAGGCGAGAGACTCACGATCACGGCGGCTGCAGCACTGGTCGTCCCCTGTTCGCCAACGAACAGGAAGACGTGATAGCCGGCGATGAGAAAGACCGCGCCGACAGCGACAGCGGCCCAGTCTTCCCGGTTCCGGGGCCGCCACTGTTCGACTGCGATCATCATATAGGCGAACATGAGCACACCTGCGATATCGTAGCGGATCGCCGCGAACAGCACTGGGGGGATGTCGGCCAGCCCGGCCTTGATCGCGACGAAGGCGCTGCCCCAGACCACCGAGAGGACGAGGAACAGCAGGAGGTTTCGATATCGGCCCACCGTTAGATGGATTCGTCCCGGTCGCTGAGCGTCCGCAGGACGTCCTCGCGGGTGATGATCCCGACGAGTTCGCCGTCCTCGACCACCGGCAGGCGATTGATGTCCCGGTCCGGATCAGCCAGGAAGTCGATCACGGTGTCGACGCTGTCGTCTGGTGAGACAGTGACGACGTCGGCAATCATCACGTCACTGATCGGCTTGCCGGAGTTTTTCACGAGGTCGATCCCGACGTCCAGATCGCTCCAGGACAGATCCACGCCGTAGGTCAGCGTCTCGATAAACGGCGGAAACCCGATCGGGATCCACAGCCTTCGATCGGAGGGCTGGAAGAGATCGACCAGGTCCGTCTCGGTGACGACGCCGACGATGGCCCCATCTTCGACGACCGGGAAGCCACTGAAGTCGGCTTTCGCGAGTCTCGTCAGGACCTCGCTGACGTCGTCGTCGGGCGCGACTGTCTCGACTGGACTCGTCATGATATCGCGAGCAGTGACCATGACCGAGCAATCGAACGGCCGGGCCGTAGGCGTTCCGGTCGAGCCCCTCTTGTGGCCGGTGTCGCCGTTTCTGCCCGGGCCCACACTTTTAAATTAGTGGATCACGAATCGAGGGTATGGCCGCATATGGCCGGCCGTCGTTGCGGGATCTGTTCGACGAATCGCCAACTCCCCACATCGCACATCCGCCGCGCACACATCATCGAGACTTCTACGTCGCCACCGACGGCTCATTCAGAGACAGCGGTGGCGGTCTCGGCGTCGTCATCGAGACACGAGATGGCGAGCGCGTCGGCCGCCTGTCGGTCGGGGATCGGTCGCCAGACAACAACGTCGCCGAGTACCGGGCGTTGCACCTCGGGCTCGATCTGCTTGCCGCGCGAACGCCGTCCAGTGCACGCGTCGGCGTCTTGCTCGACCACGACGATCTGGCGGCGAACGTCAACGCCGCCGTCCTGGCCTCCCGAGCACCGACAGCCGAGCCACCGCACTCGCTGACGGTTCCCGCGGAGACGCGATATCACTGGCGGGGCGTGATGGCCCGGATCAACGGCTTCGCGGAGATCCGGGCGGCGCGGATTTCGAGTGATCGTAATCCCGCCCATCCGCTGGCGAACGCGCCCGATCAGTACGGACACGTCAATCAGGAGCCCGATCGGTGCGTACTCCCGGAACCGATCGAACCCACCGACGAACAGGTCCCACCACCGTCGCGGTCCAACCGCGGCAGCGCCAACGCGAGCGACTAGGCTGGCAGCACTCAGGGTTCGCCCCTGCTCAGGGCGCTCCCTCGCGTTTGCTGTCAATTGCTATTCGTCAGGGCGAAACGATTACAGCGGCTTGCATACAACGCATACATATGAGTACCTCGATCCGAGTTTCAGACGAGACCAAGTCCATGCTCGCTGTATTGAAGGAAGAGGGCGAGAGCTGGGACGAATTTTTAGCCCGGCTTGCCCGTCGTGAGCGTGATGTCGACGATCTCGGCGGCTTTGCTGCCGAAGGTATTGAGCAGGGCATGGAACAGACACACGAGGAACTGAACGAATCGTTCGGAGAGAACGTACGAGAGGAATGATCTGTCTTGATAATAGCGTTCTTCGACGCTTTGCCAGCCCGAGTCAGTCTCCGGCGGTCGATGCGTATCTCAAAGAGAACGCCTCGGTCCCGTGGGTAATACCCGCAACAGTTGCGTTCGAGTACTACGTCTTCTACGACACGCAGGCAGACATCCGAACACAGCAACGGCTGCTCAATTCACGACTAGATGGAATTTTACCACTCACTGACGAGGTAGCTTCCGAGGCGGCTCAACTCCGGACCCTGCTCGGACAACACGATGTGTCCCTCAATCTCGCTGATCTCCTTCACGTCGCGACTGCACGGGACGCCGGCGCGACATTCGTCACGCGGGACGCTGCCGACTTCGACAAGCAACCACTCAAAGACCTTCTGGCGATCGATATTATCGACAGCTAGTTTTCACTCTCCCTGTGCGTCAACTACTGCGACCCCTGCCAGATTCGGACGACCACTTTTTCCCGCTCGGATTTCCTCGCGCGCCTTCGGTGCGCTGTGGGAATCCATCGCGGCAAAAACGTGGGGAAAAAGGCTGACGCCTCGCTGCACTCGGCGTCAGGGAAACGGCGCTCACCGTGTTCGCGCCGTACGCTGACTACTCTCCCTGTGCGTCAACCACTGCGACCCCTGCCAGATTCACGATATCTTTCACCTCGTCGCCGCGCTGGATGACGTGCACTGGTTTGTCCATGCCGACGAGCATGGGGCCGATTGCTTCCGCGCCGCCCAGCCGTTGCAGCAGCTTGTAACCGATGTTTCCGGCTTCGAGATTCGGGAAGACGAGGACGTTCGCCGGATCGTCGAGCTCGGAGAAGTCGTAGGTGTCGGTGAGGATGTCCTCGACGACGGCCGTGTCGGCTTGCATCTCGCCGTCGACCGGAAAGTCAGCCCTTGGATCTTCCCGGAGCATCTCGGCCGCGCGGCGTGGTTTCTCGGTTCCTTCGGTGTTGACACTGCCGAAGTTCGAATAGGAGAGAATCGCTGCCCGGGGGTCGACGTTGAATTCACGAGCCAGGTCGGCGGTGTGACGGGTCACCTCGGCCATCACCTCCGCGGTGGGATCGGTGTTCACGGTGGTATCGGCACAGAAGACGACCTGATTCTTGAACGTCAGCATGTAGACGCCGGCCACGTAGTCGGCGTCGGGCGCCGTGCCGACGACCTGCAGTGGCGGCCGCAGCGCCGAGGGATAATGGTGGGTCAACCCCGTGAGCATCGCGTCGGCTTCGTCCATCTCGACGAGAACGCTCCCGAGATAGTTACCGTCCCGGACCAGCTCGCTTGCTTCGCGGCGGGTGACGCCTTTGCGCTGGCGCAGTTCGTAGAGCCGGTCGGCATACCGTTCCAGGTCGGATTCGTCCGGATCGAGGATGTCCGGATCGAAGCTGAGTCCGAGCGTCTCGACGATGGCCGTGATGCGGTCGCGATCGCCCAGCAGGAGCGGGCGGGCGATGCCCTGATCGAGCAGCTGATAGGCCGCACGGATCATCTTCTCGTCGTCGCCTTCCGCCAACACCACGCGCTTGGGGTCGCTTTTGGCTTTGTTCAGCACGACGCGCATCATCTCCCGGGACTTCCCGAGGCGGGCCTCCAGGCGTTCGACGTAGGCGTCGAGGTCGATCTCGGTGCGGGCACAGCCCGACGAAATCGCTGCTTCGGCGACTGCGGGCGTCACCTCGAAGAGGACGCGCGGGTCGAGTGGCTTGGGGATGATGTATTCGGGGCCGAACTGCAGCGGATCGTCGCCGTAGGCCTTGACGACGGCGTCGGGGACGTCCTGCCGGGCCAGCGTCGCCAGGGCGCGGGCGGCCGCGACTTTCATCTCCTCGTTGATCTCGGTCGCCCGGACGTCCAGCGCCCCCCGGAAAATAAAGGGGAAGCCGAGGACGTTGTTGACCTGATTTGGGTAGTCCGACCGCCCGGTCGCCATGATGACTGTATCGTCGCGGGCGTTCTTGGCGTCCTCGTAGGCGATCTCGGGGTCGGGATTCGCCATCGCGAAGATGATCGGATCGCTGGCCATCGAGCGGACCATCTCCTGGGAGACGATTCCACCGACGGAGAGGCCGACGAAGACGTCCGCGCCGTCCATCGCGTCGGCCAGATCGCCTTCGGGGCGGTCAGTCGCGAACTCCTGTTTGAACTCGTTGACGTCGCCGGCCTCGGCACGAGCCTCGGTGATGATTCCCGAGGAGTCACACATAGTGATGTTGTCCTGATCGACGCCCAGCGAGACGTAAAAACGAGCACTGGCGATCGCGCTGGCTCCCGCGCCCGAAAAGACGACGTCGAGATCGGCCAGCTCCTTGTCGGCGAGTTCGGCGGCGTTGAGCAGTGCGGCCCCGGAGATGATCGCGGTGCCGTGCTGGTCGTCGTGGAAGACGGGGATGTCGAGCTGTTCGCGCAGGCGCGCTTCGACCTCGAAGCATTCGGGGGCTTTGATGTCTTCGAGGTTGATCCCGCCGAAGGTTGGCTGCATCGCCGAGACGGCCTGGATCATTCCGTCGGGATCGCTGGTGTCGAGTTCCAGGTCGAAGACGTCGATGTCGGCGAAGCGCTTGAACAGGACGCCCTTGCCCTCCATGACTGGCTTGCAGGCTTCGGGGCCGATGTCACCCAGTCCGAGGGTTGCGCTGCCGTCGGAGACGACAGCCACGAGATTCCCTTTGGCAGTGTATCTGAACACGTCGGTGGGGTTGTCTCGGATGGTGCGACAGGGGGCGGCGACGCCTGGCGAGTACGCCAGCGATAGATCCCGTTGCGTGTTGGTCGGTTTAGTGGTCGCGATCTCGATCTTTCCAGGGGGGTCCTGGCTGTGATAGTCGAGTGCGTCCTCGTCGAGTCCCATGACGAATAGCCGTCGGGCGAGGACAAAAAGCTAGGCCGGGCCGTCTGAATGGCGGCTGCGGACCAAACGAACGTCCATAAGTAGATGCGGACCTGAGCCTGGGATATGCAACTGCGCCGGCTGTTCATGGGTATTCAGCTCCGGCGGCTGCTCGCGGGCACGACCGGGCTGACGTTCGTCCTCATGCTACTCGGAGTCTACACGGCAGGTTCGGGCGCGGGCCTCACCTGCGGGGCCCGGTGGCCGTTCTGTGACGGGGCCGTCTTCGGGCTCTTTCCGGCCAACTGGATGAGTTTCGTCGAGTGGTTCCACCGACTCGTGGCCATGATTACTGGCTTCGTCATCCTCGGGACCGCCGCACTGGCCTGGGCACGTGGCGCGGATCGGCGCGTCCGCTGGGCTCTCGTCGGATCGATCGCACTCCTCCCGGTGCAGATCGGACTCGGTGCGCTGACGGTCACCGTTGGTGGGCTGTTCCCGTGGGGCTATTCCCCGCCCGTGCAGGCCGCACACTACCTCGCCGCACTGTCGATCTTCACCCTGATCGTCTACGCGACGGCGATCACCTACGCGCCTGTCGACCGTTCACGCCTCCGACTCGCCGCCGTCGCGGCCGTCGCGCTCGTCCCGCTGGGCCATCTGTTCAGTTTCGGGACTGTCTTCGCGTACACGCCCGAGACGCAGATCGTCTACTACGGGCTGGCGCTGGCCCTGTTCGCGCTGCTTGTCGCCGTCGCGGTCTGGACCCGAACACACGAGGGCCGCGAGGCGGCCTGGCAGGGCTATCTGAGTATCGCTGCCGGACTCCTGCTGGCCGTTCAGATGCTGCTGGGCCGCCACGCGCTGGACCCGCAGGGACTGATCCTGGCCGACAGCGTGGCTGGACTCGTTTTCGTCTTCCTGCTCGGTGGGGCGTGGCTGGCCTATCGCGCCGACGACACGGACCTGCCGCTGGTGGGTTCGTTGGCGCGATAAGCGGAGCTTGTTCTGATTCAGTGCCGACCGAACCGTGAGTCTGTCTTACTGACAGCGTCTTCCGGATTGACCGTCTGTTTCTTGCTGGCGTCGCTCGTGAGTGTCATCACTCCACGACCGAGAACGAACAGGCCGACTATCGAGACACTGCCCCACATGAGGACGCGGGTCGCGACTGTGAGGTCTGCCAGCAACTGTACTGTACCACCGAACGTGAGGAGTGTACCGAGTGTTATCAGTACAACTCCGCTGAGTTTTCGCATCTCCCTCACCTCCACTGATAGTGATTGTTGTAAGTCTGTTCCGCCTCCGTCGCACGCCGTCGTGCGATCGTAGCGGTAAATCGTTACAACAATCACTATGTGTCTAGTGACGTTTTCTGTCACCATCACTGAAAAAGCACCGTTGTTCGTCGAGATATGGTGGGAGCCATCGAGACTGACCGAACCGCTTTTGCCCGGCGGCCGGGAAGCAATCGCCGATGAACGTCCTCGTGGTCGGTGCCGGCGAGATGGGCCGGTGGTTCGCGACCGCTCTGCGTGACGGGAGTGACGCCACTGTCGAGATTGCCTTCAGTGACGCCGATCCCGCCGTTGCCGAGGCTGCGGCGGACGCACTTGACGCACGCGCTGTGGCGCTCGACTCAGAGGACACGTTCGACGTGGTCTGTGTCGCGGTTCCGATTCCCGCTGCCGAGGAAGTTATCGCCCAATTCGCCGGGCGTGCCAGGGCTGCGATTGTGGATCTGGCAGGGTATATGGCCGGTCCACTGGCTGCCATGCGCGAGCACGCGAGCGAGCACGAACGAGTCAGTCTGCACCCACTGTTCGCTGCCGAGAACGCTCCCGGCAACGTCGCAGCCGTGGTCGATTCGGGTGGTCCGACGGTCGACGCGATCTGCGAGGCGCTCTCTGCACGCGGGAACACGTGGGTCGAGACTGACGCAGCGACCCACGATCACGCGATGGAGACAGTCCAGGCGGCTGCCCACACCGCGGTTCTGGCCTTCGGGCTGGCCGCTGCCAACGTCCCTACGGAGTTCCAGACACCCGTCTCGGCGGGTCTGTTCGACCTTGTCGAACAAGTGACCGGCAACGATCCGCGAGTGTACGCCGACATCCAGGCGACCTTCGAGGGTGCGGCTGCGGTCGCCGACGCTGCCGAACGGATCGCCGAAGCCGATCGCGAGGCCTTCGAGGACCTCTACCGGGAGGCAAGCCATGAGTGAGCAGCGCCAGGCGATCAAAGAGAACGCCCAGTACCTCCGGAACGTCCGCCCGATCGATCCCGAGGAGATCTACGAGTACGTCGACGGCCAGCCCCACCCGGCGGTGGTCCGGGAGACGCTCCGAGACCTGTCCCTAGAACTCGACCTGATCGAGCGCGAGGACGGAACCTTCGTCCCGGCACCTGAGGGACCCGTCTCGACGGATTTCCACGGCGTCGAGTCGTTTCCGGAGGCCTACGCTCGCGAACTCGAAGACCTGCTCGTCGCGGAGTTCGGTCCCGGCTGGCCCGAGGGCACCAGCGGTGACCGCCTCCGGGAGCGACTCGCGACGCTCAAGGAGGCCTACTTCGAGCAGCACGAGGTGGCATACGACGAACTGACCGCGCTGGCCTACGCCATTTACCATCTCCCCGACAATTATGCCGTCACCCAGTACGTGCTGGCGCCGTTGATTCGGGAGGGGCAGATGCCGTCCAGACTGCGGGTGCTCGATGTCGGTGCCGGGACGGGCGGACCGGCGCTCGGGCTGGCCGATTTGCTTCCGACGGACGCGCTCGTGGAGTATCACGCCGTCGAACCGAGCGCCAACGCCGACGTGCTCGAGTCGATGCTTGAGGAGACCGGTCGGAATTTCCACACGACAATCCACCGCGAGCGGGCTCAGGAGTTCGAGCCCGAGGGGACGTTCGATATCGTTCTCTTCGCGAACGTGCTCAACGAACTCGACGACCCTGCGTCAGTCGTTCGCGAGTACGGCGAGTGGCTCGCCGACGATGGATCGCTCGTCGCGATCGAACCGGCCGACCGGAACACGGCGACGGGGCTGCGCCGGGTCGAGCGCACAGTCGAGGACGACTTCACGGTCTACGCACCGACCTGTCGCCTCTGGCCCAGTGCCACGCCGGCGGTCGACCCCTGGTCGTTCGACCGCAGACCCGACCTCGAAGCGCCGGCGTTCCAGCAGCGACTCGACGACGCCGCAGGCGACGAGTTCGAGAGTGGGACCTTCGTCAACAGCGATGTCCAGTTTGCCTATTCGATCTTGCGGACCGACGGGGCCGAGCGAATCGGTTACACGCCGGATCGATCGCGAGTCGCGCCGCTTGCCGACGCCGAGGACTTGCTGACCGACCGGATCGATCTGGTCGCAATCAAACTCAGTCACGATCTCAGCGACGGGGGCAATCCGCTGTTCGTCCTCAGCGACGGCAGCGAGCGTGAGCGGGTCTTCGCCGTGTTGACCAACGAATCGCTGTTGACGCGGGACCTGCTCGATTCCCCCTACGGTGGGCTGCTCGACATCGAAAATGCGCTCGTCCTCTGGAACGACGACGAGGGCGCGTTCAACCTCGTGATCGACGACGAAGCCGTCGTCGACGACGCCTCGCCGCCGTCGCTCCGGGGCTGAGACGACTCTCTGACGTCGATCTGTTCTGGCAACAGTTGCTGACCGTTGGGCAGTCTCGGTACAGTCTTATACACGCGGTCGTTACCCCCGCCCATTCCATGATTGCCCGGAGGGTGTCTCTATGACAGACACGGAACGGGGTAGTCCCTATGCCCCGCACACGGTAGCCGAGACGCGATCGATGCTCGACGAGGTGGGCGTCGAGAACGAGGAAGCGCTGTTCGACGTCCCGGAATCGGTCCGGTTCGACGGCCAGTTTGGGATCGAGGCACGAAGCGAGCCTGCGACCCGTCGAGAGGCCCGGCGGACGCTCGCGCGCAACGACGACCTCGTCTCGTTTCTCGGCCGGGGTCACTACGCTCACGAGGTGCCGTCGGTGGTCGCCGACCTCGCCTCGCGCTCGGAATTTCTGACGTCCTACACGCAGTACCAGCCCGAAGTCGCCCAGGGGTTCCTACAAGCGCTGTTCGAGTATCAGTCGATGCTGGTCGAACTCACGGGACTGGAGATCGCCAACTGCTCGATGCACGACCGTGCGACCGCGCTGGGCGAGGCTGCGACGCTCGCTACACGCGTCCGCGAGACGTCCGGATCGACCGTGCTGGTGCCGGAACTCGTCCGGGACGAACAGCTGGCTGTCCTCGAAAACTACGCCCACGGCGGCGACCTCTCCATCGAGACCGTCCCCGCGACCGACGGCACTGTCGACCTCGACGCTCTCGAAGATGTCATCGACGACGAGGTCGTCATGGTCTACGCCGAGAATCCCACAGTCCGGGGGACCATCGAGGAGAACCTCGAAGCGATCGGCGACCTGGCCGACGCTCACGACGCGCTGTTCTGCCTGGGCTCCGATCCCGTCGCACTCGCGCTGTTGGAAGAACCGGCGAGCGTCGGCGCGGACGTCGTCGTCGGCGACGCCGGGACGCTGGGGCTGGGACAGGCCTACGGGATGGGGCACGGCCTCTTTGCCACCCGCGCGGACTTCCTCCGGCAGGTCCCCGGCCGACTCGTCGGCGCGAGCACCGACGAGAGCGGTCGCCGGGCTTACACGCTCACTCTCCAGACACGCGAACAGCACATCCGCCGCGAACGTGCGACCTCGAACATCTGCACGAATCAGGCCTGGGTCGCCCTCCGGACGGCGATGCACGTCGCCTGGCTCGGCCCCGATGGCCTCCTCGAACTCGCCGAGGATTGCGTCCGCAACGCCCGCGAACTCGCCGCCCGTATCGACGAGATCGACGGCCTGCGTGCACCCGTCCACGACCGTCATCACTTCCGAGAGTTCGTCGTCGCGACCGACCAGCCCGCTGACGTGATCCGCGAGGGGCTCCACGAGGAAGGATTCGCGATCCACGCGATCGGCGAGCATCGGCTGCAACTGTGTGTGACTGACGCCAACGAGCACGCGACTGATCGACTAGTCGCCGCACTTCGGGAGGTGGCCTGAATGCACTACGATCAGGCTCGCTGGGCCGACGACGAGGCGTACGAATCCCTGCTCGTCGAGAAACGAGAGGCGACGGTCGAGCCGGGCGGTTCCGAGGACGCACCGCTGCCCGACGATTTGACCCGTGATTCACTCTCGCTGCCTGCGCCTGCCGAACCCGAGCTGGCGCGTCACTACACGCGACTCTCACAGGAGACCTACGGCGTCACCAGTGGCCCGTTCCCGCTCGGGAGCTGCACGATGAAGTACAACCCGCCGCTGCTAGAGGACGTGGCCGCCGACCCGGCTGCGGCGGTCCATCCCGACCGCCCGGTCGAGACGATCCAGGGAACTCTCGAAGTGATGGCGACCCTGCAGGACTGGCTCGGCCGGATCGGCGGGATGGACGCCGTGACCCTCCAACCGCCGGCGGGCGCGGCGGGCGAATACACCGGCTTGCTGATCGCGAAAGCCTACCACGAGGACCACGGCAACGATCGCGACGAGGTCATCATCCCTGACAGTGCCCACGGCACCAACTTCGCGAGCGCGGCGATGGCCGGCTTCGATGTGGTCGAACTCCCGAGCGCCGAGGACGGCCGCGTCGACATGGACGCGCTGGCGGCCGCCGTCGGCGAGTCGACGGCCGCACTGATGCTCACGAATCCGAACACGCTCGGGTTGTTCGAGCGCGACATCGAGACAATAGCTGATGTCGTCCACGACGCCGGCGGGCTGCTCTACTACGACGGGGCGAACCTCAACGCCCTGCTCGGGCGGGCACGACCAGGCGACATGGGCTTTGACGTGATGCATTACAACGTCCACAAGACCTTCGCGACACCTCACGGCGGGGGCGGCCCCGGTGCAGGTCCTGTCGGCGTCGTCTCGGATCTCGCCCCGTACCTTCCCGAACCTCACGTTCGAGAGGTGCGAAGCGCCTCCGCCAGCGACTACGAACTGTACGAACCCGAAGCGTCCATTGGAAAGGTCCACGGCTTCCACGGCAACTGGCTCGTCCTCTTGAAAGCCTACGCCTACATCCGGCGGCTGGGCGACGAGGGACTGGCCGACGCCAGCGCGAAGGCCGTCCTCAACGCCAATTATCTGGCCGAGCAGATCGACCTCGAAATCCCGTACGGCCCGTTCCACCACGAGTTCGTCGCGAGCGCGGGCGAGCGCGACGCCATCGATGTCGCCAAACACATGCTCGATTTCGGCGTCCACCCGCCGACGACGAAGTGGCCGGAGCTGGTCGGGGAGGCGCTGATGACCGAGCCCACGGAGGTCGAGTCCAGGGATACGCTCGACCAGCTAGCCGCGGCGTTCGAGGCCGCTTCTGCAGCCGACGCGTCCGAGCGAGAGGCTGCGCCCCAGCGGACCGCTGCTCGGCGGATCGATCAGGTCGAGGCCGCTCGGAACCCGCGGCTGTCCTGGCACGCGCTTGACGGCGCAGAGTGACGACTTCTCCTATCGCATGAAAAACTGCGGGCCATATTTCTGTCGTCGATGCACGAGACAGCCGGCCAGAATCAACAGCACGCCCACGAGCCCGGGCGTCGCGACGGTAAACGCAGGCTGGAGAACATCCGCGAGCACGCTCGTCGAGAGATTCGCGGCCGACAGGAGCACCTCGATGTCGTCCCAGCGAATCGCCACCGACGCGATCAGTGTGCCCGCGACGAGCAACTGTCGAGGCCGTCCGGATTCGAGCAAGTAGAGCAGCGGAATCAGCGGGAAGAAGAGGATCACGACGTAGATCGGAAACGAGGGGAAGAAGACGAGGATCGCGACCAACGTCCCCATGATCGAGACGAGCCGGTCTTCGCGATCCTCGATCGTCCGGTAGAGATACGCGACCGGCGGCGCGAGAACGACTAGCGCGAGCAGGCCGTAGAACGTCGGATCTACGTTCGGAAGGAGGATCGAGATCGGTCGGCGGATCGTCAGATAGGTTGCTTCGGGAGCAAGCCCGCCGGCGAACCCCTCGGGCGAGAACCGCGGCAGTATCGCGTGCTCGACGTAGGCGATCGAGAGGTCGATGCCGAACACGAGGAGGCCGAGCCCGAACCCGACGACAGCGGTGCCGACGGCGGCAGCGATGGCTCGCCAGGCCCGCCGCCGGAGCAGCCAGACCCCAACAGCGGCGGGAAAAACCTTGACGAACGCGGCGAGTCCGAAGGCGCTCCCGGCCAGTATCTCGCGGTCGCGGTCGAGGGCGACAAATCCGAGCGCCAGCGCGGCGACGAGGTGGTGGTTGAGTTGTCCGAACACGAGGGAGGGCATCGAGTGGACCGACGCGACGACGAACGCCCCGATCAGGCTCCGATCGAGCCACGGGAGCGGTTCCTCGCCGACACGCTCGATATAGCGGACGAGGAGCCACGCCCCGGCGAGTCCGGCGACGACGGTCAGGAGGGTGTGAATGGCGAAGCCAATTTTCCAGCCGATCAGCGACAGTGGGACGAACGCCAGGACCGTGATCGGCGGGTAGACGTAGTGGAAGTAGTCCGCTAGTCCGTCCGGAACTGCTGTGTAGAAATTCCCGCCGTCGAGGGCAACGTCTCCTGCGAGGTGATAAACGACGTAGTCGATGGCGAGGTAGCCGCGACTGGCGAGCAGGATATACAGGAGGTTCCCGATCCCCAGGGCGATTCCGACGAGGAGCACGACTCTGGCGGCACGCCGGCCACCTCGGTTGTCCATGCGCGGAGGAGGGATCCGATTTCGTATGGATGTGACGATTCGACGATCGTGGCCGTGGAATGTGGCGATTCGACTGCTGCGGCCGTGGCTCCGCCGACGCGCTGACCGGCGGTTTTTCGTCGGTCGCACTCCTTGGGAGGCGTATGGCAATCGGCGACGTCTTCGAAGTCACGACTGGCTCCTGTTCGGACCTTTACTACGTCGACACCGGGATGTACGATGTCGAGGAGTACGGTTCGGTCTATCTACTGGATGACGATCGGCCAGCCCTGATCGATACGGGGATCGGGACCAACTACCGGCGTGTCCTCGATTTGCTCGACTATGCGGATGTCGCGCCCGAGGAACTGGCCGTGATCGCCGTGACACACGTCCACCTCGATCACGCAGGCGGCGCGGGACTGCTCGCTGGGGCCTGCCCGAACGCCGAAGTCTACGTCCACGAAGCCGGCGCGCGCCATCTCGTCGATCCCGCGCGGCTCTGGGAGGGGACGAAAGTGGCTGTCGGTGAGCAGATCGACTTCTACACCGAACCGGAACCCGTTCCCGAGGAGCGCCTCAGCACGCTTGTCGACGGCGACGAGATCGACCTCGGGAGCCACTCACTGATCGCCCGCCACGCGCCCGGTCACGCTCCCCATCAGGTGGTGTTCGAGGATTCCGCGAACGACGCCGTGTTCACGGCCGATGCCGCCGGGATCTACACGCCCTCGACCGACGAGGTCCATGTCACGAGTCCGCCCCCGCAGTTCGATCTTGAACAGGCCCTCGCCGATGTCGAGATGCTCGCTGACATCGACCCGGAGACCCTGCTGTACGCTCACTTCGGGCCGGCCCCGACCGCGGATCGCCTGAACGTATACGCCGAACGACTCGATTCGTGGGTCGAAGAAGTCGCGACTGTTCGCGAAGACGCCGCAAGCGACGAAGCAGTGATCGAACACTTTCGGACGACCCTGGAGACGCCTGCTGTCTGGAGCGACGTGAAAGCGCGGGCGGAGATCGGGATGAACGTCCGGGGTGTGTTGCGGTATCTCGACTAGCTCTGTGGCCGGCCCTGGTCCACTCGTCGGTACCTTTTTATTGGCTCTCGGAGAGCCTGGATGTATGTCCGTGGGGGATGTCAACGCGGTTTCGACCGGGGAGTGTCGCGATATCTATGCCGTCGACGTCGGCATGTACGATTTGCCGAACCACGCGTCGGTGTACGTGCTGGACACGCCGAAACCGACGATCGTCGAGGCGGGGACTGGCGCGAACGCCGAGCGGGTCGTGCACGCACTGACCGAACTCGGGATCGCCACCAGGGAGGTCGAAAATATCGTGCTGACGCACGTTCACCTTGATCACGCCGGCGGAGCGGGCTTTCTCTCGCGTGCGTGCCCGAACGCCGACATCTACGTCCACGAACGCGGCGGGCCACACCTGCAGGATCCCTCCTTTCTCGTGGAGGGGACGAAGCAACTCGTCGGACAGGAGGGGTGGGATCGCTACTACGTCCGTCCCGGTTCAGTCGACGCAGACCGTCTCCGGCCGGTCGCTGATGGCGACGTGATCGACCTCGGCGACCGTGCGCTCAGAGTCCGGCACGCTCCTGGTCACGCCAACCATCAGGTGCTGTTGCACTCGCCCGGCGACGACGCCGTCTTCACCGGAGATGCGCTTGGTGTCTACGTCCCCGAGACGGACACGATTCGGGCGATCTCGCCGCCGCCGGAGTTCGACGCCGAACAGGCGCTCGCCGACGTCGAGACGATCCGCGATCTCGACCCCTCGACGCTGCTGTTCAGTCACTACGGGGCAGTTCCTGCCGAGGACCGACTCGATCGGGCGCGAGCAGCGATCGTCGAGTGGGTCACCGCGGTTCGGGACGCCCGCGAGGCCGCCGAGGCCGACAGTGCAGTCGTCGCGCAGTTCGTTGAATCGATCGACGGTCCCGATCGGTGGTCCGAGATCGTGGCCGAGACGGACACAGCGATGAATGTCCACGGTGTCCTGCAGTATCTCGATCGGCAGGACGGCGAGTTGCCGACTGCGATCGTCTCCAGCGAGTGACGACACTCGGTCTGTGTACTCTCTGAATCCAGCCCCCTCACGGAGTTGCTGTCGGCTGTTCTCGGATGGTGATAACTGCCGGCATCTTCAGGGCGCTTCGGCGCAAAATTCGGCGTATGTTCCCTGGGACGGACGCTGCTGGCGAACTCTCGGGTCGTACGGACCGACTGGTCCGCGATTCGAAACGGCGTCTGACCGCCGAACTCGTCGTCGGATTTGATCCCGCAGTGTGTGCGTGTCCGGTCGTCCTCGACGGTGACGCGTCGTCGCCAATCGACCACCACGTGATCGACGATACCTGTCACGTCACGTGTCGTGAGGAGGAGAGCGAAACCGCTGTCCATCATCGCCAGACCCACATCGAGGGAGATTGCATCTGTCGCATCGTCTCTCGCCACGGCTGTAACCCATCGCTGCAGTCGATCTCCGATCACGAACTGCTTGTCCGGACAAATCCGCCCGACAGAGAGACGCTTCGGGCGCTGGTGTCTGATCTCGGGGACATCGCCGAGACAGTCCGACTGCAGCAACTGGTCGTCGACACCGACGAAGACGAATCACACTCGGAACTGGTCAACCTCGAAGGGCTGACCGAAACCGAACGCGAGACCATCGATCACGCGATCGTCGCCGGCTACTACGACCGACCACGAAGCATCTCATTCGACGAACTGGCCGACGAACTCGACATCTCGAAATCTGCTCTTTCGAAGCGTCTCACGTCTGTGGAGGCAAAGATCATGCGTGATCTGTTCCGCGACAGTGAGTGATCACACTTAAAGAGTTCAACTGTGGCCGGATAGTCGGTAGGCAGACTGTCGCGTAGATACAGTCGTGGTGACCTCCACGTGACCGACAGCACCGACACCGACGAGACGATGGCGGCCGTCCTCGACGATCCCGAGTGGGAACGACAGGTCGAGGACGTCCTCGAGGATGGCCCCAATAGTACAGCACTGGGCAAGGAGATGGGCCGAGATGCCGTCCGGGTCAGCATCGGCGAGATGTCCGAGGCGGCCTTCCACGAGAAGTATCACGACGCCGTCGTCGAGGAGTTCGGCGTCGACGATCGCCCGACGAAACCGGAGGGATACGATGAGTGAACAGGAGGGCGTCAGCCGGCGGAACGTCCTGCTCAGTGCCGGGACGGCGGCTGGCGTGCTGGGGATCGGCGGCACGAGCCTGTTGCAGTCGCTCGACACCGGTGGGCGGACCCACGCCGTCGAGCAGTTCCTCGACGAGAACGCGGTCTTACACGGCTACTGTTCGCCGAACTGCCGCGGCAAGTGCCAGATGGACGTCCACGTCCGTGACGGGCAGATCAAAAAGGTCGAACCGAAAGTCCCGGACAACGAGGACTACCGGCGCTCGTGTACCCTCGGACTCAACCACGCCCAGCGGACCTACAACCCGACGCGGCTGAAGTACCCGATGAAACGGACCGACTGGTCGCCCGGTGATCCGAACCCGTCGGGTCGTGGTCCGGAGGCCGAATTCGAGCGCATCGAGTGGGACGAGGCCCTCGACTACGTGGCAGACGAGATGCTTCGGGTGCGCGAGGAGTACTCACCGGAGAGCGTCTACTTCGAACTCGGGTCGGGGACCGACGGTATCGGGGGGACCGTCTACAGTCGCCTGGCCGGCGCGTTCGGCGGGACGATGAAGTCCTGGTCGATCGACATCAACGTCGGGCTGGGCTTTCGCCGGATCACCGGCGGTGGCTACTTCAACACGCCCACGAACCAGGCGACCGACATCAAGAACGCAAACACGATCGTCATCTGGGGCGGCAACATCTTCGAAAGTCGCTTCCAGATGGACGCCTCGAAGGTACTCGACGCGAAGCAAAACGGCGCGAAGATTGTCGTCGTCGATCCGGCCTACAACACGACCGCATCCAAGGCCGACATGTGGCTCCCGATCAAGCCCGGGAAGGACGGCCACCTCGCGATGGCCATGATTCACACGGCCTTCGAAGAGGACTACCTCGACGAGCAGTTCCTCCGTGAACGCACGCTCGGGCCGGCTCTGGTCCGGGAGGACGGCTCCTTGCTGCGGACGGCCGATGTCTTCGACGACGGTGACGAGGAGACGCCAGTCGCCCTCGAGGAGGCGTCGGGCGAACCGGTCGCCCTCGAACCTGAAACGTACGGTGAGTACGCCCTCTTCGGCGAATACGAGATCGACGGTGAGACGGTGACGACCGGGCTGACGGAGATCCGCGAAGCCGCCACCGAGTACACCCCAGAGGAGATGGCCGATTACGTCGGCGTCGACGCCGAGAACATCCGCCAGACCGTTCGCTGGCTCGGTACGCGCGGCCCGGGCGGAATCCTGACCGGGCTGGGCGTCGACCGATACGTCTACGGCCACATCTTCGGGCAGGCGTACGCAATCTTGCTCGCGCTGCTCGGACAGTACGGGATGAGCGGCTGTGTGACCGGTGGCATCACCCAGGGCGGCGGATTCGCGAGCGACTACGGCGCCGTCGAGGACGCGCCCGGCTCACGCTACCTCCAGCAGAAAGGGATCCTCTCGGCGCTGGCGGGCGAGGACGACAGGCCGATCAAGGCCATGTACGCCATGGCGTCGAACTTCACGGCGAACCAGATGCCCAACCGCCAGCGCTGGCTCGAGGCACTCGAAAACGTCGACATGGTTGCCGTGGCTGATATGCAACACACGCCGAACGTCCAGCACGCCGACATCGTCTTGCCGGCGTCGCACTGGTTCGAACGCGAGGACGTCGCCGGCTCGTGGACCCAGCCACACGTTCGCTACCGCGAACCGGCTCACGATCCGCTGTGGGAGGCAAAGAGCGACCACTGGATGCTCGTTCGACTGGCCGAACGGCTGGGCCTCGGCGAGCACTTCGATCGCGACCGCGAGACCACGTTGCGAAAGATCCTCGACGCCGAGGATCGGTTCACGCTCGAAGACCTCCGTGAGAAGGGGACCTTCTACGACGAGAGTGCCCCGGAAATCATCTGGCAGGGCGAGTTCAACACCCCGAGTGGCCGGCTGGAGATCTACGACGAGGATGCTCCCTCCGAGGACGGGACCTCCCTGGAGGTGCCGGTCCCGATGGAGAGCCGGACGAGCCCCGATCACGAACTCGCCGACGAGTACCCGCTCACCTTCTTGCAGAAGCACAGTCGGTGGCGGATCCACTCTCAGTTCGGCCGCATGCCGCGGCTGCGACAGATCGAGCCCGAGCCCGTCGTAGACATCAACCCGAGCGACGCCGAGGCCCGCGGCATCGACGACGGCGACTACGTCCGCATCTACAACGACCGCGGTGAGGTCGTCGTCAAAGCCCGGCACAACGAGGGCTACCGACCCGGGATGGTCAACGTCAACCAGGGCTGGTGGGGCGACGACTACATCCGGGGCCATCACAACAACCTGACGCACACGGACGTCAGCGACGCGATCGAGAACTTCGCGTTCTACGACACGCGCGTCGATGTCGAACCGGCCCCCGACGATGTCGATACCAGCCAGTACACGGACCCCGAGCGAGCCCCGTGGCTCGATGGGTACCCAGACGGAGGTGAGAACGCATGACGAACTACGGAATGGTAATCGATCAGGAGCGATGTATCGGCTGTCAG
>ENA-ORDC01000652-ORDC01000652.1-marine-metagenome-genome-assembly--contig:-NODE-652-length-32080-cov-19.790801_pt1 | contig 32080 bp, 32 predicted proteins | sample MGYA00237783_ERZ508515 | MGnify/ENA primary metagenome ERZ508515 (study PRJEB26186, sample SAMN06268792) | marine metagenome | isolation source: Eden Landing Ponds, San Francisco, CA, USA | place... | reverse complement strand
GATCTGGAAGACGAAGTACTTGACATCAACATGGTCCAGCGGATGACCGACTCGGGTCGCCGAGTCAAGTTCCGCTGCGTGGTCGTCGTGGGCAACCGCGACGGCCTCGTCGGCTACGCCGAGGGGCGTGACGACCAGGTTGGCGGTGCGATCCAGAAAGCGATCGACATCGGCAAGCTCAACCTTATCGACGTCTCTCGGGGCTGCGGGTCCTGGGAGTGTGGCTGTGGCCGCCCCCACACGGTCGCGCTACGCACGACCGGCAAGGCCGGCTCCGTCGAGGTCGAGCTGCAGCCCGCACCGCGCGGGCTCGGACTGGCTGGCGGAGAGACCGTTCGTCACGTCCTCGAACTCGCCGGGATCGAAGACATCTGGACCCGTTCGAGCGGGAACACGCGCACGACCGTGAACTTCGCGAAGGCAACGTTCAACGCCCTGCGGAACACGGCCGAGGCACGTGTGCCCGAGCGAACGTACGAGAAGCGTGAGGTGATCGAGTGATGATCGCGGTCGTCCAGATCCGCGGTGAGGTCAACATGTCCAGCGACGTCGAGGACACCCTCGAGATGTTGAACCTCGGTCGCGTCAATCACGCGACGCTCGTCCCGGACACCGACGCCTACCGGGGCATGATCACGAAGGTCAACGACTGGGTCGCTCACGGCGAACCCAGTGTCGAGGTGCTCACGGAAGTCCTCAAAAAGCGCGCCGAACCGCTCGAAGGCGAGTCTTTCGACGAGGACAGCTGGTGGGCGACCTGGGAGACCGACTACGACAGCGTGAACGGTCTCGCAGAGGCGCTCATCGACGAAGAGACGACGCTGCGTGAGCAGGGTCTCTCGCCGACGCTGCGGCTTCACCCGCCGCGTGGCGGCCACGACGGTATCAAACACCCCACGAAAGAGGGTGGCCAGCTCGGCAAACAGCGCACTGACGACATCGACACGCTCCTGGAGGCGATGCGATAATGACGAGCAAGAAGAAACGCCAGCGCGGGTCGCGAACCCACGGCGGCGGCACCCACAAGAATCGGCGTGGGGCCGGCCACCGTGGTGGTCGCGGGAACGCTGGCCGCGACAAACACGAATTCCACAACCACGAACCACTCGGCAAGTCCGGTTTCACGCGACCGGAGAAGGCCAAAGAGACCGTCGAGACGATCGACGTTCGCGAACTCGACGAGGACGCACCGCTGCTCGCAGCGGACGGCCTCGCCGAAGAGGACGACGGTGCCTACCGAATCGACGTCCGCGAGGTCGTCGACCCGAGCGAGGACGTCGACGCTGTGAAGGTGCTCGGTTCGGGCCAGGTTCGCAACGACCTCGAACTGGTCGCTGACGGCTTCTCCGAGAGCGCTCAAGAGAAGGTCGAGGCCGCCGGCGGTAGCGTCGAGCTGACAGAACTGGGCGAAGAACGACAGAGTGAAGACGACACCGACGACGAAAACGAATAACGATGAGCTGGAAGGACACCGCCGAACCGGTACTCACCCGGATGCCCTCCGTGACACGGCCAGACCGGCACGTGCCGTTCAAGCGGAAGCTGGCCTGGACCGCGGGAGTGCTGGTCCTGTATTTCTTCCTGACGAACGTGTTCCTGTTCGGTCTGGAACGCGGCGCAGGCACTGACGCGTTCGGTCGCTTCCGGTCGATTCTGGCCGGCGGCCAGGGGACGATCATGCACCTCGGGATCGGCCCGATCGTCACGGGAAGCATCGTCCTGCAACTGCTCGGCGGTGCCGATCTGCTGGGACTGGATACCCAGAACAACCCGCGAGATCAGGTGCTCTACCAGGGCCTCCAGAAGCTGCTGGTGTTGATCATGTGTGTCCTGACGGGCCTCCCGATGGTGTTCGCCGGAAACTTCCTGCCGGCTGATCCGGCTATCGCAAGCAATCTCGGTATCGGTACCGGGATGCTGAGCTGGATCATCTTCGTGCAGGTGTTCATGGGCGGTGTCCTCATCCTGTTCATGGACGAGGTCATCAGCAAGTGGGGCGTCGGCAGTGGGGTCGGGCTGTTCATCATCGCTGGTGTGAGCCAGCGATTGATCGGTGGCCTGGTCTCGATTCCGGACGTCCTGCCAGGGAACACCCTCGGGATTATCCCAGCGTACATCCAGATGGCGCTCGGCTCTATCCCGGTAACGACGGACAACCTCCTGTTCGGGTACGGCGGTCCCCAGGGGAGTACGACCGGCATCATCGCGATCATCACGACCATACTGATCTTCGTGATCGTCGTCTACGCCGAGTCCGTCCGCGTCGAGATTCCGCTCAGTCACGCGCGGGTCAAGGGCGCACGTGGTCGCTTCCCCGTGAAGCTCATCTACGCGAGCGTCCTGCCGATGATCCTCGTGCGGGCACTCCAGCAGAACATCCAGTTCCTGGGACAGATTCTCAACTCACAGACGGGACTTCCGTCCTGGGCTGGGGTGTATCCTGAAGGGAGCAGCCAGCCGATCAGCGGGCTGTTCTACTACATGAACCCGGTGCAGGCACCGCAAGATTGGATGTTCTTCGTCTATACCCAGACACAGGAGCCGTGGCAGGTCATCTTGCGGCTCGCCGTCGACCTGACGTTCATGGTTATCGGCGGGGCGATCTTCGCCATCTTCTGGGTCGAGACGACCGACATGGGCCCGGAAGCGACGGCTCAACAGATCCAAAATTCCGGGATGCAGATCCCCGGGTTCCGCCAGAACCCTGGTGTGCTGGAGAAAGTGCTCGAACGCTACATCCCGCAGGTGACTGTCATCGGCGGTGCGCTCGTCGGGTTGCTCGCAGTCGGTGCGAACATGATGGGTACCATCGGTGGTGTCTCGGGAACGGGACTGCTGCTGACGGTCTCGATCACCTACAAGCTCTACGAGGAAATCGCCGAAGAGCAACTCATGGAGATGCACCCCATGATGCGCCAGATGTTCGGGTAACTCCCGTCGGGGAGTTATCACGCCTGAAAACCGGGCGTGTACGTTTTTGACGTAGTAACCGAACGTACGGTCGATGGACTCTTCGAAGCGGTCGCTTCTTCCGTCCGTCGTCCGCCGTCGGTATGCGGCAAGGCTCGGGGTTGCGCTGGCATTTGCGGTGGTGGTGATCGTCGTCTTCGGCGGGGTCATCAGCACCCAGACGAGCGCACAGCTACAGGACGACGTTCAGGAAGACCTGACGGTACAGTCTCAGACAGAGGCAGGCCAACTCGATACGTGGATTCGGTCGGTCGAGAGTGACGTCCGAACCACGTCTCGGCTCCCCGTGTTCGCAAGCGGGGACACCGACGCAGTGAAAGTCGAACTGGATTCGATGGTCGATGACGACGACGTTCCACAGGATGTCGTCGCGGTCCACTATCTGGACACGGATTCGATGGAGTTTCTGACGAGTTCGGCCGACGAGATGGTCGGTGTCAATCCCCGAGAGCAGGGGGCGCCGTTCGCACAGCAGGAGCCGAAATTCGACGGGCCGGGTGACGTGATGGTGACTGATCCGTTCCGAGTGCCGATCGTCGATCATCCGATTGTCGCCGTGATATCCCCGATCGAAGGTGCCGACGACCGGGCACTGGTGTACATGATCGATATCTCCGAACACGCAGAGCGGATCAGCGGTTCTAGCGGCGACACCTGGACGGTCGTTGTCGACGAACAGGGTCGGTTTGTCGCTCACCCTAACGAGACGAAACTCCTCTCGACGCACGGCAGCGGTGGCGAGGTGGCGAACTCGCTCGAGGCAGGCGAGAGTCGATTTATGGAAGTCGAGCAGACGCTGATGGGCATGACTCGGATGGAGGCCACTGGCTGGACGGTGATGACACACGCTACGACCGAGAACGCCTACGCCCTCGCTGATCAGATCAACGCGGACCTGATCGCGCTGATACTGCTGGCAGTGATCAACCTGGGATTGATCGGTGTGACGATCGGGAGCAACACCGTCACCTCGTTGCGTCGATTGACCGATCGGGCGGAGACGATGGCCGACGGCGACCTGGACGCCGATCTCCGTTCGAACCGCGAAGACGAGATCGGCTCGCTCTATCGGTCGTTCGAGTCGATGCGAGACTCGCTCCGAGAGAAGATCACGGAGGCGGAGACTGCGAGAGAGAACGCAGAAGATGCACGAGAGAGCGCCGAGCAGGCACGTCGAGAGGCCGAAACCGAACGGGCGGAGATGGAGGCGATGACGTCGCACCTGACCTCGAAAGCCGGTGAATACGAGATGGTGCTCAACCGTGCAGCCGAAGGCGATCTCACGGGACGCGTCGATCCACAGAGCGAAAGCGACGCCATGGAACGTGTCGGTGAGGGGATCAACGCGACGCTCGATTCGTTGGAGTCGATCGTCGCCGACGTCGAATCGTTCTCGGCGGAGGTACTACAGGCGAGTGACAGGGTCGAGGCGAACGCGACCGAGGTAGATCGGGCGAGTCGGCAGGTGACCACCTCGATCGACGAGATTCTCGACGGAGCCCGCGAACAGAGCGACCGACTGCACGATGCCTCCGGAGAGATGGAGAATCTCTCGGCGACTGCGGAGGAAGTCGCGTCGTCTGCCCAGGAAGTCGCAGAGACGTCCCAGGCGGCTGCGGCCGCGGGCGAGACGGGCCGCGAGGCAGCCCAGGAAGCCATCGAGGAGATGAACGCGATCGAAGCCGAAACCGAAGCGATGGTCGCAGAGATCAACGCGCTCGACGACGAGCTCGACGAGATCAACGACATCATCAAGGTGATCACCGACATCGTCGAGCAGACGAACATGCTGGCGCTGAACGCCTCGATCGAGGCAGCACACGCCGACGGCCAGGGCGACGGGTTCGCCGTGGTCGCCGACGAGATCAAGAGCCTCGCCGAGGAGACCAAAGACGCCGCCGGCGACATCGAACAGCGGATCGAGCGTATCCAGTCACAGGCCGGCGAGACGGTCGAGACGATGGAGGCGACTAGCGATCGGATCACCGACGGCGTCGCGACGGTCAAAGAGACCGTCGACGCGCTGGAGGAGATCGTCGAACGAACCGAAGAGGCCGACGCGGGCATTCAGGAGATCGACGACGCGACCGCGGAGCAGGCCCAGACCGCACAGCAGGTGATGCGAATGATCGACGATCTCTCGTCGATCAGCCAGCAGACCGCCCAGGAAGCCGACACCGTCGCCTCCGCGGCCGACGAGCAGGAACGCTCGATCGCCGAGGTGTCGGAGTCGGCTGGCGACCTTCGTGAGCGCGCGTCCGAACTGGAACAGCTACTCGACCGTTTCACCGTCGACAGCGCGGCGACGGCAGCACCGACCGGCGACACCGCGGCAACTGACGACTAATCATGGCACTGTTCACAATCACGACCTGGTTCGCGCTCGGGACCGCTGGAATGGCACTCGGGACGCTCCTGCTCGCCTGGGGCTACACCCAACTGGCCGAAGATCACCGCTTTGCGTTCGTCGATCTGATCGCAGTCACGGGGATCGCGACCGTCGCGTACGGCCTGATGGCCCTGGACGTGGGAGCGATCGTCACCGCCAGGGGAGCGACGTTGTACGTCCCGCGATACGTCGACTGGCTGCTGACGACGCCGCTGCACGTGATCTACCTCGGCTGGCTCGCCGGTGCGGACCGACGGACGATCACCATCTTGGCGACGCTACAGGCAGCGACCATCGTCTTCGGATTCGCTGGCGGATTGGTCGCGACGCCGCTGAACTTCCTGTTGTTCGGCGTCGGTGCGCTGTTGTTCGTCGGCGTCGTCTGGCTGCTGTTCGACGAGGTGGCAGCACGAGCGCGAGAGCAGAACGATCAGCGACTCGCCCTCTACCGGACGCTGCGGAACTTCGTGATCGTGCTGTGGCTCGTCTACCCGGTGATCTGGCTGCTCGGCGGAACCGGCTTCGGCGTGATGGACACCGAGACGACCTCGCTGGTCGTCACCTACATCGACGTCGTCGCGAAGGTCGGTTTCGGCCTGATCGCCTTCTCGGGCCTACAGGACATCGCGTTCTTGCAGGCAGACGCAAGCGACGTCGAGGGAAGCGCCATCCAGTCGGCCGACTGAGCGCAGCGGTACGGTTTTGCCAATCGAGCGTCTCCGAGCCAGTGTGGACGCCGACAGCGAGTTCGTCTTCGAACTACGGGTCTGTCAGTGGGCCGAACGCGAGTGGCCACCCGGCCGCCAGCGTCGCCGACCGATCATCGTCGCTCGCCAGCTCGGGACCCAGTACCGACGGTGGGATACCATTATCATCGAGTGCGACCCCGACGGCCTCCGCGAACGGGCGAACTTCGGCAGCGATCGTCTGGGCTCGGATCTGCTCGACGTGCTCAGATTCGCACCCGCCGAGTGGGCCTGGTATCAGGACGCTCTCCCCGACCCGGGCTATCCCTGGCGATACGTCCGCGAATCGATCCATCGGGCCGCGGATCGAGGGATTCTGGAGACGCGCAAGCGCGGCAGACGACTGGAGATCCGTCGCAAGTGGGCCTATCCCGACTGGGTCGAGCGGATCGTCGCGATCGAAAACAAACCGGATCTCGACGCCAGCGCGGCCCGGGCGCTCGCCGCACAGATCGAACAGGACGTCGCGCTCGCGCTGGCCGACGAGGTCTGGATCGCCACGGAGGGTGGCGAGAACCGCCGGCTCCGGGCGCTGCTGGAAGACGTTCCCGTCGAGGCCGGGATTCTCGCGGTCGAAGCCGAGGGCGTGGAGCCGATCTGGCAGCCGCGCTCGCTCGTCGTCTCCGATCCCGGAACGCTGATCGACGAGCGCCCCTCCGGCAGCGAGTACGACGCCTCCGCCGCCCGCTTCTCGTACGCCGATCCCGACTGGAAGCACGACAAGCGCCTCGAAATCGCCGAGCGCGCCTACGAGCGCGGGTGGCGATCCTACGCCGACACGATGCGACCGGACTGTCGGCACTTCCGACTGGTCGATGTCGAGTCGGGATTCCTGCCCTACTGCGACGCCAAGTCGTGCCACCAGACCGCGAGCGTCTGTCGAGGTGCGTGCGGGGATTTCGAGCCCGAGCCCCCCGTCTGGCGCACCGAGGGCTGGCCGATCGAGGGCGGTCCAGGGTCCGGAATCAAGCGACTGCTGGATCGACAGCGGCGACGGAAACGGCCCGGACTCGCGGCCGTGAATTCGGGCGACGAGACAGGCTAAGTTTCCATTCGTTCCCGGAACGTCTCGGAACGACGGGAGTCGACCACTTTGAGCACCAGCCACGTGAGCGCAGCCGTGATGGCGGCCCAGGCGAGGACTTCCCCTGGCCAGCGTCCGACCGCAACCGCGAGTACGCCCACGACGACTCCCGTCACCATCGACATCGGAAGCGTGAACAGGCCCCAGCGGAGCCCACCGAGCCCAACGGAGAGCGCCAGCAACGTCAGCGGGCCGCCAACGAACAAAAGGAACGCGACGAAGAGTCCAAGGCCGAGACTCCCTCCTGAGTCCGCGTGGAGCAGATAACACTCAGACTCGTAAGAGATGCGGTTGAGGACTGTTCCGACGTCACCCTGGTACTCGAACTCCAGGCGGCACGTACGCCTTCTCGCCCGAGTACAACGGGTTCCGACGTCACCCTGGTACTCGAACTCCGGTGGCCGCGTCGTCGTCGTGTACTCGCCGTCTGCCTCCAATGCCGACCGAAAGACGTCCTGTGTGGCAGGCGACAGCGAACTGTACTTCAGACGTTCCGATGCTGTCGTTCCCCTGTACTGGGAGTCCTCACACGGGCTGGCAGTGTAATTGACCTGGTCGGCCTCGTCCTCTGCAGAGACGATACCAAACGCGATCGTTAACCCGGACGTCACTGCCAGCAGTGTCAGCGCGATCGCAGGAACATGATACCTCGTGAGCGACGAACGATAGGCAAACGCGACGATCCCACCGACAGCGAACACGACTGCAGCGACAGGAATCAGTATCCCCCACACGAGCGAAGAAGCCATGTTCGAGCACTCCCCGGGACTACCGAATAAGTCTTGTGTAATTTCGAACAACTACGCCGGCGAATCCTTGGGGCCAAGCTGCGTCCGACGACGCTGTCTCAATCCAGTTTCGCGACGGTCAACTCGTCGCGAGCGACGGTGAGCCGAAATGTCGGGACGGTCTTGCGAACGCGTTCGACGATTCCCTTGTCGACGAGGCTGTGAAGCGCAGAGCGAACCGAATCGACGTCGTACTCGTCGTGACCTGCGTCTTCGAGGGCGTGCAGAACCGCGACGACACTCTGGGAGTCCTCGTCGGGTTCGGCGATGACGTCGAGGATGTGTGCCTGGATCGGCGGCACCTGGACGAGGTTGTCCTCGTCGCTGTCCTCGACCAGTCCGGCCTCGCGGGCGAGTTCGGCTGCTTCGGGTGTCGCACAGATGAGACTGTCCTCGTTGCGATAGTAGTAGTCTTTGAGTTCGGATTCGAGGTACTGGTGGACCTCGCTGCCGCTGTCTATGTCCCACCGGCTCTGGAGCTCGGCGTTTTTCGTCGGCTGGAGCGCGACGATATCGGCCAGGCGGGTGAGCGCCTCCTCGGAGAGAGTCATCGAGAGAAACTACGGGCGCGAGGGGTACAATGGTGTTCCGGACTCAACTCAGTTCGGCCAGCGTCTCGGCGACGTCGTCCCAGTGACTGCCCTTCCAGAAGTGCTGACCGCACTCGCGACACCGCCAGACGGCCTCGTAGTCGGGTTCGGGCGCGTAATCCGGCGTCTGCTCTTCGGGCGCGACACGGACGAGCGGGGCGTTGCAGGCCCCACAGCGTGAGGGTTCCTCGTCGATTTCGAGCGAGAAGCCGGCGTCGCGGAACTCCCGTAACTGGTCGACCGTATCGCGAGATTCGAGCAACACCGCCCGGGATGCGTTCTTCGCGAGTGCGACGTCTCTGGTCACGACAGTACGACCTTCAGTCTCGGCGAGTGCGACGAGTTCGTCGTCGTCTTCGACGTCTCGACTCAGCGCGTAGGCAGCGTCGTAGCCACACATCCGGAGGTACGTCCCGAGTTTGCCCAGCATCGTGTCCAGCAAGAGCGCGGGCTGCTCTTCCGTTCCGACCTGCGAGCGTTCGATCGTCATTCGAGGAACCTCCTGACGCCCTCGGCGTCACGCGTGTTCAACACGTCGTCGGCTTCGGCCCAGCCGCGGCGGGCCGTGTGGACGCCGTAGCGGATGTACTCGTAGCTCGTCGGGCGGTGGGCGTCGGTATCGATCGCGATGGTCGCACCGGCCTCGACGGCCGCCCGGACGGCCTGCCCACCCAGGTCGAGTCGCTGGGGGTTCGAGTTGACCTCCAGGGCCGTGCCGGCATCGGCTGCCGCTTCGGCCAGTCGGTCGAACTCGACGGTGAGGCCGGGCCGCTGGTTCAGATACCGCCCTGTCGGGTGGCCGATGATATCGACCTCGGGGTGTTCGGCCGCGGCGATCAGACGGTCGGTCCCGTCACCGTCGAGTCCGGCGTGGGGAGCGGCGACCACGAGGTCCAGGTCCGCGAGCACGTCGTCTGCGACCGAGATCGAACCATCGGTGGCGATGTTGGCCTCGATCCCGGTGAACACCTCGATGTCCATGTCGGCGGCCGCGGCCTCGACGGCGTCGATCTGCTCGCGGATCGTCTCGTCGTCGATCCCCACGCCGCCGACCATCCCGGGGCCCGTGGCGTGGTCGGTGATGGCGATATAGTCGTGGCCGAACTCGGCCGCGCCCGCGATCATCTCCTCGATCGTGTTGTTGCCGTCCGACCAGTCGGTGTGGAGGTGCAGGTCGCCGCGCGGATCGTCTTTCGTGAGCAGGTTCGGGAGGGTGTCGTCGGCCGCGGCCTCGATCTCGCCACGGCCCTCGCGCATCTCCGGCGGGATCCACTGGAGATCGAGCGCGTCGTACATCGACTCTTCCGTTTGGCCGGCGACGCGTTCGCCGACGCGCTGGCCCGCATCCGGATCGTCGACCGCAGAGACGTCGAAGACGCCGTACTCGTTCATTTTCAGGTCACGCTCGAGAGCCCGGTTTCGTAACGCGACGTTGTGGTCGCGACTCCCTGTGAAGTACTGGAGGGCGCTGCCGAACTCCGCGGGCGCGACGACCCGCAAGTCGACGCGTACCTCGCCGACGCGGAGGCTGGCTTTCGTCTCACCGGACTCGATCACGCTGTCGGCCTCTGGCCAGTCAGTGAACACACCGACGGCTGCCTCGCCGTCGTCGCTTCCCACGAGGACGTCCACGTCGCCGATGGTGGGTTTCCAGCGCCGCAGCGAGCCGGCGAGTTCGACCGAGTCGACTGCCGACTGGTCAGCGAGGTACGCCCGGACCGACTCGCCGAGTGGAACGGCCTCGCCGAGCAACTGCCGGTCGTGGGACTCGCGAGCGAAGTCGATCCCCTCGAGGATGTTCTGTTCGGTCTTCGGGCCGAACCCCTTGACCTCCTGGATCTCACCGGCTTCCGCGGCCGCTTCGAGGTCGTCTAGATCCCGAATATCGAGCGCCTCGTAGAGCGTGCCGACGGTCTTGGGACCGACGCCCTCGACGCTCGTCAGGGCTTCCATCTCGACGGGCAACTGTTCGCGCAGGTCTTCCAGTTCCTCGACCGTCCCGGTCTCGACGTACTCGACGATCTTCTCGGCGATGGCGTCGCCGACGCCGTCGATCTCTCCCACCGCATCCGTTCCCTCGCTCGCGAGTCGCTCGATGGGTTCGGGGTACTCGCGGACGTTCTCGGCCGCACGGCGGTAGGCCCGAGGCTTGTACTCGACGTCCATGGCTTCGAGGCGGTCGGCCATCTCTTCGAGCAGGGCCGCGACGGTGTCGTTGTGGCTCATAGTGACCCTCGTCCGTCAGTTCCCTGTCGACCGCACACGTCCGTGCGGTCGTCTCCGTACATCGGTACGACGGGTACTATCACTGGAATCGCCCCGCTCTCCCCGTCCCGGAGTCGGCCTCCTCGTGTCCCAGCGCCTTCTTGAGGAAGCTCATCCAGCGCTTCTGATCGGCGGCCTCTTGCACTTGCTTCTCCTGGTTCAGGTCCGCCGAGCCGAGCGATTCGAGGGCTTCGAGCGCCCGATCGAGCCCGACGATCGCGTCGGCCAGTTCCTGGCCCTCTTCGTAAGAGATATCGGCCTCTTCGAGACGCTGGTAGCGCTGGCGGCGCTCGCGGCGGAGGTTGCGCTTTGCGGTCTCGACCCGGTCGCGCTCGCCCGCGGGGACCGTCTCCCGGCGTTTGATCTCGAAGACGAACGTCCGGAGGTCGATCGACTCCCCTTGCACGTCGATCTCCTCGGGGATGGACGCGCCCACCGTCGCGCCCTCCCGACCGACGCGTTCGAGCAGTTGCTTGCGCTGGTATCCTTGCACACCCGGGCTTGGGGCCCCGACCGAGAAAAATCCACGCGTCCCGACGTGGGGCGAGCGGTCGAACAAGCACAATCCCTTTAGACGGGCGGTCCGAACGCTCGGGCAATGTCGACCTGCGACGAGTGCGGCAAGCAGGAGAACATGCCGTATCACTGCCGCCACTGTGGGGGGACGTTCTGTTCGGAGCATCGCCTCCCGGAGAATCATAGCTGCCCGGGGCTGGACAACTGGGACGACCCCGGCGGCGTCTTCGACAGTGGCTTCGACGACAGCGTGAGCACGTCGAGCTCGAGCGATTCGGAGAGCGTGACGGCGAAGCTCGGGATCAACACCGGACCGGGGAGTATCTTCAGCTACTTCCGGGGCAACATGACGTACGTCTTCCTCGGGCTGATGTGGATCACGTTCTTCGCCCAGCAGGTCTTTCTCAACTTCGTGGTCGGGACCGACCGCCTGGGGAGGCCGGTAGATCTGGAATCCTATCGGCTCTACGAGTCGATCTTCATACTGTCGGCCGAGCATCCAGAATACGTCTGGACGTGGTTCACGTCCATCTTCTCGCACGGCAGCCTCTGGCACATCGCCGGCAACAGCATCTGGATTTTCTTCTTCGGCCGGATCGTCGAGAAGTACATCGGCTCTCGTGATTTCACGCTCCTGTTCCTCGCTAGCGGCGCACTCGCCGGCCTGGGGCAGATCGCCATCGGGCTCATCGAGGGGACCGGGGGCGGCGTCCTCGGGGCCAGCGGCGCGGGCCTGGCCATCGGTGGCGTGCTCGTCGTCCTCAACCCCAACCTCCGGGTGTTCATCTGGGGCGTCTTCCCGATGCCGATGTGGGCACTCGTCGGCTTCTACGCCGCACTGAGCGCGTTCGGACTCTTCGGCGTCGGTCTCTCCGGCGTCGCCAACGTCGCTCACCTGGTCGGTCTCGGAATCGGGATCGTCTACGGCCAGCGCGTCAAAAACAGGATCGGCACACCGAGCACGCTTCGCTTCGGCGGCGGTGGTCCCGGCGGCCCAGGCGGCCCCGGGGGCAGACGCCGCGGCCCCTTCTGAGCGATGAATCCCGTTCGCCCCGAGTTCGTCCCCGATCCGAGCCTCTCGCGCGAGCAGATGGAAGCCCTGCAGCACGACATCGCCGAAGCCGCCGTCTTCGCGGACGACCTCGACTTCGATCCTACAGACGTGCGGATCGGCCGGCACGCAGGCCAGCAGACTCTGACCGACGACGAGTCCCCGGTAATCGTCGGCGTCGACCAGGCCTTTCTTGACGACCGCGCGGTCAGCGCCATCGTCGCCCTTCGTGATGGCGAGGTCATCGAGGAAGTCACGGCTGTCGAGCCGGTCGAGATCCCCTACATTCCCGGGCTCCTGAGTTTCCGGGAGGGAAACGCCATCCTCGCGGCCTTCGAACGGCTCTCGGTGACGCCCGACCTCGCCGTCGTCGACGGCAGCGGCCGCATCCACTTTCGGGAGGCCGGGCTGGCGACCCACATCGGCGTGACACTCGACCTCCCGGCCGTGGGCGTCGCGAAGAATCTCCTCTGTGGCACGCCAGCCAGGTCGATCACAGACCGGATGCTTGAGGGTGAGCGGATCGTGATCGAGGCCGATAGCGAGGTGACCGCTCCCGATGGAACCGTGGTCGGCTACGCGTTCCAGAGTCGCCAGTACGACTCGGGATCGACGAGCATCAACCCGCTGTACGTCAGCCCCGGCCACCGGATCAGCGCGGAAACGGCCGTCGACGTGGTCGAGCGCTGTTGTGGTGGGTACAAGCTCCCCGAGCCGACGCGACTTGCGGATCGCCTGGCCGACGAAGCGAAAGCCGAGTTCGCGTAGGTGTCGACGGTCACGTCCGCCTGCAGTCGACGTTCGAGAACTCGAAGCGGGCACCACCCATCTCGCTGTCGGCGATCGAGAGGTTCCATCCGTGTGCGCTCGCGATGCGCTCGACGATACTGAGACCGAATCCGGTGCCGTCGCTCTCTGAGGAATAGCCCGGTTCGAGTACTTTCGAACGCATCGAAAGTTCGATCCCGGGCCCGTTGTCGCTGACGTAGAAGCCAGACGGCGTGACACCAACCTCGACAGTGATATCGAACCCACCGTCATCCTGCAGTTGAGCCTGTGGTTCGGTCTCGGGAGCATGTTCGATTGCGTTCCTGAATAGGTTCTCGAGGAGATGTTTCAGGCGCGTCTCGTCGGCCGCGATCTCGACGCCGTCACACTCGAGCGACAGCGACGCGTTCTCGGTGAGAACCATCTCCCAGGCTTCGTTCGCGCACGGACACAGTGGGATATAGGACGGATCGGTGACTGGCTCGTCGACGTGCGCAAGCGTGAGCATGTTGTCGATGATGTCGTTCATCCGCTGGTGCGCGGATTCGATCTGCTCGATCGACGTCTCGATCGATTCGTTCAACAGCTCGACGTGTCCCTGCGCGACCGAGAGCGGATTCCGAAGATCGTGTGAGACCATGCTTGCGATGTTCTCCAGGGTCTTCGTCTCGTGTTCGATCCGTGCGTCGACCGGCCGTGACTGGAGTTCCCTGCTGATCCACGTCGACAGCATCTCGAGGAGCATCCGTTCTCCCTCGTCGAAGGGCTCGGACCGCGGATCGGAGCCGGCGAAGCAAATCGTCCCGTACGTCTGCCCGTTCATGTCGACACGTGACCCGACGTAGCTCTCTAGTTCGAAGCGTCGATACGCCGGATCCGACCCCCATCCTTCCTCGCTTGCATGTGCGATCGCCAGGAAACCGTCCGGATCCTCGATCGTCTTACGACAGTACGACTCCGAGAGTGGCGCCGTCTCGTCGGGCTGAAGCAACTCGTGAGATCCGTATGCGTATTCGATCGTCTGCGTGTCGGTCGCGGGATCAGTGTGCGACAAGAATCCGTACGGAAGGTCGAGTTGGTCAGTCTCTCTATCGAAGACAAACTCGAGTTTGGTCGCGAGACTCGCCTCCGGATCCTGGGTGATATCCCAGAGCTCTCGCAAGTGCCTGATCGCCGGATCTGAGGGGTCGACGCTGTTGAGTACGCTTGCCATGACATTAGTTGACATAATGGCTAGCGCGCGAATAAACGTTTCCTATATAAATCATATACGAACTACGTGTTATTTAGAAATCACGTAGGGGTGGTCGACGTGGCGCCCCCGTCGTGAGATTCCCTCGGATTCGATGGGTGGACCGCCCGTCTCACGCAGTCCCGAGTGGGAATGACACCACTGGGACTTACTTACCAGCGCTTCGAGTGGTGGCACATGGAGAAGACGGTACTGATCACGGGCTGTAGCTCCGGGATCGGACGCGCGACCGCCGAGGATTTTCTGGACGACGAGTGGACCGTCTACGCGACGGCCCGCGACGCGAATGACCTCGCAGAACTGGCCGATATCGGGTGTCGGACGGCCGAGCTGGACGTCACGAACGCCCGGGAAATCGAGCGTGTCGTCGAGCGAATCATCGACGAGCAGGGCCGGCTCGACGTGCTGGTCAACAACGCTGGAACCGTGCAGTTCGGTCCCGTCGAGGACGTCCCGACTGACGCTGTCCACGACCAGTTCGACGTCAACGTCTACGGCCCGCATCGTCTCATCAGGGAGGTCCTGCCGCACATGCGCGAGCGCGAACGAGGCCGGATAATCAACGTCTCAAGTGCTGTGGGCCTGCTCTCGACGCCCGGTGAGGGGGTCTACAGCAGTTCGAAGTTCGCGCTCGAAGGTATGAGCGACGCCCTCCGCAACGAGGTCGATCAGTACGGCATCGACGTGGTGCTCGTCGAACCCGGCCCGGTTGCGACCGAGTTCGAATCCCGGGTCGCGGCGTCGAAAGCCCGGCTCGATCGATCGGGGGCCTACGATTCGATCTACGACGTACAGGAAGAGCGCGAGGACATCGAGGCCAGCGACACATTCGGTATGCCGCCGGCGGCCGTCGCGGCGGTCATCACCGACGCGGCCGTCGTGAGCGATCCTGACCCACGCTATCCCGTCGGCCGGATCGCGAAAGTCTGTGCGCTCGCCCGCCATCTCCCGAGTCGCTGGCGCGATCGTGTCTGGGCGCTGCTCCGGCGCGTCACTTCGCTGCGATGATTCACGATCGCGACTCGCTGGCGACGACGCCCGCCCACGACCTCGCGCTCTCGTGTCTCGAAGCCGGTATCAGGGCCGCCCAGCCCGATCGGATCGTGGCCGAACAGATCAGCGTCGACGAGGGTGTCCTCCATGTCGCCGACGGGCGCTACGACCTCGCAGAGTACGACGAAATCGTCCTGCTGGGCGGTGGGAAAGCCGCAGACGTAGTCGCGCGGGCGCTCGAAGACGTGCTCGACGACCGGATCGACCGCGGACTCGTCGTCACGAGCGACCCCGTCGAGACGGAGACGGTCGAGGTCGTCGAGGGCGACCACCCGGTGCCGGACGAGCAGGCACGCGAGGGGGCTCGCCAGATCATCGACCGTGCGCGCGAGCAGGACGAGCGAGTCCTCTTGCTCGTCCCGATCACCGGCGGCGGCAGCGCTCTCCTCCCGTTGCCTGCGGGCGATCTCAGACTTGCGGATCTCCAGTCGATCACCGAGGCGCTCGTCGAAAGTGGTGCGGCCATCGAGGAGATCAACGCCGTCCGCAAGCACCTCTCGGCGATCAAAGGCGGCGGCCTCGCGCGGGCGGCCGCGCCAGCGACCGTCGTCGGACTGGTCTTCTCCGACGTGGTCGGTGACGACCCCGGCGTCGTCGCTTCCGGGCCGACCGCGTCGGACGAGACGACCTACGAGGACGCCCTCGCGGTGCTCGATCACTACGACGTCGACGCCCCCGGAACCGTGATCGGCCACCTCGAAGCGGGTGTCGCGGGCGAACACGACGAGACGCCCGAAGCGGAACTGGATCACGTCGACAACTACGTGCTCGCGAACGCCTGGACCGCACTCTCGGCCGCACGCGATGTCGTGGCCGTGAGCGAGTACGACCCACTCGTCCTCTCCTCTCGGATCAGAGGGGAGTCCACCGAAGCGGCACTCAGTCAGGTCGCCATCGCCGAGGAGTGTCGCGATACCGGGAATCCGATCGAGCCGCCCGCAGTACTCCTCTCGGGTGGTGAGACGACTGTTACGGTGCTGGGCAACGGCGACGGCGGACCGAATCTCGAATTCGCGCTCCGGGCGGGGATCGAGGGTGTCGAGAACGTCGTCTGTGCCAGCGTCGATACCGACGGCGCGGACGGCGGAACGAGTGCTGCGGGTGCGATCGTCGACGGCCAGACTGTCGAGAATCAAATGGCAGCGCGGGTCGCACTCGTCGAGAACGACGCCCAGCCGTTCCTCGACAAGCGTGACGCGCTGATCGAGACGGGCCCGACGGGGACGAACGTCAACGATCTGCGGGTGTTCGTGATCGACGAGCCGGAGTCTTAATCCAGACAGGCCGCGACGACCTTCAGAAATTCCTCGCCGCGAACCTCGTCGGCAAAGAGCGGGACGCGCTTGACGTCGTGGCCTCTGAATAGTTCCTGAGAGCGCTGGAGGGCTTTCTGCTGGACGTCCCACCGGCGCTTGCAGAACTCACAGTGTTCGAGGTCGGGGGAGACGAACCAGTCGGCGTCGACGTCGGCGACGTCCGCGAGATCTTCCATCACGCGATTGACGACGATCGTCCCCACGGGAATGCCGAACTCCGCTAACTGTGTGAGCAGTCGCTCGGACTCCATGACGCTGAGTTCCTCCGGGACGAGCACGACACGGAAGTCGGTCTTCGTCGGATCCTGCAACACTGCGCGGAGACGCTCGATCCGGCGGCTGAGTTCGCGCATGTCGCCGATCCCTTCCTCCATCTGGTCGTCGGTATCGTCGCCCCCGAACATCCCGGAGACAGAGCCCATCATGCCGCTCATCTTCTCGCGGAAGGCGATCAGCCGACCGATCATCGACTCCATCACGTCCGGGAGTTCGAGCAGCCGGAGGGTGTGGCCCGTCGGGGCGGTGTCGATCACCACGCGATCGAAGCGCTCGTCGTCGAGATACTGCAACAGGAGGCGCATGGCCGCGGCCTCGTCGGTCCCAGGCATCGCCGCGCCAAACGGGTCGGCCATGTCGTCGCCCAGCAGTTCGGAGAGGGGGCCGAGACTGTCCTCGACGCCCAGGGGATTGTCGCCGAAGGCGTTCTCTGGGTCGATCTCGACGGCATACAGGGGTATTTCCTCGCGAATCTTGGTGGGATCGCTCGGAATCTCGGTATCAAGCGTGTCCGAGAGGGAGTGGGCTGGGTCGGTCGAGACGACGAGCGTCGCGGTCCCGTCACGCGCACTCGCCAGGCCAGTCGCAGCGGCCATGGTCGTCTTTCCGACGCCGCCTTTGCCACCGTAGAGGACGTAGTCGGGAGCCTCGACACCTACGGGGACGGCCTCGTCGTCGATCTGCTCGACGGGCTCGACGTCGATATCAGTCATATCCCGGGCTATCCGGGCCTCGCTTGTGTACCCGTCGATCCCCCAGAAACCCAGCTTCGCGACGACCGCATATCCCGGACGTCTTCAGCTTCGCGACGACCGTGCCTCGCGGACGTCTGCGCCGTCCCGCAGCTTGTCTTCACAGTAGGGACAGACCCGTGGCCCCTCTCCTGCGCTCTCTTCGGGTGTGAATACCCGGACGTACGCCTCAGTGACGAACTCGCCGCAGTTCTGACAGGATGGCATCGACTAACACACTCTCAGAGCGCCGTATATGTCTTCTGATGGCGGAAAGATTGTGTCGGTGGTCGACGGGCGACAACATTCGGCGCCGGGCTATTCAGAATCGAGGTCCAGCGAGGTCTCTCGTGACCAGTCGGTCTCGTCCATCACGACCAGTTCGCGGTCGCTGAAGACGTAGAGGTAGTCGTCGACGTAGGCCGCGCGCTGGGGCTGACCCCTGATCTCGACCTGCGTCTGCTCGGTGAGTTCGCTGTCGGTGTAGTCGACCACGTAGCCGTGGTCGTTCCCGGGCAGGAAGAACACCTCGTGTTTGCGGTCGATGAGGAACGCGTGGTGCGATTCGGCGATGGACGACCAGCCCGCTCCGGGATAGTAGGTGTCGTCGATCGTGGGGGTGCTCTTGTCAGTCACGTCGAACAGTGTCGCCTTGACGCGGCCGTCTTCCTCCCCGATCCCGAGGACGTGATCCTCGTCGATCGGGTGGAGATACGAGGAGTATCCCGGGAGTTCGAGTTCGCCCAGCTCTTCGGGGTCGCTCGGGTCGGAGAGGTCGATCACGTGGAACGGATCGATCTGGCGGAACGTGACGACGTACGCAGTGTCACCGACGTAGCGCACCGAATAGACGCGCTGGTCGACGCCCATGCCCTGCACTGAACCTTGTCGGTCCAGCGAGTCAGCCTCAAGCGTATAGAGGTCGTTGACGCTCTTCGTACCGAACTGGCGTGGAATCGTCGTCGCGATCCGCAGGCTGCCGTTGTGTTCGTCCATCGAGAACTGGTTCAGCGGCTCGCCGGGAACCTGTCCAGTAGCCTCGACTGAGAGGCCGTCACCGACGCCGATCCGGGCGATTCCGGTCGTCGTGAGAGTGCGGCGATGATTCTGGACGTAGGACTCCAATCCCTTCTGGTAGTCATCGCGGAGTTGCTCGCGTTCGTCTTCGGGGACGCCCTGCAGCCACTGGTTGATGGTCGCCTCGATCTCGATCTGGGTCGCTCGCGCCGAGAGGTTGTACGACCGAACCTCGCGAACACGCTCTTCGACCCAGTCGGGCGCGTCGATCTGTGTCGAGAGGATGGCGTCGCCCAGCAGCTCGCCTCGCGGTGTCCGCTGGGTGTAGGTGATGTAGAGCGCGTTGTCGGACATGTAGATCGCCGAGCGATCATGCGTGCCCACGACGCTGACGCTATCCTGGACTGCGCCGTCGCTCGGATCGAGCGTGTAGGCGGTATAAGTCACGTCGACGGGGATCTGCTGGCGCGGGTGGTAGATCGACGTGCAGTCGATCCGACCATCAGGCCCGCTCAGCGGGACGACCGGGCACGGACTCCCGGCAGAAACTGACGAACTCGTCACGAGGTAGATCCGGCCGTCGACGAGCCGCGCGGTCTCGACGCTGCCGTTGATCGTCCGGGTCCAGATTCGCTCGGGATTCTCGGCGTCGCTCACGTCGTAGCCGACGAGTCGACTTCCCTGGAAGACGACCAGCGAGTCGTTCGACAGCAGGAGGTTTCCGTTCTGGTTGATCCCGGCGATCTGCTGCGGTGCGGCGGGGTCACTGGAGTCGATGATATGGGTCGAGCCCTGCGGTTGCCAGCGTCGATCGGCGTCGTCACGTCGTTCGAGGAACGGCTGGACGCGATAGATCGGCCGGTCGGCGTAGTACATCAACTCGCCGGTCGTCTTGAGCCGGTCCGGTTCGTCGATCCCCTGTTCCTGGACGTTCGTCGAGGAGTGGCGGTCCACCGTGTCTGAGCCCCCGCTCTCGCTGACCCGAGCCGCGTCGGCCTGAAAAGTCGTCGTCTCCACTGCCAGATCGACTCGTGGCCCGATCGTTCCCCAGAGGCCGCCTGATCGTGGCTGCTGGCCGTTCCTGACGTAGGACTGAAAATCGCTGGCACTATCGAAGGTCTCGACGCCACGTTCGGCCATATCCGGTCCATCTGATGGCCCGTCGTCCGAGGTCGTCGGCCCGTCGACACTGTTCGTCTTCGCTCCGTCGTCGGACAATCTCACCGTCGCGACGCCGGCCCCCACCGCCGAGCCGACGAGCAACGCGACAGCGACGATTGCCCCCAGTTTCACGTCTCGCATACACGCTCCTGCGTCGTCCAGTATCTAAGTATTCGCGAAGACTCAAACGCCGGTTTCACCTATTGTTTGGCTCCGAGCTGTTCGATCTCGTCGCTCGACTCTGAACTGCTCGATCTCACCGATCGGCCCAGAACCGCTCGATCTTCCCCGAGAGGAAATCGGGCGTCATCCGCACGAACTCCTCCTGTTCGGCCGGCGAGAGAAAGCCGTGGACGCTGTGGCGCACACCCTCGGAGAAGCGTCGGCCCGCGAGCACCCTGACACCGACTTCATCTGTGCCACGAATCACGCGCCCGATCGCCTGGCGGGCTCTTCGGACTGCGGGCACGGTCAGGGCGTACTCGAAGGCCTTGTCCTCGCCGAAGGCGTCGCCGTAGGCCCGTCGGACCGCCCGGACGCGCGGCGAGCCGACGTTCACGAGCGGGATTCCGATCACGGCGGCCGTCGAGAGCTTCGCGCCGTCGTAGTCGACGCCCTCCGTCAGGGTGCCGCGCGTACTCGTGACGATCACTTTACCCTCGCCGTCGAAAAAGCGCTGTTTGAGCGCCTCGGTCGCCTCGTTGCCCGTACTCTCGTCGACGAGCACGGGCTTGTCGACCACGTCCTGGAGGTATTCGCCGGCCCAGGCGGCCTCGCGGTAGTTCGGCATCGCGATCAGGACGTTGCCCGGGCTGCGCGCCACAGTTCTGAGGACGTGGGCGTACTCGTCGCGAGTCTTGGTCCACTCGGTCTCGTTCTGGGTCGGGTCGCCGCGGTTTCGCGCGGTGTAGGGGCTGGCGTCGACGATCCAGCTCGCACGGTTCGATTCTGGGAATCGCAAGGGATAGGACCTGGACTCGACCGGGCGTCCGGGGTCCTGTGTGTCGTCGTCTGCCCCTTCGCCAGTCCGAAGCCCGTCCAGACCCGCCACCTGGGTAAATACTGACAGCGGCGAGAGCGTCGCGCTCATCAGCATGCCGCCGCCGAGCGCGTCGAATATCTCGCGTAGCGCCTCCCGTGGCATGCAGTCGAACAGGACCAGTCCCGCGGTGTACTCGCGTTGCCACCCCTCGACGCGCTGGTCCTCGGTCGGGCTGTGTTCGAGTTCGATCTCTCGCAACTTGGTGGCGTGATCGCGCTCCCACCACCGGGACATCACGACGCCAACGGCGGCACAGACGGGCTGGCGGGCGATCCCGAGCTGGTCCATCGTATCCTCGACTGCCGCGCCGACTTTCGGGAGGGTCCGCCAGAGTGAGCCGGTGTAGTCGCGATCGGTGGCCCACTCGGTCAGTTCGTCGGTCTCGACGGTCTCGGGGTCTCGGAGCGGGATTTCGATGTCGTGCTCGGGGAGGCTGTCGGGATTCGCGCGCCAGTCGCGTCCCGCCTCCTCGTCGAGTGCGCGTTCGACGCGGTCGTCGAGCCACCGAATCACGTCGTCGTAGAAATCGCTGGCCTGCTCGACCGCGTCGAGGTTCACCTCGTGGCTGGTGAGCCGGGCCTCGACCTGCGCGTGGTGGTCGTCGGTCTGGCGGGCGCGCTGAAGGAGCTGGTGGCAGTCGTTTCTGGCCTGGACGAGCGTCTGCCGGCCGACCCTGTCCGAGAGGAGATCACGGACGCGCCCCTCTAATCTGTGGGCCTCGTCGACGATGACGAAGGTTCGCTCGTCGAGGACGTCCGCGAGCAGCGCGCGCGAGTCGGGATCGAACAAGTGGTTGTAGTTACCGATCACGACCTCGGCATGCGAGAGCAGGGTGCTCATCGCCCGATGCGGGCACGTCCCGCGCTCGGTCGCGGCGGGGAGGTAGTCCTCGGCGGTAACGACGCACTGCTTGCCAGCGGTGAAATCGACGGGCGAGGCCTTGTTTCGGGCGTACCAGTCGGCCTCGAACGGGCAATAGAGGGGCGGGTCGTCGCCGCCGATGTCCTCGGGTGCGGTCGGCTGGCTCTTCCGGTAGGGTGAGGTGGCTCCGTCTGTCGCGAGGGCGTCGCCAAGTGCTTGCTGACCTGTGGCGTCCGCACGAGCGGCTTTGGCGAGTTCGCTCGCCACTTCGGGATCCCACCAGATCTCGTCTGTCGCGCCGCCGACTGCACCCTCTGCAGCCGGAGGTTCACTGCCCCCTTCGCCGTCGCTCTCGATCAGGTGAGCCGTGTTCTCCCGGAGGTCCTCACAGCGGTCGTGGACGCTGCGATCCGGGGGGAAGACGTCTTCGCGGCCGTACGGGCAGAGGTCGCGCTTGCCGACGAGCGAGATCCCGGAGAGTGGTTCCTGCAAGCCGGCGTTCAGCGTTCGGAGGTCGTCGACGAACTGCTGGAGTTGCTGTTTGACGGGCGTCACGACGACGACGTTCTCGTAGTGGTCGCCCTCCCGGAGCAGGGTCGCCGCGGCGGTGAGCGCGGCCATCGTCTTGCCGGTCCCGCAGGGGCCTTCCATCGCCAGGTAGCCCTGTCGCTGTGCGACGTCGATGGCTGCCTCGATGGCGTCGCTCTGGCTCTCGTAGGGCTCGTCGAAGCCGAAGTAGGGCTCCCAGTCGGGGTCGGCCATTGGGTAGTCTGGGTTGGGTCGTCGTCGCTTTTGAACCTACGGAATCTCACTTCATACTCTGGTTCGGGCCAGTGGTCGGCTCTCGAACGCCCTCGACTCGCTGGCTAGGGATAAGAGACTGCACCGCGAACAACGCAGGAAAGCCCTCGACTCGCTGGCGGCCGCTGAGCGACATATCCTCACTGCGTTCGGATAGTGGTCGCTCAGCGACGCTCTTTCAGCGCCACCGAGTCTCGCCCTTTCATCCACCAGGCCACTACCGTACTGCGACCGCACGGCAAGCCTGCCCTTCCACCACCACTTTTTCCTCCCCCGGGTTTCCTCGTTCGCTTCGCTCACTGCGGGAACCACTCTCTGCTCACGGGCCGTAGACCCGTTCGCATGGTATGCGAGAGCTTCGCTCTCGCACTAGTCAGAAAAACATGGGGAAAACGACCCGGACGCTCAGCCTCCGGCTTCGCGTCCGGTGAAACGGCGCTCGCAAAGCTCGCGCCGTATGCTTGTACTGACCGCACAGCAGGCCTGCCCTTCCCCGGGTCGCTTCGACCACGACTATTGTCGTGGCACTCGCTCCCGGCCACTTCGGGGCGGTCAGGAAGCGTGTCACTCGTCGAACGACGAGTGATCGGGGAGGAGTGGTGGATTGTAATCGCGAGCGCGTTTTATCGCGCTCGCTACGCCGTCCCCTGGTGGATGAAAGGGCGAACCACACTTGCGCCGGAGGAGCGTTTCTGAGTGGCCACTATCCGAACGAAGTGAGGATATGCCACTCAGAAACCGCAAGCGTGGTGAGGGCTTTCGAGAAGTGGATTACTGCGGTAGCAGTTTCTAGTGACCGTGCTGAAGACTTGCCTAGACGTTTCGAGCACGCCATTCGCCGTGCTTGACACCCAGGAACAACACGATCCCACCGAAGATGACCGCGGAGGGCGCGACCATCATCAGCGTCGTCTCCAGTGTCATCGGCGTCATCGAGGTCCCGCCGACGCCGACGGCGATCAGTGCGACGAACGCGACAGCCGTAGTGAGGGTATCGAACTCCATCACCCGCCTTCAGGACCCGATCGACTTCAACGCCCACCAATCGGCGAACATCGCCGCCTCACTCGAAATAGGCCTCCAGCCTCGCGGCAGCCGTCTCGACGCGGTCCGTACACACCGAAAATCGAATCCACTCTTCGAATGACTCACCGAACGCTTCCCCAGGCATGCCCGCGACGCCGGCCTCGTCGATGAGTTCGTAGACGTCGTCGAACCCGCCACCGAACTCGGGAAATCGAGCCATGACGTAGAAGCCGCCATCTGGATCAGTGTACTCCGCCCCGATCGAATCGAGCGCGTCGGTCAGGCTGTCGATCCGCCCGCGAACGCGCTCGCGGACGCCCGAGTAGTAACTCGGCGGCGTCGCCTCCAGGGCGTGGGTAACGGCGTACTGGGCGGGTCGACTCCCGGTCACGGTCGTCAGCATGTGTCTGGTTCGCGCCCGATCACGAAGGTCGTCGTCCGCGATGATGGTGTAGCCCACACGCAACCCCGTCACGGCCATGGTCTTCGAGAAGGCGTCGGTGACGATCCGCTGCTCGGAGTCGACGTCGAGGGCGCTCGCAAACTCACCCGAGTAGTCGAAGTGATCGTAGACTTCGTCGCTCACGAGCAGCGCCCCACAGCCCTCTGCAATCGCCACGAACTCCCGGATCGCGGACTCGTGATAGACCGCCCCCGTGGGATTGTTCGGGGAGTTCACGACGATCACACTCGTCTCCTCACTGGCTGCCTCCCGCATGGCCGCCGGATCGAGTCGACCGTCGTCCTCAGCGGCGACGTAGCGCGTCTCAGCACCCAGGAAGTTTGCACGGCCGGCGTAGTAGGGATACACCGGATCCGCGAGCAGAATCTCGGTTCCCCCAAACGCCTCGAAGCCGCCGGCCATCGCGAGGTGGTTGGCCTCGCCCGCGCCGTTGGTGATGATGATCTGCTCGACCGGCACCCCGCGGCGGCGGGCGATCTCTTCTCGGAGCGGGCGCAGGCCGACGCTGGGCGGGTACTGGTAGTCGTCGGCGGGCGCGTCCGCATACGCACGAAGACCGTCACGCAACGTGGCGGGCGGGTCCCAGTCCGGGCTGCCGCTGACCATGTCGACGACGTCACGGTCTGCCTGGGCAGCATACTGCATCACCCGGTAGAACTGCGGCGTCTCGTAGTCCATACCGCTCCTCCGGCCTCACGGACTGTCCGTTTTTCTGTCTCGTCACTCCGAGACGCTCTGTTCGCGCCACTCCGCGAAGGCGTCGAGCACGTCGTCCTCGTCGAAGCGCTCGATGCACGGGACGTCGTAGGGATGAAGCGATTCGACGCGTTCGACCAACACCTCGTAGCGATCTGCGGTCGTCTTCGCCAGCAGGATCACTTCCTCGTCGTCGTGGACTTCGCCGTCCCACCAGTAGGTCGACGCACAGTCGACGCGGTTGACACACGCGGCCAGTCGCTCTTCGACGAGCGTCCGGGAAAGCTCCCCGGCCGCGTCGGGCGGGGCGGTGATGTAGACCGTCGGCATGGTCGACACCCCGCCGCCCGAAGAAATGAACGTGTCGGCTACGCCTCGAAGGGGTTGTACGCGCCGTTGATGTCCCACTCGTGGAGACAGTGTGGATCGCCGGCGAGCTTCTCGCCGTCGGCTTCCCGGATGGCCCAAGTCTCGCGCTCGTCGTCCCAGGTGTCTTCGCGCCCGCACCGCTCACACGTCCGCGCCCGCGGAGGTACGATCGTCGCCATACCCCAGGGATGGCGGCCCTGGCTCTTGAAGTTCTCGGGTCGGGTGGTATTTGTCGCCACCACACTAAGACGGGATATGGGCTTTCATACCTTCGACAGCGACCGAGCCAATCGACTGGAAGATCCGACCCGATTCAAGTACGTCTCCGTCGACGAACTCCTCGCTCTGTTCGACCCCACACCCGACTCGATTGTCGCCGATCTCGGTAGCGGAACCGGCTTCTACACCGACGAAATCGCCCCATACGCCGGGCACCTCTACGCCGTCGACGTCCAACAAGCGATGCACGAACACTACCGCGAACAAGGCGTCCCCGAAACCGTCGACCTCGTCACCGCCGAAGTCGCCGATCTCCCGTTCGACGACGACGGTCTCGATGGGGTCGTCTCGACGATGACCTATCACGAGTTCGCGAGCGACGCCGCACTCTCCGAACTGGCCCGCGTCTGTCGACCCGGCGCTCGCGTCGGTATCGCAGACTGGACCGCCGACGGTGCGGGCGAACGCGGCCCACCCCTCGAGGAGCGATTCGACGCCGAGGCCGCCGCGAACGCCTTCGAAGCGGCCGGCTTCGACGTCGAACGCGCCCAGGATCGCCGCGAGACGTTCGTCATCTCTGCGAGATTGGAATAACTATTAATTCTTAATATCTCCTCAATGAGTGGCCAATCGTTTCTACGAAAGCGTTATTTTTGGACGAGTGCTCTGTATATACTATGACGAGGGCAGATCCGTACACGCCAAGTGAATCACGATACGAATGTCTCGCCTGTGGCAAGCGAATCACTGCCGGGGAGGGGTCGTCTGCGACATGCCCGACCTGTGGCAGCCACATGCAGAACATCGCAGTCCCGCGCGAGTGAGGGCTCCGGCGAGCGGGCGAGCGCGCTCGTCCAGCGTTTCCGACAGTCGTAAGAAACCCTGGCCCGCTAACTGAGGTAATGAGCGACCACGGTGACTCGGCGGCGGCCCCGGACGAGCCGTCCGAGTCCACGAACGCGGCCACGCCCGCGTCCGACGGGTCCGTGCCGGAGGTCGATCCACCCTCGGGAGAGGGGAGCGTCGAGCTGGTCGGGACGGCCCATATCTCTCCGGAGAGCGTCTCAGAGGTCGAGGAGACCATCTCCGAGCGGCGGCCCGATATCGTCGCGGTCGAACTCGACGAGGGGCGCTACCGGCAGATGAAAGGCGACACGCCTGACGACCTCGAAGCGAGCGACCTCCTGCACGGCAACACCGTCTTTCAGTTTCTGGCCTACTGGATGCTGAGTTACGTCCAGACGCGGATGGGCGAGCGCTTCGACATCAAGCCCGGCGCGGACATGATGGCGGCTGTCGAGACTGCCGAGAAGTACGATCTCGGCGTCGCGCTGGTCGATCGAGACATCCAGACGACGATCCAGCGGTTCTGGCGACGCCTCTCGAAACGCGAGAAGTTCACCATGTTCGGCGGGCTGCTCGCGGGGATGGTCGGCACGCTCGGTGCCGGACTCATGATCGGCTTCTCACTGGGGCTGTTCGTCGCCCTCGGCGCGGAACTGGTCGCCGGCCCGCTCCTGCTTACGCCCGGGATGGCCGACGCGATTCCCCTTCTGGGTGGGACGCTCGTGACCGTCCTCGACGGCGCGCTCGTCGCCGGTGCGATCACGCTCGCAGTCGGGCTGCCGATCGCACTCTTGCTCGATCGCGCGCTCGACAGCGATACGGAGTACGAGGAGTTCGACATCGAGGAACTGACCGATACGGACGTCGTCTCGGCGATGATGGAGGAGTTCCGCCAGTTCTCCCCCGGCGGCGCGGAGGCGCTGATCGACGAGCGTGACGCCTTCATCGCCCACCGGCTGGTCGCGCTGCGGAACGCGGGCTACGACGTCGTCGCCGTCGTCGGGGCCGGCCACCGCGAGGGGATCCAGGGGTATCTCGACAACCCCGAGACGCTCCCGCCGATGGAGTCGCTCACGGGCGAACTGAAGCAGAAGCGCTTCTCGCTGTACAAGGCCTTCGGGTATCTCTTCACGCTCGGTTTTGCTGTCTTTTTTGCGCTGCTGTTGCTCGGCGGCGCACAGGAGGGGTGGGTCCTTCGGCTGTTCGTCGCGTGGTTCCTCGTCAACGGAATCGCCGCGGCCGCGCTGGCAAAACTCGCCGGCGCCCACTGGCCCTCCGCGCTCGTCGGTGGCGGGATCGCCTGGCTGACCAGCGTCAACCCGCTGCTCGCGCCGGGCTGGTTCGCCGGCTACGTCGAGTTGCGATACATCGACGTCAACATCGGCGACATCTCGAAACTCAACGAGATCATCAGCGACGAGGAAGCGCCCCTGGGTGAACTCTACACCCGACTCACTGACGTCCCCCTCTTCAGATTGATCGCTATCGTCGCGATGACCAACATCGGGAGCATGATCGCCAGCTACGGCTTCGTGTTCGTCGTGTTGCCGTACATGTCCGCGGAGGTCGGCGGCGTCGCCGGCATCGTCGATCTGATGCTCGAAGGCGTCGAGAACGGTGCCCGGATCGTCTGGGACGTGATCACGTGATGGACATTCGCTTCAGCCAGCGCGAACTCAAGGACCTGGGTATCGCCTGGGTCGCTCTGGGCGTCGCCTTCACGGCCTTCTACTACAATCCCGAGATCCGTACACTCCTGGCGGGCGTGCGAGCGGACGCCGCCCTGAACGTCCTCGCCGCCGGCTTCGCCATCAGTATGGCGACCGCCGGCGTCGGCTTCCTCTTGCACGAACTCGCCCACAAAGTCGTCGCGATCCACTACGGGCAAGTCGCGGAGTTCCGCGCCGACTACAACATGCTATTCCTCGCCGTGATGGCTGGTCTCGCCGGCTTCCTCTTCGCCGCTCCCGGCGCAGTCTACCACCGCGGGTTCGTCACGAAACGCGAGCAAGGCCTGATCGCGCTGGCCGGCCCCGTCACCAACGTCGCGCTCGTCGGCGTCTTCGGCGTGCTCTGGCTCGCTGGCGGTGCTGCCGGCGAGATCGTCGCGACGGTCGGCTGGCTCGGCGTGATCATCAACGCACTCCTCGCGGGCTTCAACATGATCCCGTTCGGCCCGCTCGACGGCAAGAAAGTCATGAACTGGAGCCAGCCGGTGTGGGTGGCGACCGCCGTGCCGATGATCGGCGGGGCGATCGTTTTGCTCTTCGGCGGAATCCCCTTGTAGTCTCGCCACGAGCGTTCCGACATGCCGACCGTTCGACGGGTCCCCGACACGGATCTCGAACGCTATCGCCGCCTCATCGACTACGCGTTCTATCCCGAGGAGGGGCCACCGGGACCCGACAGTGAGATTCCCGACCGGATTGCCGACCGCTACGGCGTCTACGGCGAGGCAGGACGACTGCTCGCGACCGGCGCGCTCTACGAGTTCGACGCCCGCCTCCGGGGCGAGTGGGTCACGCTCGGCGGCGTCGCAGCCGTCTCCTCGCCACCCGAACACCGCCGCGGCGGGAACGTCCGCCTGCTCTGCCGATCACTTCTGGAGGAGTGTCGCGAGCGCGGGATCGGACTGGCCGCACTCTGGCCGTTCTCCCACGACTTCTACCGACAGTTCGGCTGGGATATTGCGAACAAATTCACTGACTACGAGACCTCGCCCGAGCAGCTCGCTGCGGCCGGTCGGACCGACAGCGGGTCATTCGAGCAGGTCGGCCCGGACGACTGGGAACGCCTCGAAGCCACCCAGCGCGCCCACAGCGAAGGAACGACCCTCTCGCGCAAGCGCAGCGAGGACTGGTGGCGAAAACGGACGTTCGATCACGGCGACGACACGCCGTGGGCCTACGCCTGGCGACGGGACGGCGAGATCCAGGGCTACGTCGTCTACTCCTTCGAGAGCGGGGACGACGGCCGTCAGCTCACGGTGTCGGACTTCTCGGCGGCCGACCACGAAGCCCGTCAGCACCTTCTGGGACTGCTCGGCACGCACGACTCGCAGGTCGCGACGGTGACACTCACGCTCGCCCAGGAGACCGACCTGCTCGATTCTGCCAACGACCCGAGCGACGTCGAGTGTTCGATCCGTGCCGGGCCGATGATTCGCATGAGTGACGTCCCGCTCGCGCTCGAAGCCTGCCCGTACCCGGACGACGTCGATACGAGCGTAGTCTTTGAGGTCAGCGATCCGCTCTCGGTCGTCGACGGATGCTACGAACTCCTGGTCAGCGACGGGAGCGGGACGTGCGAGCAGACGTCCGCCGAACCGGACGCGACCGTCGCCGTCGGAACGCTCTCACAGCTGGTGGTCGGCTATCGAGACGTCGACGCGGTTCGCGGGGATAGGCTCGACACTTCTGAAGAGGTCGGAAAACGGCTCAAAACGCTGTTCCCGACGACGACGGTGTGTCTACGGGAGTTTTTCTAATCTCACGGCGTAGCGGTGGCGTCACTGCTGTCTCCGAGATTTCGGAGCGGGACGTCGCCGGAGATCTCGATCTCGTCGTACCAGACGCGCGGCCGTTTCGATCGGCCGTGGTCGTCGATCCTGACGAGTCCGTAGTCTTCGAGTTCACTTACGTTCTCGGACACTTCGGGCGGATGTCGGTCGACGAGCCGCGCGAGTTCGCGGATACTGTCGGGCTCGTGTTCGGCGATAGCTTCGAGCAATTCGAGGTTTGTCGCCCGAAAGACTCGCCCGAACGTCTCCAGACTCTCGACGACGAGCCGTGACGGCTCCGGCTCGACGGTTTCTCCGTCGTCGATCGACGCAAGCGTTTCCTTCAGATCGCTTCGATCTGGGCGCGTACCAATTTGAACGTGCAGGGTCTGGCTCATGTGAGACTCCTCCTTTCGTGGTTACCAGTCGATTCGTTTCTCTGGAGGTAACGCGGCCCGCCACGCCTCGTAGAGCATCTCCAAACCTGGATACTCGATCTCGTACGTCTCCGAGCCGAGGTGGAGTTCGTGGGGGCCGTGGTGGTTGTCGAATCGAACGACTGGGTCTTCCGCTCCGGCTTTGCCGTAGTGAAAGGCGTATTTGACGCCTTGGGGGTACTGTTCGGAGGTGGGAACCGACAGCACTCGAACGCTGGCGACCGTGTCGTCGTCGTAGGCGCTCGTCTCGTCGCGGACGACTGTGACGTCACCACCCATCCGTGTTTGGGAGGATGTACCCTCACAGTATAGTTGTTAGGGTCGGGACTAACACGCGAAAATATCGAGGAAAGTCGACGATCTACGCCAGATCGAACGTGATCAGCGGACGCTCGGTCGTCTCGGATTCGCCCAGCCCGAGTTCGACCGGGATGCCGACTTCGACTTCTTCCGCGTCTGCCTGGACACGACCCGTCAGCCGAACGCCGCCGAACTCGGCGATGCCGAGGACGAACGGGACGTCGTCGGCGAAGTCCGGTGTCGGGACGTGCGTGACGTTGTAGGTCAGCAACTCGCCCGAGGTGGGGATGTCGACCTCCTCCAGTTCCGACTCGCCACACTCGGGACAGACTCGGCGCGGCGGCATCGAGTGATGCCCGTTCGGACATTCGAGCGCGTACGGTTCGCCCGCACCGATCGCTTCGATCGCCTGATCGTACCCGTCGTTGGTGATTTCGTCGCTCATTCTGCCACCTCCAGAACGTGGACCACGGCAGACGCGACCGTGCCACCCGCGTTGTGGGTCAGGCCGACGCTCGCGTCCTCGACTGCGTCGCTGTTGACGTGGTCGCCGCGGAACAGCTTGGTCATCTCGGTGAGCTGGGCGACGCCCGTCGCACCGACGGGGTGGCCCTTCGCCTTCAGCCCGCCCGAGAGGTTCACGGGCAGGTCACCGTCGGCAGTCGTCTCGCCCTCGCGCGCGGCGGTGATCCCCTCGCCTTCCTCGTAGAAGCCCAGGCCTTCGAGCGCCAGAACCTCGGCGATGGTGAAGCAGTCGTGGACTTCCAGGAAGTCGACGTCGTCGGTCGAGATCCCGGCGTCGTCGTATGCTTCCTGGCCGGCGTCGCGGGTCGCGGGCGTCCAGACCAGCGAGTCGCGTTCGGCCAGCGCGAGGTTGTCCGTGCCCTGACCGGTCCCGGTAATCGCCACGGGCGCGTCCAGGTCGCGCTCTTCGGCGTAGTCCTCGCTGACCAGCAGCGCGGCGGCCGCGCCGTCGGTGATCGGCGAGGAGTCGAACAGCCCCATCGGCATCGCGACGGGCGGGGCCTCCAGCACTTTCTCGACGGAGATCTCGGACTGGTACTGCGCGAGCGGGTTGTTCGCGGCGTTAGCGTGGTTCTTCACCGCGACGTGTGCGAGGTCTTCCTTGTCGCCGCCGTGGACCGCGAAGTAGCGCTGGGCCATCAGCGCGTAGGCGCCGGGGAAGGTGATTCCCTGCCGAATTTCCCAGAGGTCGTCTGCGGCCACGGAGAGCCCACCGGTCGCTCCGGCGGTGCCCATGTTGTGCATGCGTTCGACCCCGGAGACGAGAACCACGTCTGCTTCGCCGTTGCGAACGTCCCTGACGCCCTGGCGGACGGCCATCCCGCCCGAGGCACAGGCGCTCTCGACCCGTGTCGCGGGGACGTCCAGCCCGATGGCCTTGGCCATCAGCGGGCCCATATGGCCCTGATTCTCCGAGAGTTCGCCCATGAAGTTCCCGACGTACAGCGCGTCGATGTCGTCACGGTCGATCCCGGCGTCCTCGATAGCGGTACTGCCGGCTTCAGCAAAGAGGTCGCGACCAGT
>ENA-ORDC01000651-ORDC01000651.1-marine-metagenome-genome-assembly--contig:-NODE-651-length-32082-cov-6.642306_pt1 | contig 32082 bp, 35 predicted proteins | sample MGYA00237783_ERZ508515 | MGnify/ENA primary metagenome ERZ508515 (study PRJEB26186, sample SAMN06268792) | marine metagenome | isolation source: Eden Landing Ponds, San Francisco, CA, USA | place... | reverse complement strand
GACGTGCCCGACGAGTCCGATGTTCACCTCCGGGTGTCCGTGTGTTCCTGTCATCTCCAGAGTAATCGTGACCGAACCTTCCCGCCTGGCAGTCATAAAGGTACTGTTCTCGGCCCGCTGGTCCGTCTGGGCCGGGGAATCGCTTTCGTCGGACTCGACGCCACGAAGCGCCCGACAGCTGACCTATCACCCCTCTTCGGGACCGGATCGGTACGTCCAGCGCGACTCGACGTTGCGGTTGGCGAGGACGACCAGGCCGTCGTCGGTCCGGAGTCTGCTCTTCCGGAGCCCGATGTCCGTGACGGTCCCCGTCGTCGACTCGGTCGTCACCGTGTCGCCCTCGTTGAAGTCCGGGTCCTTGAGCAGGTAGACGCCCGCGACCGTGTCGGCGATCATGTTCGAGAGGGCATACGAGACACCCAGCCCGATGAACCCGGCGGCGGTCCCGAGACTCGCCGCGACGTTCCCCAGCCCGAGGACGTTCAACAACGCCAGCCCGGCCCCGAACCACAGGAACGTCCCCACGACCAGCAGGAGGAAGTCGACGATGAGGCGCTGATCGGCGGGATACACCCGTTCGAGGACCGACCGGACGACCGTCGTGACCAGTTTGATCCCCACGTACGCGACGGTGAGAAATACCAGCCCGGACAGCGCTCGCGGTATCGCGGCCAGGACGTCCGCCTGGAACGATTCGATCACCGTCTCGATCACGCCGACCGCGAGGACTTCGGTCATGGGACGGGGATCGGAGCCGTGCGGTAAAACGCTACTGCCCGATGGTGGGCCGCCCGACGACACTGGAGACACCATCGTCGAGTCTCCCCGGCCGAGATGCTCTTGTGCCTCGCCACCCGAGAGTCACCCGTGCGGGAGTACGGTTTCGAACTCGCGCTGTGTGGGACACTCGAGGACGGGCAGCGCCTGCTCGCTCGCCAACTCGGTGCGCACGTCCACGGCCGCCGGATCGCAGACGTCGTGGCCCTCGACCCGGGTCCCGAATTCGATCAGCGAGTGGCCCTCACCGACGGGACGATCCCGCCGGCAGCCATCGACGCGCCGGTCGGCCCCGGAGAGGCCAGACCGCTCCGGGACGTCTTCCCCGATCGCCGGCCCGACGAACGCCACCGGATCGCCGACCGGGCCGTCGATGTCGGATTTTTCGAGTCCGAGCGCCGGAACGGGGATCGCTACGTCCGGCAAGTCGCTCGCTACCCCGACGCGTGGTTCGACCACCTGGTCGGCATCGAGAACAAGCCCGACCTGGACCGGCCGGGCGATCTCCAGGCCCAGCTCCGGACCGACGTTTCGCTCGGGCTGTTCGACGAAGTCGTCCTGGCGACGGCCTCCCACGTCACCGGCGCACACCGCAACCGCCTCCCCGAGGAAGTCGGGATCTGGCGCTTCGATCCCGAGTCCGGCGAGCGCAAGATCCTCAGGGAACCGGCGACGCTCCCGACCGAGGGGTGGGGTCTCGAACTGATCGACAGCGAGGCCGGGCAGGCCGCCGTCCAGCCGGTCGATCCCGCGGCGAAAGCCCGCGCTCGCCGGCGACTCGCCGAACGGGCCTACGGCAAGGGCTGGCGTACCTTCTCTTGGCCTGGATGTGCCCGGTGTGAACCCGACGGTGCCGAGTCGGCCCCTGCAGTGCCGTACTGTGCATATCACGGCCGGATCGTCAACCCCGTCGAGGACTGTGGGGAGACCTGCCCGGGCTACGAGCCTGCCGATCCGCCGGCCATCGACAGTGCGGCCGTCCGCGATTCGCGGTCGCCGTGGGTCCGCGATCCGGCGGGCCGACAGCGCCGGCAGGCCGGACTCGACCGCTTTGGGTGATTCTGGGCTGGTCGTCGCGAACGAGTCTGGCCGACCGTTTCGAGTGAGTGGCGTCGTCCGGCCGCTACTCCTGGATCTCCCGTCGCAGGTACAGGAACGCGGCGTAAACGCCGGTGAAGACGATCACGAACGCTGCCGTCTCCACGAGATCGATCTGTCCATCCATCACCAGCTGGATCGCGAGGTAGACGACCGTGGCGACGACGGCACTGATCGCCACTGCAACTGCCGGATTCTCCGCTGGGACATCGCTCAACGACGCAGGATCGAGATCCATGCCGGCCCTTCGCCCGCCAGCACATAGATGTTGGGCGTCGGCAGTCTGTAGTGACTGTGAGAAGGACGCTGCTCACTCGAACAATTCATCGAGTGTCCGATCACCGTCTGCCCCCTCGTTGAGCACGGCTGGATCAGCAGGTGCTGCGTCAGCGTAAAACGTCTTCGCTCGAATCTCGGCTACCGAGGGTGCATCTACGGTCTCGTCGGATTCTGTCGGTTCGTCGTACGCGAGAGCGTCGTTGACTGAGGTCGGAAGCGCTGGCCGAGGCGCGTCTTCGTGACGCCGGACCGTCTCCGTCTTGTGGGTCGCGTCGTGGGCAGCACGCATCACGGCGAGTCCGCGAAGGTAGTTGTACTCCGCGAGCAGATCGACGCCGAACGGGGTAAGTCCCCAGAAATCAGCCGGGATGTCTCTGACGTCGGCGTTCGGTTCGTGGTGGTACTGCGCGAGGATGTCGTGATCGGCCAGATCGGCCAGCTGCTCGCGGATCGTCGAGCGACTCTTTGGGACGTAGTACTCGAACTCGGTGATCGAAACCAGGTGGGCGGGATGGCCGAGAACGACCTGGAGAACGTTGTGTCGCGTCTCCTGGGAGAGATAGCGTTGGACCGTCCGCTGTGTTTCGTACGGCGCTCCATCGTCCACCCCGAACACCTCTTCGATAGAGGGGGTACCGGCAGCCCCCTCCGACGGGACAGAGGGATGGCTCATCGTACAACATACTACTGTTGTGAAAATTGTAAATATTTTCGATAAGATCTGGAAGAATACGTGGATTCGGGAGGTTGATCACGACTGCTCGTGACGACGGTATCGAACTCACCGAACACGAACTCACCGCGTTTCTCGATGAAGAACTCGCTGATAGAGACAAAAACGAGCCGTCCTACAGCTGGGTTCATCTCGCCCTGTTCCGACAGTTCGAGGCAGCGAATCGATGCCGGACCTGGCACTCCAGATCGGACCTCCGGAGTGCGGTCTCGAGCGTTTCACTCGACACACCGGAGCGATGGAACGTTGACCTGGACGACCACAGTTGAGGACGACAAGGTGAGGGCGAAGAGCGATCACACGTAGGTCACCATCACCATCAAATTCATAACACAATGTTCGCCCGCTTGTCCGTCATTTGCGTAGACTTTCTCGCCATCTAATTTATAATTCTCCAGACCAACTGGACGTGAGTGTCCAATGGGTTTAACACAGTTCACGACCAATACCGAGATACGACGTGAAACACGGATGTCGAGCCAGAGACCCCCAGACGAGACGATAGAAACCCCCGCGATGGACGAACTGCGCGACGAGTATCCGAGCGGGTGGCGGATCATCGTGCAAAACGAGAGCGTCGGCTACATCCTCGATGCACTGATGGATGCGCTTCCGGGCCGTGAATTCACAAAGTCGGAACTTGCCACCGAAGCCGGTGTCAGCCGCCAGTCGGTGTACACGCACCTGGAGTTGCTTCTCGCACTCGCGGTTCTCGAACCAGTCGCGGATTCGTCACCGCAGCGATATCGGGTCTCTGCCGACAGCGAACTGCTGGATCTCCTCCACCAGGTGAACGGATTCGTCAACGGGCAACTGTCCCAGTAGGACGGTTGTTTCCAACGTGAGGCGGGAGATTTGTGGAACTCTCAGTACTCTGTCTCGCCTGCAGAGTCACAGCACGAACTGCTCGCCGTCGACCGCGAGCGGCGCGTCGAAGGCCGTCTCGGCCGGCAGGTAGTGCGAGAGGTGGACGATTCGTACCTCGCCGGCGTCGAGTTCCTCGCCGAATCGCGTCGCCCCTTCGATGGTCATGTGCTTGCTCCCGTAGGTCATCGGGACGCCGTCGATATGATTCGCGCCGCCTGCCGGGTGGGTGTCACACCGATCGGCCGGGAGGATGCCGTCGGCCAGCAACAGGTCGGCCCCGGCGAGGGCGTCCCGACTCGCTTCCGGAACCTCGTAACTCGTATCGCCCGACAGCGAGAGCTTCGCGCCCGTCTCGGGGTCCTCGATGACGAGGCCATAACACGCAAGCGGGGGGTGATCGACGGGCACGAGCGTAACGTCGAGGCCGGCGACGCGGAACGACTCGCATGGCTCACGCGGCCGGACGTCGATCACGTCGAGGTAATCGTAGCGCTCGCGGACGCTCTGGGCGACGCTCTGGCCGGTCGCGGGATCGACCTCGCCGGCGGCGTAGACCGGCATGTCCCGCGTCAGGCGATAGAGATTGCCGAGTCCGTCGAGGTGGTCGAAGTGGACGTGAGATATCACCGCGGCGTCGGGAACCGCGAGGTTCTCCCGGAGGAACTGTGTTCGGAAGTCGGGACTCGCATCGATCAGGAGCGTCTCGTCGGTGCGCTCGTTGCGAACGTGGACGGAGAAACGGGTTCGCTCGACGCCTCGATCCCCGACTTCGACGCCGCGTTCGCGCAGCTGCTCACGGAGCGCGTCGTCGGGATCGCGGGCGCGTTCACAGACTGCACAGTCACACCCGACCGTCGGCGTGCCGGTCGTGTCACCGGTCCCGAGCAGCGTGACTTCCATCGACGGGAGCGAAGCGTCGGTCGGGCAAGGACCTGACGATATCTGTGGCCGACGGCCCCCAGTCGTCCCCCGCCGGCGAGCACTGACGGGAGTGCAACCGCCAGACCGAAGACGACACGCTGCCAAGTTGATCCGATGCCACCTGCTACATTGCCAGTCCCCGGTCTCGGCACCTATTCGGACGCAAACCGAGAGCAGTGGATCGAGAACGTCCGGACGGCCCTCGATGTCGGCTATCGTCACGTCGACACGGCCCAGGGGTACGACAACGAACAGTACGTCGGCGAGGGGATCGCCACCTCGTCGCTCGATCGCGACGACGTCTTCCTCGCGAGCAAGGTCGATCCCGAGAACCTCGCCCACGAGGACGTCATCGAGTCGACGAAGGCGAGTCTCGATCGGCTCGGGACTGACTCTCTCGACCTGCTGTACGTCCACTGGCCGACCCACACCTACGAGGCCGAAGAGACGCTCGACGCGTTCGAGCATCTTCTCGACGAAGGCACGATCAAAAATGTCGGCCTGTCGAACTACACGCCGGAACTCCTCGACGAGGCGCGGGAGATTCTGGACGCTCCGATCACCGCCCATCAAGTCGAATGTCATCCCTTGCTCCAGCAGGATCGACTCCGTGAGGACGCCCGCGAGCACGACCACTGGCTGGTCGCGTACTCGCCGCTTGCTCAGGGCGAGGTCTTCGAGGAGCCGACGATTCAAGAGATCGCCGAGAAACACGGCGTTTCGCCGGCGGCGATCAGTCTCGCGTGGCTCGACGCGAAGGAGAACGTCGTCCCGATCCCGAAAGCCAGCAGCCGCGAGCACCTGGAGGCGAACCTGGCGGCGTTCGAGGTATCGCTCGATTCCGAGGACGTCGCGGCGATCGACGCCATCGATCGGGAACACCGCGTCATCGACCCTGATTTCGCCCCCTGGAATCAGTAGGGAATTGGAAGCGACTCCGTCACGACCGCCTGAGCTCTCAGTCGTCTGAGTGGCTGTGGTCGTGACCTTCGTGATCGTGACCGCCGTCCGCACTCGGCGTCCCGCCCGCGACCAGCGCGTCGTGATCGCCTTCGATCATGTCGAGGTTCTTCAAGTTGTCACGCTCCTCGAAGTTGGCGACGGCGTCGACGAGGTCGTCCTGGGTGAGCGTGGTGCGTTCCTCGGTCAGCGCGTTCAGGACGGCTTCCCGGAGGACCAGCCGGAGGTCGCTGCCGGTCAGTCCCTCGGTCATCTCGGCGAGTTCCTCGGGATCGTAGTCCTCGATCTCCATGTCGCGCGTGACGACCCGAAGGATGTCGGCGCGCATCCCCACGTCCGGCTTGGGGAAGTTGACGATCTCGTCGAAGCGCCGCCAGGCCGCCGCGTCGAGCTGGTCAGGGTGATTGGTCGCGCCGATCAACAGGACGTCGTCCTGGATGAGGCTGATCTCGTCGATCGATTTCAGCAGGGTGTTGACCGCGCGCTTGATCGCGGCGTGTTCGTCGCTCGCGCGCGTCTTGGCGACGAAGTCGAACTCGTCCATGAAGAGGATACACGGCGAGAGTCGCCGGGCCACCTCGAAGGTCTTCTCGACGTTCTTGGCCGTCTCGCCGAGGTACTGGGAGGTGATCATCGACAGCTTGACCTCGACGAAGGGCAGGTCGAGTTCGTGGGCGAGCGCGCGGGCGACGCTGGTCTTGCCGGTCCCCGGCGGCCCGACGAACAGGAGCTTGCCGATCTCCCGGAGGCCGATCCGCGCGAGGTAATCGCGGTGCTCGATGGCCTTGACGAGTTTGTTGATCTCGCCCTCCTGGTCTTCCGTGAGCACGAGATCGTCCAGGCGCATGTCGACCTCCTCGGGCGCGCGGATGTCCACGAGGTCGAGCATCTCCTCTTCCTCTTCCTCCTCGAAGTACTCGTCGAGCAGGCTGTCGATCCAGGCCCGGTCGGCGCGGGCCGGCCTGACTTGCTCGCGAGCCTTCTCGTAGCTGACTTCCTCGAATTCGTCCTCGAAGATCGACGCAAGCGTCGGGTTTTCCAGCAGCTCCTCGGGCTCGATTCGCTTCTGTAGCCACTCCTCGGCCATGTCGCGATCGGTGAGTTGAATCTCCTCCGAGAAGTCGTCGTGACTGGTGAACATGAGTCCCGATACCACGTCCCATGGATCCTCGACGTCGGCCGCTTCGCTGGTGGCCTCGACGGTCGGGACGAGTGGTCGTTCGATCGTACCGTTTTCCCAGAAGACGGTCCGATAGATCGACGGCAGATCGTCCGGTTCGAGATCGTCATTCTTCGAGTAGACGTCCGTCGTGAGGACGAACTCCACGACGTCGCGTTCCGGATCGCTCATCTCCGGGAACTTTGTAGCGCAAGCGACATAAGCCACTCGAAGACGGCCAGGCGTTCGCCGGTCGGGTCCATATCGTTCCCGCTGTCATCGCACAGGCTGAACCACGAATAACCTTATTACCGTGTTTACAATACATGTTAACATGACTTGCCGTGGAGTCTTCGTCGGGCGTTGGACGCACATTCCCTTCGAGGAGTCCCGTCATCTCGAGATCGTCGACCAAACCGGGATCTCGAGATGTGGGCAGCAAACGGTGCGGGCGTATCGTGGGGACTCCACGTCATGACCCATGATCTCACCGAGCGAGTGAGTCGGCGTCACGTACTGCAGACAATCGCCGGGCTGGGATCCGTTTCGATCGCCGGCTGTGTGGGCATGGGCACTGATAGTTCGGGGTCTACCGACGAGAACGGCGATAATACCAGTGTTACCGACGAGAAGGGGGATGCTACCACTGTTTCCGATGAGAGCGCTGGCAGCGTGGAGTGGGAGTTCACTGAGCCAGCCGGGAACGTGTGGTCGTCGCCGACAGTCGTCGACGGGACCGTCTACGTCGGATCGATGGGGACCTCAGTTGAAAGTGCGGCGTTGTACGCTGTGGATGCGGCCACCGGTGAGCGAGCGTGGACGTTCAGCGAGCCATCGGAGTCGATCAGCTCGTCGCCAGCAGTCGCAAACGGGACCGTCTACATCGGATCAGGGCCGACGCTGTACGCGGTGGATGCCGAAACGGGCGATCAGGAGTGGGCGTTTATCGAGCCAACACGCTCGATAGACGCATCGCCGACCGTCCGGGACGGAACGGTTTACGTCGGAACCTGGGGTTCGACGCTGTACGCGGTGGACGCGGCGACCGGCGAACGGGAGTGGGCGTTTACCGAGCCGTCTGGAGCCGTGAACTCGTCCGCGACGGTCGCGGCGGGCACCGTCTACGTCGGATCGTACGGGAGCCGTTTCGAGGACCACGAAGATGCGGCGTTGTACGCGGTGGATGCCGCCACGGGCGACCAGGAGTGGGCGTTCACCGAGCCCTCGAATTCCGTCGAATCATCGCCGACAGTCGCGGCGGGGACCGTCTACGTCGGGTCCGATGACGGGACAGTGTACGCGGTGGATGCGGCGACAGGCGAGCGGGAGTGGGCGTTCACTGAGCCGTCAGGTACCGTTGAATCATCGCCGACAGTCGCAAGCGGGACCGTCTACGTCGGCTCCGATGACGGGACGTTGTACGCCCTGAACGCGGCGACGGGCGAGCGGACGTGGGCATTCACCGAGTCGTTTCGCGAACTATTGAGCGTCCCGTCATCGCCGACGGTGGTCGATGGACTCGTCATTGTCGGCACCGCCGTCAAAACCGAGCCCGATTACCTGAGACAGGGTGTGTTATACGGGGTGAACGGGGCGACGGGTGAACGGGAGTGGTCGTTCGCCAAACCAGCAGGGTCGATCGGTTCATCGCCGACAGTCGTCGATGGCATCGTCTACGTCGGCGGGCCGGGCCCGGGATCGACGGAGGGCGGCGAGCCGACCGATGGCGTGGTATACGCCCTGGACGCGGGCGTGGACGGATCGAGCGATGGGTCCCGGGTACGGCTGGGAACGCTCGGTCACCACGATGTCGCCGCCGAGAGATGACCGGACCGGTTTAGCCTGGCGTTCAATACAAGCTAGTATTGTAGCAGGAGAGGGTGCCGGCACTAGATAAAATACTCACAAGAAACTTATCACGAGATAGTGTACTCTGATTCATGTCCGTGATCGGTCCCCTCCGAACTGAACCGTCACTCCGTCGGCCGGTATTCGCTTGCACCGTGTTACTCGCAGTCATCCTGTTCGGCGAACGTATCGTGGAACCAACTCTCGGTAGGATTGGCAGCGGTACAGGCGATTTTCCGCTGTGGCTTCCTCGACTCGGAACGCTCGGGGAGACCTTCGTGTACTATCTGCTTCTCTTCGACTTCCTCAAATTCGTCGTCCTACCGATAACGCTCATGTGGATCGCATACGCTTACGGTCGCTACAGTGCGGACCAATCTTGAGGACCGATCTGACGCTCTATACGCACAGCTACTCAAGCGGGCATTTCACCTATTCCTACAGTGAACTTATCTTTCTGAGATTTCCCTGTCACTCACCGACTGTTCCCGGCGAAAGTACAACCTCTAAGGTGGCCGGCCCGAAACGCCGACTCGATGACCAGCGTCAAGGAGTTCCGGATCGACGACGAGCCGACCGCGACCGAGCTCGGTCGCGGCGCGTTCGTCTTCACCGACGACTACTCGGTGTTCGACTGGGGGAAGATGCCCGACGAGATCCCCGGGAAGGGGGCCGCGCTGTGTACGATGGGGGCGGCCAACTTCGAGGCCCTGGAGGACGAAGGCGTCCCTACCCACTACGAGGGGGTCGTCGTCGACGGCGAGACGACATCTGTCGAGGCGGCGATCGACGCGGGCGAGCAGCCCCGCGAGATGGCCATCGAACTTACGCAGGTGCCCGACCTGCCCCACGACGGCGACGGCTACGACTACGACGCCTATCACGACGGGGCAGGCGAGAACTACCTGATACCCCTGGAGATCGTCTTCCGGAACACCGTCCCCGTCGGATCGAGCCTGCGGAAGCGATCCGCGCCCGAAGACCACGGCCTCGATTGGGAGACGTGGCCCGAGGAGGCCGTCGACCTGCCGGAGCCGGTCGTCGAGTTCTCGACGAAGTACGAGGAACAGGACCGCTATCTCTCGCGGGCGGAGGCCGACCGGATCGCCGGCCGTGCCGACGTCGCTGACCTCGAATCGACCGCCCGCGAGGTGAACGACCTGCTCAACCGCCGGGCCGCCGAGGCGGGCTTCGTCCACGAGGACGGCAAGATCGAGTGTCTCTACTACGAGGGTGAGATCCGCGTCGCTGACGTCGTTGGAACCTTCGACGAGAACCGCTTCTCCTACGATGGCCAGGAGGTCAGCAAGGAGGTCATCCGGCAGTACCACAAGCGCACCCAGCCAGAGTGGGTCGAGGCGGTCGGGGCGGCCAAGACGCGGGCGAGCGAGGAGGGGATCGCCGACTGGAAATCGCTGTGCGACCGACAGCCGGAACCGCTCGATGGGCACGTCATCGACCTCGCGGCCGACCTCTACCATGCGGGCACGAATGCGTATATAGACCGCGACGTCTTCGACGCGCCACCGATCGACGAGGCGATCGAGGCGGCTCGAAATCTCTGATACGGACTGGTAAGCGGCGTGGCACTGGTCCGCCAGAACGCGGGAACACCTGCTGCTATGTGACGGCAGCTAGCCGAATGAAACCAGGAACTACTGCGACGAATCCGTACAGCTCGGGCAGTAGGCGTGCCGACGGTAGCTCGTCGGGGATTCGAGGTCACTCCCGCATTCCTGGCACGTATCGTAGTGGGTCACCTGCATGACTACTTCACCAAGCGGACCCGCGGGGTTTATCTCTTCCAGAAGGAGCCGTTTCTGCCTCTTTTTAGGCCAGCCAAAAACAGAATGCAACGAAAATTTTCACGGATCTGCCCAGCGTAGTCCCTTTCAATCCGACGGATGGCAATCTTTTTGGGTCTGTTTCCCGTATGTATCAACCGAATCATGGACGCTGATGAACTCCAGGAGATGCTCGAAGCGAACGGTGAACTGATGGTCGCGGTCGCGGAATTCGACCAGCCGCTGGAACTCCACCTCCACGACGCCGAGATCGACGACGAGTCAGTCCGACTCGAACTCACGGACGGCGTCCTCACCTTCGACGTCGACGAGGTCTCCGGCGCGTGGCAACACACCCACTCGCTGGCGGACCTCGGCCTCGAATAACGCCGCCGAACGCTCCGCCTGCTCCGTATTTTTCGCGCCTCAGTTGTTGGCTCTGCCGTTCGAACAACTGAGGGTTCGTTCCGCTCGCACTCCTCGCTCGCTTATTTCGAGGCCTCCCTGTGGTCGGCCTCGCTACTCGCGGTTCCTATCGTCGCCGCTCGCTTATTTCGAGGCCTCCCTGTGGTCGGCCTCGCTACTCACTGACAATATCCCCCAACCCATCGATCGGCCGGTCGGGGTTGAGTTGCTCGAGTTGCTCGGGCGCACCGAGCTGGGCGTCGATCTCTTCGGGATCGCGCAGCCGGGTCCGCCCGCGATGGGCGTAGATCTCGTCGTTGAGGTGGAGATCGATCGCTTCCAGCAGTGCTTCGGCCTCCAGGGGCTGGCCGATCTCCTGGAGTTCTTCTTCGGTCGCTTCCGGCGGGACGTTGAACACGCGCTGGGTGATGATCGGCCCCTGGTCGAGGTCGGTCGTCACGTAGTGAGCGGTGACGCCCGCGATCCGGACGCCCTCCTCGATGGCCTGCATGTACGCCGACGCGCCGGGGAAGGAGGGCAGCAGGGAGGGATGGACGTTGATGATCCGGTTCTCGTAGCGGAAGACGACCTCCGGGCTGAGGATGCGCATGTACCGCGCGAGGACGATCAGATCGGCGTCGTACTCGGCGAGCAGATCGAGGAGTTCGCCCTCGTCGGGCGTGCCCTTCTCGTCGCCGATGTCGTGGAACGGCACGTCGTACTTCTCGGCCAGTGGCTGGAGGTCGGGATGATTGCCGATGACGACCTCCACGTCGGCGTCGATGTCGCCGCTGGCCCAGGCCTCGAAGATCGCCTCCAGGCAGTGACTCTCCTTCGTGACGAGGACGGCGATGGTCTGTGTCTCGCGGTCCTTCGGGAACCGCACCGTGATGTCGACGTCGAGTTCCGCAGCGAGGTCCTGGAGATCGTTCCGGAGGGTCTCCTCGGTGACGACCATCTCGCTGGTGTCGACCATCGTGGTCATCCGGAAGAGCCCTTCCCGGACCGCCTGATCCAGGTCCTCGATGTTGACGCCGCGCTCGAAGAGTAGCGAGGTGACTTCGGCGATCAATCCCGTGGAGTCGTCACCGACGACAGTGATCTCGGTGAACTCACGGCTCACGGCCACCACCTCGGGAGTCGCGTACTGGCGCTCATTGGAGAGCTATGACAGCCACGCGAGCAAAAAGGGTGCGCTTTCTGCGTCCGCCGGGTTCGTCGGGGATCTCCCCCACGCGAGCAGACGAACGCGAGCCGAAACTGGGGTCCAACAGCTACGATTCGTTGCGCACGATCTCGTAACTGAAGTCCGTCGTGTTGTGCGGCATGATCTTCACGGTCCACGTACCGGCGCTTGGATCGTCGACCTGGTAGACGAACTGCTTCGCTTCGCCACCGCTCGTGTATGCTCCCTGGGTTTCTCCACGCCGGGCATCACTGGCGAGGCTGACGCTGCCCCGGTTCCGGAGTTTCTCACGCTGGTGGTCGACGACGGTACCGTTGGGTGCGACGAAGGTCACCTCGAAACGTGTCGGCTGGTCGTTCGCCATCCGGCGATACTGGCTCGCCGACAGCGAAAGCGTCACGTTGTCGGCCCGGTCGCTGACCTGGAAGTGGGTCACGAAGGGGTTCTCTGGCTGTTGCCAGATCTGGAAGCTCAAGTCTACCTGTTGCCAGTAATCGCGCCGGTCCTGGCGCGCGGGGTCTTTCAACCCGAGGTCGACCATCGCGTCGTAGTCTCCGACGCCGGCGTCTGACGGCGCAGTGACCGTGATCTCGACCGTCGCGTTCTCGCCGGCAGCGACCTCGCTCGGCGCTTCGATGTCGAACCACGAGCGCTGGGCGGTTGCCCGGTCGCGGTAGCGCGACTCTTCAGTCTCGATCGACGGGTTCAGCGGTACTGCACTCTCGCCGGTGTTCTCGACGACCACTTCGTAGGTGAACGCACTCCCTGCCTGGATACGGGTCGAGTAATACGACGGACTCCGGACAGTCACGGTCGGCTCCCGATAGACCTCCACGCTGATTGTGGCCGCGTGAATCGGTTGGGGCGGCCGTGCGGGATAGGAAATCGTCTCCTCGGTGAACGCGACCGCGGCCTGGTAGTCGCCGAGTTCCGTTCCGTCGGGGACGGTGACGTTCACGGTGAACGTCCGTTCGGTATTGGCACCGAGGGTGGTGTTCGCGTCCTCGATCGAGATCCATGCGTCCTGGATCGGGCGTGCCTCTAACTGGGGCACGACGACGTGTGGCGACAGTTCCACGGCGTGGTCTTCCCCGTTGGCAACCGTGACGTTGAACGTCGTCGAATTACCGGGCGTCACATCTCCGCTCCGATACCGGTCGTCAAGGTAGAGATGCGTGTAGTTGGTCGCGTTCGTCTGTGACGATCCCGTGTCCGTCTGTGGTGCTGCTGCACTTACGGTCGTGACGGGCTCGTCAGCGACGACTGGTTCTCCCTGTACGGGTGCACTATGCTCCAGCGGGACGTGGGCGGCGGCAGCGGGTGTTATCAACACCGCTACCAGCGCAATAATCAGTACATTGCGGTGCTTCATGGGATTCTCTCCTGGAGGGCTAGAACCCTCGTTGGGTTCGTCCCACGCCTCTCTAATCAACCTTCCGAAGATACTGTCGAGTTATTCAATCAGAGGATACACTCTGGGCATCTATCAGTACTGGCAAACGCCAGTTCGCTCCGGTCTGGACGCCTCCAGTACAGTGTCGCCGAAAGAAGACGACTCAGAGGGCCAGGACGACCGCCCCGATCACGAGCGCTACCACGACACCGACGACGTTGTAGTTGACGTCACCGGTCTGAATCATCCGGGTCCGGGTACACCACCACCGGTAGACTGCCACGACACGCTCGTAGACGGCGTCGAAGCCGTAGCCCATCGCCAGTACCGACAGCAGACGCTCCGGCGCGGCGTCGTTGATCGACTCCCGGTAGCGGAACCCGAGATAGCCGATGCCGAGGATGCCGGCGGTCAGCGCCAGCGTCTGGAGGGTGAGCGTGTGCTCGACGAAGCCGACGATCGTATAGCCGTGGACCTCCGCTTCCGGGAAGTACGTCTTCAGGGCCTCCGAGAGCGGGCCGATCGCGAGCCAGGAGGTGGCCGTCAGGCCGGCCAGGATCGCCAGCGGGCCGGTCATCGCCGGCGGCGATTCGGTGACGGCCTCGCTGGGCTCGCCCAGGAACATCAGGTAGTAGATCCGCAGCGAGTAAACGACCGTCAGCACGGCCGTGATCGCAAGCACCACGAAGGCCGCCATCTCGATCGGACTCCCGTCCATCGCCGTGCTGAAGATGTACTCCTTGCTCCAGAAGCCATTGAATCCAGGGACGCCGATCAACCCCAGGATCCCGACGAGGAAGGCGACGTGGGTCACCGGCATCTGCCGGCGGTTCCCCACGCCGCGGAACTCGTACATGTCGACGTGCTTGTGGACGGTGCCGCCGAGCGCGTAGATAACCGATCCCGCCGCAAGAAAGAGCAGCGCCTTGAAGATCGAGTGACTCAGGACGTGAGCGGTCGCCGGCAGGACGCCGCCGGCCAGTCCGATCGCCGCCGTGACGTACCCGAGCTGGCTGATCGTACAGTAGGCCAGCGCGCGCTTGAAGTCGTTCTCGACGGTCGCGAGCACGGCCGCGAGGAAGGCTGTAATCGTCCCGATGGCGAGCACGGCGGTCGTCCACCACGCCACTCCGTCGAAGATGGGTCGCGTCCGCAGGAGGAGGTAGAGGCCGGCATTGACCATGCAGGCAGCGTGGATCAGCGCCGTGCTGGTCGTGGGCGCCTCCATCGCGTCCGGCAGCCAGACGTGTAGCGGGAACTGCGCGGACTTCCCCACTGCGGCAAGGATGAACAGACCGCCGGCGGCGGCGAGCGTCCACTCCGGGAGTGCGCCGTTTGCGGCCTGCTCGACGAGCCTGCGGATCGAGAACGTCCCGCCGCCGACGTACAGCACGGCGATCCCGGCCAGCAGGCCGATGTCGCCAAAGCGCGTCGTGACGAACGCCTTCACGCCAGCCGCGAAGGAGGCGTCGTCTTTGAGCCAGAAAGCGATCAGGCCGAACGAACACAGCCCCAGGACTTCCCAGAAGACGTACAGTGCGACGAGGCTGTCGGTCAGCGCGAAGCCGATCATCCCGCCGACGAACAGCAGGGTCAGCGCGTAGTACCGCGTAAGTCCAGCCTCGCGTTCCATGAAGCGCGTCGAGAACACCAGCGCGAGTGCGCCGACGACGCCCGCGATGGTCGCCATCATGACGCCGAGGACGTCCAGGTACAGCCCGAAGGAGACGTCGACGGCTGGCACCCACGCCAGGTCGTAGTGGACGACCGACGGGTCCCCGGAGAGTGCGCGCGGGACCAGCGACAGCGTCAGGATAGCGGTGACGATGCCGACACCCACCGCAACGGCGTTCCGGGTTCGATCGCCGGCGACGGCGACGTACGGCAACAGCGCCGCGCCGACGAACGGCAACGCGATGGCCCCGAGCGCCAGCATGGCCGGCGTTTCGAGGGACGGTCCCATCACCGCGACCGCCAGGGCGAGTGCGCCGGCGACGAGCACGCCGGGCGTCGATGCGAGCAGTGTCTGTCGGTTCGTTACCATGTCAACCTCCCGAGTGCGTCCAGATCAAGTGTGTCGTGCTGTCGATACACCGCGACGACCAGGCCCAGCAGGACGGCGACGACGATGGCGTCGATCAGGATCAACAGGATGACGATCCCTTGACTGCCGGCGGGATCGGTCGCGACGAAGTTCACGAGGACGCCCTTCGAGGCGAGTTCGACGCCGATCAGCGTCTTCACCGCGTTGGCCCCGCTCAGGACGGCCGCGAGGCCGACCAGCAGGAGTGCGACCGCCACGGCGTAGGCGAGTGCAGTCATGTGTCTCCCTCCGTGTTCCCTGACGCTCCGTCCGCGTCGGTCGGCCCCCGATCGCCCGTGATGGGTTCGTCGGTCGCGTCGAAGCGCTCGGCGGTCAGTCGGACGATCCCGAGCACGCCGACGAACAGCAGGACGGTCACCGCGAGCAGGTCGACCGACCGCTCGGCCCACAGCGCCTCGGCGAGTTCGATCTCGCTTCCCCCGCCGGTCGACAGCCCGCCGAGCCAGCCCCAGACGACCAGGCTGACACCGAGTAGCGCGCCCAGTGCCAGCCCGACGACCGGAAGCTTGCGTCCCTCGATCAGCGTGGCGGTCTCGGCGTCGGTCAGACTGATCATCATGAGAAAGAGAACCGTCACCAGTCCGGCGGCCACGACCGCCTCGAAGACGGCCGCGATCGGCGCGCCGGCGAGATAGAAGTACACGGCGAGGCCCACGCTCGCGCCCGACAGCGAGAGGATCGAGACGAGGAAGTCCCGGGCGGCGACGGCGACCACGGCGAGGCCGACCGTCGCCACGAGCGCCGCCGCCGTCAGCGTCGTCATGGCATCACCCCCGAGAGCAGGACGTCGGTGGCCGGCCCGACCAGGTCGAACCCGACCGAGGGGACGATCCCGAGTAGGATCGTCCCCGCCGTCAGCCCGAGGACCGGGATCGCGAGCAGCGTCGGCGTCCGAGCGACCGAGCCGACGGCGTCGTCAGGGGCAGCGAAGAGACTCCGGAGAACCGGCAGGTAATAGCCCAGCGAAAGGAAGGAGTTGCCGATCACGAGCAGCGCGAGGGCGACGCCGACCCAGCCTGACACCTCGGCAGCCCCGACGACGATGAGGAGTTTGCCCCAGAAGCCCGCGAGCGGCGGGACCCCGGCCAGTGCCAGCACCGCGACCGCGATCGCGCCGGCGGCGATCGGCATCCGGTAGCCGATCCCGGCGAGATCGTCGAGGTGGCGCGGGTTCGCCACGTCCGCGCTCGCGAGTCGATACCCGATCGCGCCGACGGCGAGGAAGGCCCCGCCCTTCATGAACGCGTTCGCGAGGACGTGAAAGAGCGCGCCGTCGACGGCGACGCTGAACCCGCCGTGGAAGCCGATCCCGAACCCGAAAATCACGTAGCCGACGTGCGGGATCGACGAGTAGGCCAGCAGTCGCTTGAGGTCGCGCTGACCGAGCGCGAGGAAGTTCCCGACGGTCATCGTGATCGCGCCGAAGACGACCAGGACGAGTCCGACCGGGATCGCGCCGGGGAACACCGACAGCGCCTTGATCATCGCCACGGCGGCGGCCGGCGTCGCCAGGCCAGCCAGAAGCGCGCTCGCGCCGGCCGGCGACTCGGCGTAGGCGTCCGGGACCCACGTGTGCAGCGGGACGATCGCCGCCTTGACGCCGAAGCCGACGACCAGGAAGAGGACGGCGGCGGTCGCGACGCCCGTCGTGCCCGAGAGTGCGTCCGCGACTGGGCCGTACGCGAGCGTTCCGCCGGTTTCGGCGTACACCAGTGAGATTCCGAAGATCGCGAGCAACGAGCCGACGGCGTTCATCACGACGTATTTGAAGCCGGCCTCGACGGCCGTTGACCGCTCGACTGCGAACGGAACAAGTGCGTACGTCGCGACGGCCATCACTTCGAAGAAGACGTACAGCGAGAACAGGTCCGCCGCAAATCCGATGCCGACGACACCGGCGACCGCGGCCAGCAGGAGCGGATAGTAGAGTTCGGTCGCTCCCTCGTCGTCCGTGCCCGCCGTCGCGTAGACGGCGACTGCCAGCCCGAGCAGGCAGGCCACGACCGACAGGAAGATGCCCAGCGCGGTGACCTGGATGCCCACCCCGGACCCGCCGATGGCGTACTCGGTTGGGAGTGGCGCTGTCCACAACGACCAGGTCGCGCCGAGTGCGACGAGCAGCGACGCGATCGCGACGACGCCAGTCGCCTCGGACGCCCGCTTGTGTCGGATGCGACCGACCAGATACGTGGCGAAGATACCCGCGAACAGCGCGAGCAGTGGGGCCATCGAAAGCGGCGTCTCGGTCACGGCTGCCCTCCCGGCGAACGCTCCGGACGTCCGTCGTTCGCCTCGTTCTCCCGTCGACCCTCGCGAACGGGTCGCGTTCGCTCGGTCACGGACACATACATACCTCGCTTTTTCCGGCGAATACTTCTTGAATCATTCGACTTAATTCGGACGAGCGGTGCGGAATCGTTCATTTTTGATCCTAAACGTGGTCGGTCCGTGGTCGGTCCGTGGTCGTCCAGTCCGGGACGGCTGGTCGCCGCGACCACCTGGTTCGCGGCGACGGACGCCCCTCGCGAACGAGTCGCTTTAGACGGCTGGCGTCCTGTATGGATCTGTGACGACGCCACCGCAAATCGACGCCGCCGATCGCGTCGTCGTCCTCGGCATGGGCTCGGAACTGCGCGGCGACGACGCCGTCGGCCTCGAAGTCGTCCGTCGACTGTCCGGGATCGAGGACGACCGACTCCGCGTGATCGAGGGCGGCGTCGCCCCCGAGAACCAGACGGGCGTGATCCGTCGGTTCGAGCCCGACTGGATCGTGCTGGTCGATGCCATTGCCTTCGACGGCGAGCCCGGTGACTCGAAGTGGATCGACTCCGACGACCTCGGTGGCGAGTCGTTTTCGTCTCATAAGTCGACTCCGGCGATGTTGGAAACCTTTCTCACCCGCGAGATGGACGCCGAGGTGGCGCTGTTCGGCGTCGAGCCGGCCCGGATAGAGTTCGGGACCGAACTCTCGCCCGCACTCGAGCAGCGACTCGACGAACTGGCCGCGGAACTGATTGACGCGCTCGGTGTCGATCGATGACGGGACGCGCTCGACGTCGAGTGACGACGGGACGTGTTCGGTGAGACGGCAGGCGGGCACCGCCCGTCACCGTTCGAAGGTGTAGCGTTCTTCGAAGGACTCCCGGTCGCTGTCCGCGAGTTCGAATTCCTGGCCCATCACGATCGCGTCGGTCGGACACGACTCCTCGCATTGCCCACAGAACATGCACCTGGCCACGTCGTACTCCCAGCTGACCGTGCCGTCGGGACCCGACGTGACGGTGATCGCGTCCGCGGCACAGTGGCGTTCACACATCCCACACCCCGTACAGGGGTCGGGATCGAACTCGACGGCTCCCCGGAAGCGCTCCGGGAGCGTCCGCTTGTTCTTCGGATACGATACGGTCGCCCGGTCTTTCCCGAGGGTTTTCAGCGCCTCGGGGACGAGTTTGCCTGGTAAGCTCATAACAGTCCCTCCGCGTACAGTCCGACCGCCAGCACGATCCCGATCTGGAGCAGCCCGATCGGCACGAGCCACCGGTAGAACACGTTGAGGACCTGCTCGATCCGGAGTCGCGCGAGCACGCCCCTGAGGATCGAGAGGACGGCCACGATCGCGATCGTCTTCGCGAGGAAGACGGCGATCCCCAGCGCGGCCCCGGCGACCCCCTCGATCGATCCGACGGGGTAGGGACCGCCGAGGAACAGCGCCGACAGCAGCGCCGCACCGACGACGAGCTCGACGTCCTTGGTGAGCCGAAACAGGGCGAGTTTCCGGCCGGAGTACTCGGCCAGCGCCCCGGTCGCGAGTTCGGACTCGGCCTCCGGCGCGTCGAAGGGGATGCGTTCGAGTTTGGCCTGCAACGACAGCAGCCCGATGACGAACGCCGGGGCGAAGACGAGCATGTGCAGCGGGTTCGACCCGACGAAGGCGACGATACTCGAGAGTTCGAGCGTCCCTGCAGCGACCGCGGGGGCGAACGCCGCCAGGAAGAACGGGATCTCGTAGCCGAACAGTTGCGTGATCGTCCGGGTGGTCCCAACCTGGCTGAAGACGTTCCCGGAGTACCACCCGCCGAAGAACAGCGAGAACGACGGCAAGGATAGCAGGAAGAGGACGACGACCAGGTCTCCTTCGAAGGACATCGCCGCCGTCTCGCTCCAGACCGGGATGTACAGCATCGCGGTCAACACGCCGGCCAGCCCCGTCAGCGGGGCCGCCTTGTAGATCCGCGCGGTCGCGTTCTCGGGCACGGCCGACTCCTTGGCCAGCAGCTTCAGGAAGTCAGCGAGCGGCTGCAGCGGCGGCGGCCCGACGCGGTTCTGGACGCGAGCGTAGAGTTTCCGGTCGAGGTACTCCGCGGCGAGCGCGTAGGTGAACAGGAACGCGAACCCGGGGAAGACCAGCAGGTAGAGAATCCCGGTCGCGAGGTCCATTTCGAGGCTCACGGTCGGTCACCCCGATCGGTTCCCGGTTCGCCCGTCGCCGATCCGCCATCGGCGCGGTCGTCGTACCACTCGATGCCATACTCCCGGAGTTCGTCGAGGTTGAAGGAGTTCTCGCCGGCGTGGGTGCCGTCGGTCTCGACGCCGATCCGGGAGGTACAGGAGATACAGGGGTCGATCCCGGCGACGACGATCGGCGTGTCGGCGATGTAACTCCCCCGGAGGGCCTCGACGACGGTCGGCCAGTTGGCGAGCGTCGGCACCCGGATGTGGATGCGTTCGGGCGTGTCGGTCCCGTCCGATCGGAGGTAGTGGATGAGTTCGCCGCGCGGGGCCTCGTAGCGGCTGACGACGTCACCCTCGGGGATCTGTGCCAGCAGCGCCTGCATCGGCTGGGGGGTGGCCTTCAGATCGCCGTCGGGGATCCCCTTGGCGGCCTGTCTGATGATCGAAATGCTCTCCGCGACTTCGCGGATCCGGACGGTCGTCCGCGCCAGCAGGTCCCCCGCCGTGTCCGTGATCACGTCGAAGTCCATCTCGTCGTAGGCGGCGTAGGGGGCGTCCCTTCGCACGTCCACGGGGAGGCCGGAGGCGCGCCCGACCGGCCCGGCCGCACAGTACTCGCGGGCGAGTTCGGTCGAGACGGTTCCGACGTCTTCACACCGCATCCGGACCGTCTCCTCGTTGGGAACCGTCTCGAGGTAGAAGTCGATCCGCTCCTCGAGTTCGTCCATCTTTGCCAGGACGGTCTCGCGTTGCTCGTCCGTGAGGTCCTGGCGGACGCCGCCGATCGTGTTGATCGAGTAGTGGATCCGGTTGCCCGTGATCTCCTCTAAGAGGTCCAGCACGATCTCCCGGTCGCGCCAGGCGTACTGCCAGAGCGTGTCGAAGCCGATCTCGTGGCCCGCGACCCCGAGCCAGAGCATGTGGCTGTGGATGCGCTCGAGTTCGCCGATCAGGGTTCGGATGTAGTTCGCCCGGCGAGGGACATCGAGGTCGAGTAAGTCCTCGACGCCGGTGACGAACGAACTCGTGTGGGCGTGTGAACAGATGCCACAGATGCGTTCGAGCAGGTAGATGTTCTCGAGGTAGGTCTTCGAGAGGGCTGCCTGCTCGATCCCGCGGTGGTTGTACGAGAGCTTGAGGTCCGCGCCGGTGATGACCTCGCCGTCGACGGTCAGCGTGAAGTTCGCAGGTTCCTTCAGCGAGGGGTGCTGGGGACCGACCGGGATTTTCGTGCCGGAGACGTCTTCGGACACGATTAGCTCACCTCCAGATTTTCGGCACGCAGCGGTGGCCCGCCGTCGAAGTCGTCGGCCAGCAGGAGTTTCTCGGGGTTCGGATGGCCCGTGACCTCGACGCCGAGCATGTCCATGAGTTCACGTTCATACAGCGTCGCGCCCGGAAGGACGTCGGTGAGCGTCGCGATCTTCGGGTCGTCCTTCGGAACGATCGCCCGGATCGTGAGCTCGACACCCTCGCCCAGGTCGCCGTCGTCGTACTCGCCGTACCGCAGGAAGTGATACAGCACCTCGATCTCGTCGCCGGCGTCGACGCCGGTGATCGTGATGAGGTGGGTGATGCCAAGCTCCTGTAGCGTCGTGACCGCCTCGAGGAGGTCGCCCCTGTCCGCGAGGACGAACTCCAGGCGACCGCAGTCGTGTTCCTCCGAGGCGGCGAGCAACGCCGACAGCTCGTCGTCGAGCTTACGCTTCAACTGGCTCGGTGTCATCCGTTCCCTCCTGGTTCTCCGGGTCGGTTGCTGGCTGGCCCATGGCCTCGTCCGGGTCGGCCGGGACAGCCTCGTCGATGCGTTTGCCGCTCTGGACGACCTCGGGTTTGGCCGCGGCGAGTCGCTCGGCCTTCGCTTCCTGTCCAGCTTCCTCGAGGAGTGCGACGATGCCGTCGATCAGCGCCTCCGGCGAGATCGGACAGCCGGGAATGTACATGTCGACGGGGATCACGTCCTCGACCCCTTCGTGACAGTTGTAACAGTCTTTGAACACGCCGCCGGTCGAGGCACACGACCCGGCCGCGATCACCAGCTTCGGCTCGGGCATCTGCTCGTAGATACGCTCCAGCCGGGGGGCCATCTGCTTGGTCACCGGTCCGGTCGCGACGAGCACGTCGGCGTGTCGTGGCGTGTCTTTCTGCTGGATGCCGAAGCGCTCGATGTCGTATCGGGGCATCAGCGCGTCCAGCGTCTCGATGTCACAGCCGTTGCAACTCCCGCAGTTCAGGTGGAGTATCCACGGCGATCGGTTCCGCGCCCAGTCGATGATGCGTCCCATGTGTGTTACCTCCCTGGGTGTGGTCGTCCGCCCTCCACGATCGCGAACAGCGCCAGTCCGACGACGGCGAGCAGCGGCACGCCAAGCAGCGCCCCGTTCGCGTCGATCGGGATCGTGGCGACGAGCAGCACGGCGACGTGAATGACGGTAAAGCCGATCCCGACGTGATAGAGCCGATACCGGGGCCGTCCCTGCCCCTCGGGCGGCTCCTCGCCGCTTGCCCACGCCGTCCGAAACGCCTCGCCGGCGTCGGTCCGGTCCGACGCGATCCTGTCTCCGACACGATCAATCGTGAAACTTATCAGAAGAAAGATAGCAAACGCGAGCGGCGGCGCGAGAAGGATATCAGTCACCATATCGAGTTGAAAGTACGGGATTCCAGCAAATAAAGCTTGTCTCGATTGTAGATGTTTGGTTTTCTTCGTGAACGATCGGGAAGGTATTGCCGGGAAATTTCGGTATATCACATATCGTATGTGACGGTGGTCGGGGATGGGCGGGCTGACGCAAGTCACAAGAGTTTTCGCGGATGACATCCGCGTTTCACGCGATGAGTACCTATACTGTGACCGTGACCGTCCAGCTCAAGGAGGGGGTGCTCGATCCGGAGGCGGAGACGACCCGGGAGGCGCTCGAACGCCTCGGCTTCGAGCTCGATGCCCTCCGCGCGGCCGACCGTTTCGAGATCGACCTGGAGGCAGCCGACAGCGAGGCGGCCAGAGCGCGCGTCGAGGAGATGGCCGAGCGGCTGCTCGCCAATCCGACCATCCACGACTACGAGGTCGCCATCGAGGACCAATGAGCGTCGCCGTCATCCAGTTCGGCGGAAGCAACTGCGACCGGGACACCGTCCAGGCCCTCGAGTCAGTCGGCGTCGACGCCGAACTCGTCTGGCACGAGGACGCCCTCCCGGCTGACGTCGACGGGATCGTCCTCCCTGGTGGGTTCTCTTACGGTGACTTCCTCCGGGCGGGCGCGATGGCCGCCCACTCGCCGATCATGGACGAGGTTCGGGCGGCCGCCGACGCGGGCACACCCGTGCTCGGCATCTGCAACGGGGCCCAGATCGGGTGTGAGGCCTCGTTGACGCCAGGCGCGTTCACCACCAACGTGAGCGCTCGCTTCCAGTGTGAGCACGTCCACCTCCGGGTCGAGAACGCGGAGACGCCCTGGACCAGCCACTACGACGAGGGCGAGGTCGTCGAGTTGCCGATCGCTCACGGCGAGGGCCGCTTCGAGATCAGCGACGAGCGACTCGACGCTTTGGAGTCCGAGGACCGGATCCTCTTTCGATACTGTGACGCCGAGGGGAACGTCACGCCCGAGGCGAACCCCAACGGCTCGAAACACGCCGTCGCCGGCGTCACCGGCGAGGCCGACCACGTCGCCGTCATGATGCCCCATCCGGAACGGATGGCCCTCGCCGACATCGGCGGGACTGACGGGCGTGGCGTCCTTTCAGCGTTCGCCTGATCGTTTTTCCGTTCGTCTCCGTCGTCCCGACCGGATGCCGGTTCGTCTCTATCCACGTTCTTTCCCCGTGGAAAATATAATGAACTATTATGTTACTAGCGAGTCAACGTCAAACGGGGTGCCCAAATGCCAGTAACAGACCTTGCCCGAAGCGACGTGGTCACAGCTGAACCGGAGACGTCAGTCACGGAACTCGCCGACACCATGGACGCCGAAGGCGTCGGTAGCGTCGTGATTACCGACGGCGAGACGCCCGTCGGCATCGTCACGGACCGCGACCTCGCGATCCGGGTCGTCAGCGAGCAACGCGACCTGACAGCGACGACCGCCGCCGACGTGATGACCGAGGACCTCAAGACCATCGAGGCGGACGCCGGGTTCTACGAGGCGACGAACCTCATGAGCGAGAGCAGCGTCCGTCGGCTCCCTGTCACTGAGGGAGGTAAACTCGCCGGGATCGTCACTGCCGACGACCTGACAGAACTCATCGCCGACGAGGAACAGCAACTCGCCTCGACCATCCGCGCCCAGCGGCCGGCGTACTGACGCGCCGGTGCGGTGGTGGTTAGTTAACCGAGTCGTGATTGCGAACGGCCAGAAAGCCCCGAGTGGCTCCGGTTGAGGGTAGCGAGGGACCGGCGGTCCCTCGGACAGTCGGACGGCGACGCCGTCCGACGACCTCGCTGCGCTCCTCACTGCGTTGCGGTGCTTGCTTCAGCCGTCGTCCCGGAGCCACTCGCCCCTTTCAGACCCACCCGAAGCCGGTTGCACAGCCGGTTTGGGCGGGACTGAAAGGGGCCGCGCTCGCAGCGACCCCCCGACGACGCAAGCACCTACCGGAGCGCAGCGAGTCGCGGGAGTTCCGAGCGCGGGGGCTTTCTGGCTCTCAGACTCCATTCCTGCTAAACTAAACACTACCGTCGGTGCTGGGCGGAGTTTTTTGTGTCGCCCTGAACACGTCGTTGTAGTGAGTTCGTCATGCACCGGAAGACGCCGTTTGCCGTCCTCCTCGTGGTTTCGATCGCGGTCGTCACTACCGGCTGCGCCGCTCCGCAGGGGACCCCACAGACCACACCTCCCGCGGAGTGCCCAGTCGATACGCTCGACGGATACGAACCGCCGAACGATCTGAGTCGCGACGCCGTGACGTCCTTCGTCCAGGAGTACGAGATCGCCTCCCTCAACCGGTCGATAGCCAGTCGCGAGCGGGTCGACCGGGTCCAAGGTCCGGTAGCACAAATCCACAACAGTTCGATCGTCGATGGCGGCTATCTGGTCTACACCGCCGGCTACGCAGCGACGTATTCGATCGAACCCGAACTCGCCTTCGAGTACACGAGAGAGCCAGTCGAGGGGGCCGTGTCGTTCAACCACACGCGGTACGATCGCCTCCATGACCTGCTTGACGCTGTCTACCGGGGGGAGCGTTCGCACCTGTCCAATTCGAGCGGCGAGTACGACTTCCAGCACATCCGGGACACGATCGAGGCACTCGCCGGCGAGGTCGACGGCGCGGCCTTCGAACTCACCCACGCGACCGTCCTCGTTTCGACGGACGAATCCGTCGGCCACGCCGACTACTGGACCAGGGCAGCATACTACGTCACTTCGGACGTCGTTTACCGGACTGACAATCTGAGCGTGGATCCTCGAAACGGCGAGCTCCTGGAGTGCAACTGATTGCCTCAGCGCCGGCAGAGTCCCGTTGGCATCACTCGAACAGGCCTTCGACGTCCGCTTCCCGCCCTTCCCGCCGATCGACGTGCTCGCTCAGTCGTTGCCGGATGATCCCCCGATCGTCCGGACTCCGGACGTAATCGAAGACGAACGTGATGAACTGACTGCCCTCGTCGCCCGCCTCGAGGTCGGCTTCGGCGTACTCGATCGCATCGTCGAGGAGGTCCTCGTCACCCTCGACCTCGGCGATCGCCTCGGCGGCCAGCGTCGTCTCCGCGAAGTCGAGATCCGCCAGTTCGATAGTCTCGCCGTGGTGGGTCATCGCCGGCGGGTCGTTGTCCTCGACGTAGGAGGGGTCCGCTTCGAGTGCAGCGAGGAACTCCCGTACAGGGGCGAGGTCGACGCCCTGGTACTGTTTCGGATAGCCTTCGAGATACGTCTGTGCACGTTCGGCGAGTTTCCGCGCGCCGGACTCGTTGCCGACGGTGGCGTGGTGGATCGCGACGGTGAACTGGATGAGTCCCTGGAGGAAGTCTTTCGGCTCCTGGCGGGAGCCCATCCCGATCCACGGCGCTTCCCAGGCGTCGTGGGTGATCCGATAGTACCCGGCGTTGTAGAGGGCGATCCCGGCTCGCAAAGCGGCGTCCATGCGCGCTGTTCGGACCCGGGCCGACAAAACGCCTCTGTCTGTGACACGGGTCGTGTTTTGTTAGGGGGAACAGGACAGACAGCCAGAAAGCCCCCGCTCGCTCGACTGTCCGGGACTTGCTGCGGTCCTCGGCTTATCGCCTGCGGTCCTTGCTTCGTCCGGGCCAGGTCGAGCGAGCGGCCCCTTTCAGTCCCACCCGTCGCCGGTTGGGCAGCCGGCATGGGCGGGACTGAAAGGGGCCGCGTTCGCAGCGAACCCCGACGATGCAAGCACCCACCGGAGCGCAGCGAGTCGCGGGAGCTGCGAACGCGGGGGCTTTCTGGCTGTTTGAAGCCGAATTCGCGTAACTAAAGACTACTGAGACACCGCGCTCGTCAGTTCCGTTTCACCGGCTCAGCCAGGCCAGTGAGACAGATTTTTGCACACCTCGGGAAAAGAGCCGGTAGATGGTCCCCGTTCGCACACTGCTCGACCGGGCGAAAACCCGCGTTCTCGAGGATCTCCGGACGGACCCGTATCTCCCGGCGCTCCTCATTCTGGCGGCGGTGCTGTCGGGCTTCTGGTTCTGGCACCGGCTTCCGAACCTCGCTACCAGAGACGAGTGGAGTCGGGCGCTGGATCCCCTCGTCGCCGTCCGGTCGGTCGTCGCCGATCCCAACTTCGAGGGGCTCAAGGACGGCGTCGCGTGGGGCCGCGTCCCGTTCGGCGCGACGTTCTACCTGTTCGGACTCGCGCTCGTCCCGATGCTCGCCGTCGCCGTCCTGACGGGTAATCTCGACGCGATCACGGGCACCCCCCACATCAGCTGGGCGTTCGGCCACGTCTCGATCTGGAACGAGATTCCGGCGTGGTTCTGGACCGGCTACATCGGGCTGGTCCGGCTCTTCAACGTCGCCTTCACGGTCGCGTCAGTGTACCTGACCTACCGGATCGCCACGACGATCGCGGATCGATCGACCGGCCGCCTCGCGGCGCTGTTGTTGACGTTGACCTTCGGGTTCCTGACGATCGCCCACGAGGGCGGCGAGGACATGCCGGCGCTGTTCTTCCTGCTGCTGGCGGTGTATCTACTGGTTCGCTACGTCCAGGTCGGCGCTGACTGGCAGTTCTTCGCCGCGAGCGTGGCCGGCGGCGTCGCCATCGCGTTCAAACTCACGACGGCTCCCGTCATCGGCCTGATCGCCGTTGCACACCTGCTGCGGGCCCGCGACAGCGCGGCGTGGCCCCGATCGCTGTACCGTCCGCGACTGCTCGCGACCGGGGCCGCGATCGGCGCTCTCGCGATCGTCCTCGGCTTCCCGACGGCGCTGGTCGGCGCGTTCGAGCCGTTCCTCGAACGGATCTTCGGCGGGCCAGTCGGGCGGGCGACCCACGCGACCGGTCCCGACGCGCCGACGTGGTGGTGGTTCGCCCGTCAGTATTTCAGTGGTCTCGGGCTCCCGATGGTCGTTGCCAGCCTCGCCGCGGTTTTTGCCACGACTATACTCGCGGTGCGTCGCCGAATTTCAGCCGATCGGCTTCTCGTCCTGACGACGCTACTCGCGTTCGTCGCGCTGTTCGTCCCCTGGCACGACTTTCGCGTCCATCACCTCCTGCCGACGTTCCCGCTGCTCGCAATTCTCGTCGCGGCGTGGCTGGTCAACCTGCGCGAGCGCCGGACGACAGTCGCTCGCGTTCTCACGGTCGCTTTGGTGGTGAGTTCGGCCGCCTACGCCGGCGTCGGCGTCGCCGGGTACGCCGACATGCCCCGCGATCAGGCTGCGGCCTGGATGGCCGACACTGTCGGCGAGAACGAGACGATCGAGGTGTATACACGGCACTTCCAGGATACGGCACTCCCCCACGGCGCGACCGTGACCCACCGGGAGGGCGAATTCACCGCCTGCCCGGAGTACATCATGCTGACCTATCGCGATCTGCTCTACCTCGACGAAGACACCTACTACCGGACGTCGACGCGTCGGGGGGCGTACATACGGGGGCTCCTCGATGGAAACTACAGCTACGAGCCCGTCGCCGAGTTCGGCCCGCGACCGCCCGATTTCGTCCCGCAGCGGCCAACGCCGGGCTCGTTGCTCGAATTGCTTCCACACGGGATCGTCCCGCACGTCGATCAGTACGCCGACGAACAGGAGTTGCGTCCCAACCAGTACACGCTCGTGCTTCGATCGACCGGCGAGTGCAGCCCCGACCGCGACCCGCCGTTCTGAGTGGCGACGGCGTGACGCGCGCTCACTCCCCGTCGCCAGTCCGGAGTGACGCCCGATCGATCCCGAGGGATGGATACCACCCGGCGAGCGCCGGGAGGTAGACGCCGAGGAAGCGGTCGACGAACACGACGGGGACGATTGCCGCGCTCGGCACGCCCAGCGCGACGAAGACGGCCGTCGTGGTCGCCTCGGTCACGCCGAAGCCGCCGGGCGTCAGCGGCAGCAGCGTCACGCTGTAGGCCATCACGAGGTAGAGCGGGACGAGTGCGACGGGTTCGAAGGCCACGCCGAAGCCGCTGAATAGCAACAACACACGCGCGCCCGGCGCGAGTACCATCGCCACAGTCCAGCCGGCGGCGTACCGGACCCAGACACCCGGATCGAACGCGATCGAGCGGAACGCGTCGGTCGCGTCGGCCGTGAAGCTGACCGCGTCCTCGGCCTGCGCGGCGAGTCGGTCCCCGACCCGTGGGAGATAGCCGAGCAGGCGCGTCACCCCGCCGAACACCCAGTCCAGCCGTTCGAGGTTCGTCCCGGCGGCGAGGACGCTCACGCCCGCAGCGAGATAGAGGCCGATCGAGAACGCGAGAAGGGCAGCGAGTCCGACCGACAGTCGGCCGACGGCGAACGTAAGCCCGATGGTCGCGACGACGCCGTACAGTAGCGCGTACAGCGCGGTGTGGACGCCCGAGACGGCGGTCGCATCCGCGTAGGAGATCCCAAGCTTGCTCCGGAGGACGAACGGCGCGGCGAGTCGGCCCGTCAGCCGCGACGGCAGCAACTGGTTGACGAAGTTGACGATCAGGTCGATTCGCCCGGCGGTCCGGAGGTCGGTCGACTCGACGGGGCCGAGCGTAGCCCGCCAGGTGTCGAACCGGGCGAGCAACCCGAAGACGGTCACGCCAAGCAACGCCAGCACGGTGGCCGGGCCGAGTCCGGCGAGCAGCGACGCCGCTTCGCCCGGATCAGTCTGTGAGACCGCCCACGCGAGCGTCACGAGCGCGATCGCGTATTGGGCGAGGGTGACGGCGACGTCGCGGAGTCGGTCGCGGTCCACGTCAGCCACCCCCATCGGCTGTGTGGGTTTCGTGACCTCTGCCCGTCGCTCCCTCCACGACCTCACGGGCCGACACGAACGTGAAATCACTCGACAGGATCCGCTCGATCGCCCGGCGCATCCACGACCCGGTGTGCCAGTAGACCCGGGACGGAACACCGTCGACGTCGGGCAATTCGACCAACTCCCAGGGGTGGACGTACAGGACCGGCGTGATTCCGCGGCGAGCCAGCAACCGCATCCCCAGGATCGTGTATCGCGGGCCGAAAAAGCGGAGCCACGTCCCCGTGAGCGGCAACCGCAATCCGGGCATGACGCTCACCGGCAGTTCTCGGAAGTCTTCGGGTGCGTCGGCGTCGATTGCCGTGGCCGGCGTCGGTCGGTGGACGTCGTACTCACCGCCGTACCACCCCGGTATTTTCCGACTCGAAACGATGCTCGAATCGTAGGCGTAGCCTGCCTGTGAGAGCACCTCGAAGTGGGCCTCGGCCAGGTCGAACGCCGGGGCGCGAAAGCCACGCACGTCCGTGCCGGTCGTCTCCGCGAGAACGGCTCGCGAGCGCTCGATCTCCTCACGCTGGGTCGCCGGATCGAGATCGGACAGCAGTCGATGCGTGTGCGTGTGTGAACCGATCTCGTGACCCTCGTCGGCGAACGCCTGAATCGCGTCGGGGTGGCGTTCGGCGAGTTCGGCGACGACGAAACCCGTCGATCGTGCGTCGTGTTCGGCGAGTGCGTCCCGGAGAAAAGCGAGGCCGTCGAGACCAACGCCGCTCTCCCCGGTACTCCCCGAGGCATTCCGATACGCGGGCGTCTGAGAGAACAGTTCGACGTCGATCGAGAGAACCGCCTGCCGATCAGTCATCGCGCTCGTCGAGTTCGGCCCGGAGCAGGCTAAGCTCCTCGTTGAGCGTCGAGACGCGCTCGGCGAGCCGGCCGAGGCGATCGAAGAGATACGTCACGACCACGAACAGCGTCAGGTTCGAGAGGACGAGCATCGCCCGGGCCTTCCATTCGAGGCCCAGCACCGTCGCGACGACTTCGAACGTGTTCGGAAAGATCGCGACGAAGATCAACCCACCGCCAAGGACGAGCGACAGCGCGAGGAGGGCGAGGTCCTCCCGGCCGCGGTCGACGATGAGATAGGCGTTCCAGAGGAAGGCGAACCCGACGAGCACGGCGAGGACGTTGACGAGACTGTAGGTCATGATTCCCGAAAGAGCAACACCCGGAGGATGGCGTCGGTCATGCGAAGCGGGTAGAGCGCGAAGGTCTCGACCGTGAACTGCGAGGAACCCGTCTCGCGGGTCGGCATCGCGATCGAGACCTCCTGGATGTCCAGATCGCGCCTGGCAGCCTCCAGGGTCTGTTCGACCGCCCAGTGTTTGTCCGAGCGATGCAACAGCCGTTCGAGCGCGGTCACGCGATAGACGCGAAACCCGCTGGTGACGTCGGTAACCTCGACGCCGCCCAGCACGTTGACGACCGCGGTGAACGACCGGATCCCGAGGTTCCGGAGCCAGGAGTACTCCTGAAAGCTCTCGTTGAGGTACCGGCTGCCGATCACCATGTCCGCGTCCTCGGCCACCGAGAGCAGCCGGGGAATTTCCGCTGGATCGTGTTGGCCGTCGGCGTCGATCTGGACCACGAAGTCGAAGTCCTCCCGGATCGCGTACCGATAGCCGGTCCGGACCGCGCCGCCGACGCCCGTGTTGAAGACGTGTTCGATCACCGTTGCACCCGCCTCGCGAGCGAGTTCCGGCGTTCCATCTGTCGAGCCGTCGTCGACCACGACGACCTCCTCGACGTGCTGGCTCGCCCCGTCGATCACCGACTCGACGGTCTCACGCTCGTTGTACGCGGGGATGACGGCGACCGTTCGCACGGTTCAATCGCCTCCGTGCGATCACTTAGGCGTATCGTTCGTAACGTCACAGTCAAGCGTCTCGTTCGAAACCCACTAGTGAGTCGCCCGCGTCCCGGGAGACGATGACCGGCAATCGGACCGTCGTCGTCGGCCTCGACGGGGCCAGCTGGCGGCTGCTCGACCCCTGGATCGCGGCCGGTGACCTCCCGAACCTCGCCGCCCTCCGGAATTCGGGCTCGTGGGCCGAGACCGAGAGCTGTCTCCCCCCGGTGACCTTTCCGAACTGGAAGTGCTATTCGGCGGGGAAGGATCCGGGCGGGTTCGGCGTCTTCTGGTTCGAGCACGTCGACCTCGACGAAGGCACGATCACCGTCGCCGACGGCAGCGACTTCCACACCGCCGAACTCTGGGACTACCTCGCGGCCGACGGCCGGTCGACGGGCGTCGTCAACATGCCGACGATGTATCCCCCGCGGGCGATCGACAACGGCGCGGTGATTGCCGGGGGTCCGGACGCCGTCGAGGGCGAGTACCGCTCGATCTCGGGTGGCTACACCCACCCGCCGGAACTCGAATCCGAGATTGAATCGCGCTTCGACTACCAGGTCCACCCGGACCCACTCCTCTCAAGCAACGACGAACGTGGGGCCGAGGTCGAGGCCATCCTCGACGTTCTGGAGATGCGTTTCGAGGTCGCGCTGTGGTTGCTCGAGGAGCGCGATCGGGATTTCGTCCACGTCACGCTGTTCTACCTCAACGTTCTCCATCACTTCTTCTGGGACGCGGAGCCGACCCATCGGGCGTGGCAACTCGTCGACGAATACCTCGGTCGCCTGGCGGACATCGACGACCTCAACGTCGTCCTCATGTCCGACCACGGCAGCGCCCCCACCACGAC
>ENA-ORDC01000650-ORDC01000650.1-marine-metagenome-genome-assembly--contig:-NODE-650-length-32083-cov-3.234456_pt1 | contig 32083 bp, 25 predicted proteins | sample MGYA00237783_ERZ508515 | MGnify/ENA primary metagenome ERZ508515 (study PRJEB26186, sample SAMN06268792) | marine metagenome | isolation source: Eden Landing Ponds, San Francisco, CA, USA | place... | reverse complement strand
GGAGTGGCTCGCCCCGTCCGACGAGCGCTACGGCGACGTCAGCAAGCCGGACACGATGGAGAACCCGCTGGCCGCGGTGCAGATGGGCCTGATCTACGTCAACCCGGAGGGCGTCAACGGCCAGCCCGACCCGCAGAAGACCGCGGACCAGGTGCGCGAGACCTTCGCCCGCATGGCGATGAACGACGAGGAGACCGCGGCGCTGACGGCCGGCGGCCACACCGTCGGCAAGTGCCACGGCAACGGCGACGCCTCCGTGCTGGGCGCGGAACCCGAGGCGGCCGACGTGGAGAACCAGGGCCTGGGCTGGACCAACCCGAACATGGGCGGCCAGGCGAACCGCGCGGTGACGAGCGGTATCGAGGGCGCCTGGACGACCAACCCGACCACGTTCGACCAGGGCTACTTCTCCATGCTGCTGGACCACGAGTGGCAGGTCCGCAAGAGCCCCGCGGGCGCCTCGCAGTGGGAGCCGGTGGAGATCGCCGAGGAGGACAAGCCGGTCGACCCCACCGACCCGTCGATCCGCCACAACCCGATCATGACCGACGCCGACATGGCGATGAAGGTCGACTCGACCTACCGCCAGTACATGGAGAAGTTCCGGGCCGACCCGGAGTACTTCCAGGACACCTTCGCGCGTGCCTGGTTCAAGCTGACCCACCGCGACATGGGTCCGAAGCCGCGCTACTTCGGTCCTGAGGTGCCCGCCGAGGACCTGATCTGGCAGGACCCGGTGCCGGCCGGCCCGACCAACTACGACATCGGCGGGGTCAAGTCGAAGATCGCCGACGCCGGCCTGAGCATCCAGGAGATGGTCGCCACCGCCTGGGACAGCGCCCGCACCTTCCGCAACTCCGACAAGCGCGGCGGCGCCAACGGCGCGCGTATCCGCCTGGCGCCGCAGAAGGACTGGGAGGGCAACGAGCCCCAGCGCCTGGCAAAGGTGCTCGGCGTGCTGCAGCCGATCGCGGACGATGCCGGCGCCTCGCTGGCCGACGTGATCGTGCTGGCCGGCAACGTCGGCATCGAGCAGGCGGCCAAGGCGGCCGGCTTCGACATTTCCGTGCCGTTCACGCCCGGCCGCGGCGACGCGAGCGAGGAGATGACCGATGCCGACTCCTTCTCGGTGCTCGAGCCGCTGGCCGACGGCTACCGGAACTGGGTCAAGAAGGAATACATCGTCTCTCCCGAGGAGATGATGCTCGACCGCACCCAGCTGATGGGCCTGACGGGGCCGGAGATGACGGTGCTGGTCGGCGGCATGCGCGTGCTGGGGACCAACCACGGCGGCACCCACCACGGCGTGTTCACCGACCGCGTCGGGGCGCTCACCAACGACTTCTTCGTGACCCTCACGGACATGGACTACGAGTGGCGCCCGTCCGGGGATGGTCTCTACGAGATCCGCGACCGGGCCAGCGGTAAGATCCAATGGACCGCGACGCGCGTCGATCTGGTGTTCGGGTCGAACTCGATCCTGCGCTCCTACTCCGAGGTCTACGCCCAGGACGACAACGCCGAGAAGTTCGTCAACGACTTCGTGGCGGCCTGGACCAAGGTGATGGACGCCGACCGCTTCGACGTCGCCCAGTAGACCCGGCACACGCCGGCCGACTGGCGGACCCGGATGGGGGCAACCTCATCCGGGTCCTTTGCTTTCTGCCCCCGTGCCGATCCGCCCAGCCGTCCTTCGGCAAGCTCAGGATGAAGGGCAGTACGCGTCTTCGGCCAGACGTTCAGGACGAATCGCGGCGCTGGTTGGCGTTGTCCGCCAGCACCCGGCCGGCCAGGTACAGCGAGCCGCAGATCAGCACCCGCGCCGGCGCGGCGTTGGCGTCGGCGGCGTCGGCGAGCGCCCGCAGCGCGTCGGCCACCGTGGCCGCCTCGTGCACCCGGCGGGCGCCGGCTTGGCGGGCGAAGGCGGCGGATTCGGCGGCGCTGTGGCTGGCGGGTTCGCCGGGGATGGCGATGGCGGACAGGCTGTCGGCGCGGGCCACCAGGGGCCGCAGGAAGGCCACCGACTGCTTGCTGTTGAGCATGCCGTAGACCACGTGCAGCGGCCGCGCGTCGGCGCCGCGCCGGCGCCAGGCGTCGACCGCCGCGGCCAGCACCTCGCCGGCGGCGGCGTTGTGGCCGCCGTCGAGCCAGAGCTCCCAGCCGTCCGGCAGCAGGTCGGCCAGCGCGCCGCTGGTCAGCGGCTGCATCCGGCCGGGCCACTGCGCGGCGGCGAGGCCGCGGCGCGCCGCATCGGCGTCGATCTCGAAGCCCTGCAGCGTCTCGGCGCAGGCCAGCGCCGTCGCCGCGTTGGCGATCTGATAGGGCCCCAGCAGCCGCGGCGCCGGCCAGCGGCCGCTCAGCCGGCCGCCGGCGTAGACGAACCCCTCGGCCGCCTCGTCCGGCGCATGGGTCCAGTCGCGCCCGCCCAGGTAGGGGGCCACGCCCAGTGCGTCGGCGCGCTCGGCGATCGGGACCAGCGCCTCCGGCGCCTGCGGCGCCACCACGGCGGGCGCGCCGGGCTTGAGGATGCCGGCCTTCTCGCCGGCGATCTCGGCCAGCGTGTCGCCCAGGTACTGCATGTGGTCCAGCGACACCGGCGTGATCGCGGTCAGGGCCGGCCGGTCCAGCACGTTGGTCGCGTCCAGCCGGCCGCCTAGGCCGGTCTCCAGCAGCAGCACGTCGGCGGCGTCGTGGGCGAACGCGAGGAAGGCGGCGCAGGTGGTGATCTCGAAGTAGGTGATCGGCTGGCCAGCGTTAGCGGCCTCCGCCTCCTCCAGCAGGGCCAGCAGGCGCTCCTCGGCGATCAGGCCGTCGGCCAGGCGGATGCGCTCGTGGAAGCGCACCAGGTGCGGCGAGCTGTAGACCTGCACCCGGTAGCCGGCCGCCTCCAGCATCGCCCGCAAGAACGCGAGCGTGCTGCCCTTGCCGTTGGTGCCGGCGACGTGCACGGCCGGCGGCAGCGCCCGCTCGGGATGCCCCAGCGCCGCCAGCAGCCGCCACACCCGGTCGAGCGACAGGTCGATGATCTTCGGGTGCAGCGCCATCAGGCGCTGCAGCACGCGGTCGCTGTCGGGGGTCATTGCGGCGGTGCGCACCGAGTCTTGGGCGGGGGCGCGGGCGTCGGCCGGTCGGGAAACCGCGTTCGGGCCGCACCTCCCGTGCGCGGATGCTTCGAGACGCGGCCCTGCGGGCCGCTCCTCAGCATGAAGTTGCCGCGCGGCTCCACCATCCTGAGGGGTGCCGCAGGCCCGTCTGTACGGATGCGGTCCCGCGATCCTCCGGCGCGCATCTACTGCGCCGCGCGCTCGGCGGCAGTCTTGGCGGCGTCGGGGACGCGGGTCGCGGAGAGGTCGAGCTGCTCGGCCGGCAGCGGCACCACCTGGGCCTCCGGCGTGGTCTGGCGCAACAGGCGGATCAGCTTGCCCAGCCGGGCGCGCAGCTCGCGCCGGTCGACCACCATGTCCACCATGCCGTGGTCGCGCAGGTACTCGGCGCGCTGGAATCCCTCGGGCAGCCGCTCGCGGATGGTCTCCTGGATCACCCGCTGGCCGGCGAAGCCGATCACCGCGCCCGGCTCGGCCAGCGCGATGTCGCCCAGCATGGCGAAGGAGGCGCTGACGCCGCCGGTGGTCGGGTCGGTCAGCAGCACGAGGTAGGGCAGGCCCTGCTCCTTCACCATGTCGACCGCGACGGTGGTGCGCGGCATCTGCATCAGCGACAGGATGCCCTCCTGCATGCGCGCGCCGCCGCTGGCCGGCACCACCAGCAGCGGCGCCTCCTGCATGCAGGCGAGCTTGGCCGCGGACAGGATGCCCTCGCCCACGGCGATGCCCATGGAGCCGCCCATGAAGGCGAAGTTGAAGCAGGCGACCACCACCGGCATGCCGCTGAGCTTGCCGTGCGCCACCAGGATGGCGTCGTGCTCCTCGGTCTTGGTGCGGGCCTCGCGCAGCCGGTCGCTGTAGCGCTTGCGGTCACGGAAGCGCAGCGGGTCCTGGACCGTCTCCGGCAGCTCGATGGCGGTGTACTTGCCCGCGTCGAACAGCAGCCGCAGCCGCTCGCGCGCGGCGATCCGCATGTGGTGGCTGCAGTGCGGGCAGACCTTCAGGTTCTGCTCCAGCTCGCGGTGAAAGATCATCTGGCCGCAGCTGTCGCACTTCTCCCAAAGGTTGTCCGGGACCTCCGAGCGCGCGACCAGCGCCCGGATCTTCGGCCGGACGTAGTTGGAGATCCAGCTCATGCGCCGCTCCCCGACGCCGCCTCCCCGGGCGTGCCGCCGCGCACCCCGGCGGCGAGCTCGCGCACCAGGGCGTGCACCGCCTCGACGCAGCCGGACTCGGCGCGGCCGTCGGCGTCCACGTTGCGGCGGATCGTGTCGACCAGGGCGGAGCCGACCACCGCGGCGTCCGCGCACGCGGCGACCTGGCTGGCCTGCTCGCCGGTCTTGATGCCGAAGCCGACGGCGATCGGCAGGCCGGTGTGCCGGCGCAGCCGCTCGACGGCCTGCGCGATGTCGGCCTGCGGCGCCGCGCGGGTGCCGGTGATGCCGGCGATCGAGACGTAGTAGACGAAGCCGCTGGTGTTCGCGAGCACCGCCGGCAGACGCTGGTCGTCGGTGGTCGGCGTCGCCAGGCGGATGAAGTTGACGCCGGCCTTGAGCGCCGGGATGCAGAGTTCGGCGTCCTCCTCCGGCGGCAGGTCGACCACGATCAGCCCGTCCACGCCGGCCCGCTTGGCCGCCGCCAGGAAGCGCTCGACGCCGTAGGAGTAGATCGGGTTGTAGTAGCCCATCAGCACGATCGGCGTGGCGTCGTCGCGCTCGCGCACGCGGGCCACCATGTCGAGCGTCTTCTGCAGCGTCACCCCGGCCCTGAGCGCGCGCTGGCCGGCCGCCTGGATCGATGGGCCGTCGGCCATCGGGTCGGAGAACGGCATGCCGATCTCGATCAGGTCGGCGCCCGCGCCGGGCAGGCCGGCGACGATCTCGAAACTGGTGTCGAGGTCGGGATCACCGGCGGTGACGAAGGTGACGAGGCCGCCGCGGCCCTCGGCGCGCAGGCGCTCGAAGCGGGTCCGGATGCGGCCCGAGTCGGCGCCGCGCTCACTGTCCGGCAGGCCGTGGCGCTTGGCCTCCAGGTCGGCGGCGGTGACGGGGCCGTGCGGGTTGGTGGTCGCAGCGTTGGCGCTCAAAGCTCCACTCCCAGACGCTGGGCGACGGCGGCGACGTCCTTGTCGCCGCGCCCGCACATGTTCATCACCATCAGATGATCCTTCGGCAGCTCGGGCGCCAGCCGGCGCACCGCGGCGAGTGCGTGCGCCGGCTCCAGCGCCGGGATGATGCCCTCCTTGCGGGTGCACCACTGGAACGCCTCCAGCGCCTCGTCGTCGGTGGCGTGCAGGTAGGTCGCCCGCCCGGTGTCATGCAGCCAGGAGTGCTCCGGGCCGATGCCGGGATAGTCCAGGCCGGCGGAGATCGAGTAGGCGTCGATGATCTGGCCGTCGTCGGTCTGCAGCAGGTAGGTGCGGTTGCCGTGCAGCACGCCCGGCCGGCCGCCGTTCAGCGAGGCCGCGTGCTCGCCGCTGTCGATGCCGTGGCCGGACGCCTCGACGCCGTAGATGTCGACGCCCTCGTCGTCCAGGAAGGGATGGAACAGCCCCAGCGCGTTGGAGCCGCCGCCGATGCAGGCGACCAGGCTGTCGGGGCCGCGGCCCTCGGCCTCCTGCAGCTGCCAGCGCACCTCCTGGCCGATCACCGACTGGAAATCGCGCACCATCGCCGGATAGGGGTGCGGGCCGGCCGCGGTGCCGATGATGTAGAAGGTGTCGGCGACGTTGGCGACCCAGTCGCGCAGCGCCTCGTTCATCGCGTCCTTCAGCGTGCCGGTGCCGCTGTCGACCGGCACCACCTGGGCGCCCAGCAGCTTCATCCGGAACACGTTGGCGGCCTGCCGCTCCATGTCGGTGCGGCCCATGTAGACCACGCAGGGCAGATCGAAGCGGGCACAGACGGTGGCGGTGGCGACGCCGTGCTGGCCGGCGCCGGTCTCGGCGATGATGCGGTGCTTGCCCATGCGCCGGGCCAGCAGGATCTGCCCCAGGGTGTTGTTGATCTTGTGCGCGCCGGTGTGATTCAGCTCGTCGCGCTTGAAGTAGATCTTGGCGCCGCCGAGCGCCTCGGTGATGCGCTCGGCGTAGTACAGCGGGCTGGGCCGGCCGACGTAGTGGCGCGAGAAGCTGTCGAGCTCGCGCCGGAACTCGGGATCGTCCTTGGCCGCGGTGTAGGCCTGCTCGACCTCGAGGATCAGCGGCATCAGGGTTTCGGCGACGAAGCGGCCGCCGAAGATGCCGAAGTGGCCGAACTCGTCCGGGCCGCTGCGGAAGGTGTTGGGGCGTTCCACGGTCATGCGGTGATACCAGTCGTTTGAGCGGGCCGGAATGTGCCCGATAACGCGGTCTCAGGCAACGGGCTCAAGCGCGCGCACAGCCTGCAACAGCGCGGCGATCCTGTGCGGGTTCTTGACCCCCGGCCGGTCCTCGACGCCGCTGGAGACGTCGAGCGCGCGGGCGCCGGAGATCCGCACCGCCTCGCCGACCGTCTCCGCCGTCAGGCCGCCGGACAGCATCCAGGGGATGGGCCAGGAGCGCCCGGCCAGAAGCTGCCAGTCGAACGCCCGGGCGTTGCCGCCCGGCAGCGCATCCGGCAGGTCCTTCGGCGGCTTGGCGTCGAACAGCAGCAGGTCGGCGGCCTCCAGGTAGGCGTCGGCGCGCGTCAGGTCGTCCGGGCCGGCCACCGCCACCGACTTCATCACCGGCAGGCCGAAGCGCCGGCGCAGCGCGGCGACGCGCTCCGGCGTCTCCGCCCCGTGCAGCTGCAGCAGGTCGAACGCGCCCGTCGCCACGATCCCGTCCAGCGCCGCGTCGTCCAGGTCGACCGTGACCGCGACCGCGCGCATGGCGCCGCGCTCGCGCGCGATCTCGGCGGCCTGCGCCGGCTCCAGATAGCGCGGCGACGGCGGGTAGAAGATGAAGCCCACGTAGGCCGCGCCGCCGTCGCGCGCCGCCGCCAGCGCCTCCGGCGTGCGGACGCCGCAGATCTTGGTAGCGATGGCGGGCGGGGCGGAGGCGGTCATCGGCGGGGCTTTCGCGGACGGGGACGTGTCCAGATGGGCCTTACGCGGGTCGGGCTCATGCGGGCTCGGGCGGTTCGCGGCCGGCCAGCTGGCGGAACATCGCGCTGGCGAGCGCCAGACTAACCAGAAGGATCACGTAGTCTCCCAGCAGCGCCGCGGCAAGCTCGATCGCCGTCAGGACCGGACCGGCGCCGTCCGGGATCTGCGCCGGCAGCGCCGTGACCGCGAACGCCAGCGCCAGGAACGCCAGCCAGACCCCGGCCGCGTTCGGCAGGTTGCCCAGCCGCGCCTGCCAGGCCCGGCCCGGCAGATCGCCGCCGCCACCACCAGGGTGAGGGTGCGCTCGGGCAGCGGCAGGTTGCCGACGATCAGCACCGTCAGCACGACGCCGCCGAAGAACGCCAGCGCGAACACCACCAGCGCGAACAGGAAGTCGGTCTCGGCCCGGCCCCAGCCCAGCGCCGGGACCCGCGCGGCGGCGCGCCCGAGCAGCAGCAGCCGGGTCCAGGCGGTCGCCAGCATCAGGTCGAACGGCAGCTTGACCAGCGTCACCGCCTGCCAGCCGCTGTCGGCCGGCACCGCGAGTTGCCGCACCAGCTCGACCGCCAGCGCCGCCAGCAGCGCCGGCCAGGCCAGGCGCGGCAGCAGCCGCGCGTGCCGGCGCAGGTTGCCGCCGGCCTCCGCCAGCACCGGCCCGGCGTTGATCCGTCCGTGCGACTGGGCGGCCGCGTCAGCCATCAGAGTCCCTTCCCCAACGATGGGGGAAGGCCAGGATGGGGGTGGCACACCGCCCCGGAAGAGAAGCGACGAACGCCGGCGTCGTCCGTCCGCGTGGAGAGGCCGTTCACCCCCTCCCGGAGGGCTGCCGCCCTCCGACCTCCCCCATCGAGGGGGAGGTGGCACTGGCTGCCGCCGCAGGGTCCCTTCCCCCTCGATGGGGGAAGGCTAGGATGGGGGTGGCACTCGGCCTCGACGAGAAATCCCACAGACGGCACGAAGACCCTCACGCCGACACGTCGATGCCGGCGCGGCGGCGGAAGATCACCGAGAGCATGGTCGCAGCCAGCGCCATCATGGCGTACTCCAGCGCCAGGCTGAGCAGCATCCCCGGCACGACAGGCCCGCCCGGCCCGACGGCCAGCGCGTACAGGCTGTTCACCGCGGCGACGATCACCAGCCCGGGCAGCAGCACCAGCGCGACCAGCGTCAGGATCGGGCCGATCACCTGCTTGGTCGCCTCGATCGAGGCGCCGATGCCGTAGTTCCGGTCGGTCGCCGCCGCCGGCAGCACCAGGCCCAGCGCCATCGTCGCCGTCAGGTTCAGCAGCATGCCGATCAGCAGCAGCAGCATGCCGCCCATCGCCGAGCCGCCCAGGCCAGGCGCGAGCACGGCCACCGGCAGCGCCGCCAGCAGCGCCAGCACGCCCACCAGCAGCCCGTAGCCGAAAAACCGCAGGTCGCGCCGGTACAGCCGCAGCCGCGGCCGCGTCGTGTCGGGCCGTGCACCCAGCAGCACCAGCCGGTGCCAGTCCACCAGAAACACGATGTAGGCGCCCAGGATCAGCAGCCCGGCGACCAGCAGCAGCAGCGGGTTCGCGCCGCCGCCGGCGCCCTCGGCCTGCGCCAGCGGGTTGCCGCCGAGCAGCACGATCACGCCCTGCGCCAGGAAGGTCACGGTGAACGGCACCAGCGCCACCGTCGGCAGGTAGCGCACCCGGTCGACGTAGGTCTGCACGATCTCCGCCGAGGTCTCGCGCACCGGCAGCGGCTGGCGGGTCGGCGGTTTGCCGCTGCCGCCGCCGTGCTGCGGCGGTCCGTTGCTCTCCTCGAAACGTGCGTCGTCGCCCACGCGGCGTCCTTTCCCGAATCCGGCTCAGTCGACGGCGATCCGGCTGACCGCGACGTCCTCGACGATACGCCGCGCGGCGGCGACCGGATCGTCGGCGCCGGTGATCGGCCGGCCGACCACCAGCACGTCGGCGCCGGCGGACAGCGCCTCCGCCGGCGTGGTGGTGCGCTTCTGGTCGCCGCTGTCCGCCCAGGCGGGGCGGATCCCCGGCACCACGATCCTGAACTCCGGCCCCAGGGCGCGGCGCAGCATGGCGATCTCGCGCGGCGAGCAGACCACGCCGTCGAGGCCGCTGGCCGCCGCCAGCCGCGCCAGCCGCTCGACCTGCCGGTCCGCCGGGCCGTGCTGGCCGACCTCCTCCAGGTCGCCGTCGTCGAGGCTGGTCAGCACCGTCACCGCCAGCAGCGTGGGCCGTGCGACCCCGTGGCGCAGCGCCGCCTCGCCGGCCGCGTCCGCGGCGGCCCGCATCATCGCCCGGCCGCCGCTGGCATGCACGTTCAGCAGCGCCGGACCCAGCGCCGTCGCCGCCCGCACGGCGCCGGCCACGGTGTTCGGGATGTCGTGGAACTTCAGGTCCAGGAACAGCCGCGGCGCGCTGTCGCTGCCGGCCGCCTGGATCACCTCGCGCACACCCTGCGGCCCGTGCGCGGTGAAGAACTCCTTGCCCAGCTTGAGCCCACCGACGTGCCCGGCCAGCGCCTGCGCCAGCCGCTCCTCGGCCTGCAGCGCCGAGCTCTCCTCGAGCCAGCCCTCCAGCGCGCCCGACAGGCCGAGTCCGGCGCGCGGGAAGGCCCGCGCCGCGGCGGGCCGGTCGTGCGCGCCGGCGGCCTGCGCCAGCCGGTCGACCAACTGCCGGCGCGCCGCCGCGATCGCGACCCCACGCTCGGCCATGCGCTGCTCAAGTGCGTTCAGCCAGGCCGGGTCCGGCCGGCCGTCGCCGCGCAGCAGGCGGGCGCGCTCACGCAGCGCGTGGTCGTAGCTGGACACCCGGCCGGCGTGCGCCGGGTCGACACCGTAGACCAGCCGGTCGACGAAGCGGCGGCGGCCGCCGGGACTGTCCTGGAAGATCCGGTCCATCTGCGGCGTCAGCCAAGTCGCGGCGACGATCTCGCCCAGCGCCTGCTGGCCGCCGGCGAACTCGCCGTCGATCTTGACGACGCGGCGGTCGCGGCCCTGTGCGGTGGGATCGCGCCCGGTGCCCAGGTCGCGCGGACCGTCCGGCGTGATCACCCGCGCGGCCACCGCCCAGGCGGTCGGCGAGTTGGCGCGTTCGGCGCCGGCGAAGCGCTCGACCTCGCCCAGCCCGGCGCGGCGCAGTCCGCGGCCCGGCGCCAGGAAGGACACGGCCTCCAGCAGGTTGGTCTTGCCCGCCCCGTTCGGCCCGGTCAGCACCACCGGCCGGCCGTCGGTCTGCAGCTCCGCCGCGCGGTAGTTGCGGAACGCGGTGAGCTGCAGGCGCGCGAGCCACAGCGCCGGAGCGCTGGCCGGCGCACGCGAGGAGCAGGCGGGCGGGGTCGCCGTGACGGAGCTCTCCATGCGGGCAGCTAGGGGTGGGGGCGCGTTCACACGCGCATCGGCATCAGCACGTAGAGCGCGCTGGCGTCGCCGATGTCGCGCACGATCGTCGGCGAGGCCGAGTCGGACATGCTGAACTGGGCGCCTTCGCCGGCGATCTGGCCGGCGATGTCGAGCAGGTAGCGCGAGTTGAAGCCAATCTCGATCTTGTCGCCGTCGTAGGCGACCTCGATCTCCTCGGAGGCGCTGCCGTTTTCCGGGCTGGTCGCCGACAGCGTCAGGGTCCCGTCGGCCAGCGCCAGCTTCACGGCGCGGCTCTTCTCGGTGGAGATCGTCGAGACGCGGTCGACGGCGCTGGCGAACTGCTTGCGGTCGACCTCCATCATCTTGTCGTTGCCGGACGGGATCACCCGCTCGTAATCGGGGAAGGTGCCGTCGATCAGCTTCGAGGTCAGGACGGTGGACTCGAAGGCGAAGCGCACCTTGGTCTCCGAGAGGCCGATCTCGATCGGGCCGTCGGTCTCGTCGATCAGCTTGCGCAGCTCGTTCACCGTCTTGCGCGGCACGATCACGCCGGGCATCTGATCGGCGCCGTCGGGCAACGGCATCTCGAAGCGCGCCAGCCGGTGGCCGTCGGTAGCCACGCCGCGCAGCATCTGCGAGTCGCCGCTGGCGGCCGCGTGCAGGTAGATGCCGTTCAGGTAGTAGCGCGTCTCCTCGGTGGAGATCGCGAAGCGGGTGCGGTCGATCAGGCCGCGCAGCTCCTTGCCGTGCAGCTGAAAGCCCTGCGGCAGCTCGCCGGCGCCGGCGGAGGGGAAGTCCTCCTTCGGCAGAGTGGACAGCTGGAACGTGCTGCGGCCGCTGGTGAGCCGCATCTGCCCCTGGTCGCCCTTGACCTCGAGCTGCACCTGCGCACCGTCCGGCAGCTTGCGCACGATGTCGTAGAGCGTGTGCGCCGGCGCGGTGGTGGCGCCCGGCTCGCCGATCTCGCAGCCGACCTCCTCGACGATCGTCAGGTCCATGTCGGTCGCGGTCAGGGCCAACTTGCCGCCGTCGGCCTCGAGCAACACGTTGGAGAGGATCGGAATGGTGTTGCGGCGCTCGACCACGCTCTGAACGTGCCCCAGCGACTTCATCAGCGCCGCGCGTTCGATCGTCAGCTTCATCGGTTCCCGTCTCGATCCTCTGTCTTGCGGATGGCCCGGCGCCGGGCGGGCGCCGGTGCGGCCCGGCGGCCCGGGCGCGAGTGGTATGCACGTGCTTGGGCAGCCCGGCCCCGAGCGAATCGGCCCGAGACTATAGCACAGCGCCCGCGCCGAAGGGTATGCCCGAAACGCGTCCGAGACTCGGCGGAAAACTGCCGATTCTGGCGACCGGCGGCTGCGGGAGTTGCTGCTGCCAGGTCCCCTCCCCCCTGCAATCGGGAAGGTCGAACGGCGTCAGCCGTTCGGGCGGGGCGATACGTCGGTGCCGTGTCGGCCGCCGCGGCCTGCCGGCGCCGGGATCGGGCGGTGGGCCATCCCGATCCATCGGTCCGCCATTGGGTAAGAACGGGCCTCTACGCTCCGGCGGACCGGTTGCGGCCCCCGACGGCCTACCCCTCCAGCATGCGGCGCAGCAGGTCGACGTCCTCGGCGAAAGTGGCGTCGGTGGAGCGCAGCTCGTCGATCTTCTTCACCGCGTGCATCACCGTGGTGTGGTCGCGGCCGCCGAACTTGCGGCCGATCTCCGGCAGCGAGCGCGCGGTCAGGGTCTTCGACAGGTACATCGCCACTTGGCGCGGGCGCGCCACCGCGCGGGCGCGGCGCGCCGAGGACATGTCGGAGATCCGCACGTTGTAGTGCTCGGCGACCTTCTTCTGGATCTCCTCGATGGTCACCCGTCGGTCGGAGGCGCGCAGGATGTCGTGCAGCACCTCCTGGGTCGCCTCCAGGGTGATCGCCCGGCCGACCAGCTGGGCGTGCGCGACGATCCGGTTCAGCGCCCCCTCCAGCTCGCGCACGCTGGAGGTGATCTTGTGCGCCAGGAACTCCATCACCTTGGACGGGATCGCCACGCCCATCTGGTCCGCCTTGGCCTGCAGGATCGACAGCCGCAGCTCGTAGGTCGTGGGGTGAATGTCGGCGACCAGACCCCAGCCCAGGCGCGAGCGCATGCGCTCCTCGACGCCCTCCAGGTCGGACGGGCTCTTGTCGGCGGAGATCACCACCTGCCGGTTCTGATCGACCAGCGCGTTGAAGGTGTGGAAGAACTCCTCCTGGGTGGCCTCGCGGCCGCCGATGAACTGCACGTCGTCGATCATCAGCACGTCGACCGAGCGGAACTGCTCCTTGAAGGCCATGGTGTCCTTCGTGCGCAGCGCGCGCACGAACTGGTACATGAACTTCTCCGCCGACAGGTAGATGATCTTCTTGCGCGGCTGCCGGTGGTGGATGTGCCAGGCGATCGCGTGCATCAGGTGGGTCTTGCCCAGCCCGACCCCGCCATAAAGGAACAGCGGGTTGAACGGCACCACGTCGGCCTCCGCAAGCCGACTGGCCGCGGCATAGGCCAGCTCGTTCGGCTTGCCGACGACGAAGTTGCCGAAGGTGAAGCGCGGATCGAGCGGCGCCGAGATGTCGCCAAAGCCGCCCTCGCGGGGCTCGTAGAGGCCGGCATCGCCGGTGCCGCTGTTGGCGGCGCCGCGGCGGGCGGCCTGCGCCTCGCTCGTGGACTGGCGCGCCGGCTCGGGATCGCGCGGCGCCTGCGACTCCGGCTCGGCCTGCGGCGCGCCGGCGGTACGGCCGGCGCCGGCCGCGGGCTGTCCGGCGCGCGACGGCGCCTGCACGACGATCTCGACGCCGGCGACCGAAGCGTCCTCGATCTGCCAGAGCGCGCGCAGACGGTCGGCGTAGTTGGAGGACACCCAGTCGCGCATGAACCGCGTGGGCACCGCCATCCGCACGGTGCCGCCGCGATTGCCGACCAGGGTAAGGGGCTTCAGCCAGGACCGGAAGGCCGCCTCGCCGACCTCCTTGCGCAGGCGTCCGCGCACGCGGGCCCACTGCTCGTCGACGCTCTCGTTGGCCGCAGCCGGGGCCGGCTCCGCATGGCCCTGGGGCGCCGTGTGGCCGGTCCGCCAGCGAGCGTCCTGCGCCCCCCCGCCGCCACTGTCGCCGCTGCCCTGTGCGAGATGCTGCGCCGTCGAGCTTGGCCGGCCTAACGTCATGCTTCATCCCCCAAATACGTCGCCAGTCACGCCGGGCCGCCGGCGGCCGGGTCTTGCGGGCCCGATCCGCGAGGCTGAGACGCGGCTTGCGGCGGCCGTCGTGCCGACCGAGGTTGGCGACGGCCCGGTCTATACCGTTCCCTGCTGCAGGTCGCCCCGCGCCTAACCCGATGGTGACCGAGAAAACGCTAAGACAACCATAAGAGTCCAGTCCAGAATTTCGCTGTCTTGACGGGATACACCGCTTGACTCGATTAAGACGAGTCGAGCCGTCAGGCCAATTGGATTTGACCTACCTACCGTTTTATTGATGTCACGAGCCGTTCGGTAGGGGGACGTAACTTACATTTCACGCGATTGGAAGGCAACGGGACCGAATGGCGAACGGTGGATTCTGCCCCCCAGAAATTCGCCAAGCCCCTGAATTACGGGGATAAAACACGAGAAACCGCGCGCCGGACGGACGCCGGCGCGCGGTCAAGTCGACTTGCCCGCACTACGGAAATATGTCGGCTGGACGACGACTTAGCCGAGCGCTTTCACACGCTGGCTCAGACGCGAAACCTTCCGCGCCATCGTGTTCTTGTGGATCACGCCCTTGTCGACGCCGCGGGCCAGTTCCGGCTCGGCCTGCTTGAGGGCTTCCTGGGCGCCGGGCTTGTCGCCGCGCTGGATCGCCAGCTCGACCTTCTTGACGAAGGTGCGCACGCGGCTCTTGCGGGCGTGGTTGATGGCGTAGCGGCGTCCGTTGCGGCGGATGCGCGTCTTGGCGGACTTGTGGTGCGCCATGGTTCGCTCTGTGTCTCGCGTTCTTGACCGTTGTCGCTGGAGGGCGGGTTATATCGGCGGCCTCACAGGCCGTCAAGCCGCGCCGGCCGCTGCACGACCGGGATTCCGACAGGGGCCCGGACCGGCCGTCCGGTTCAGGCGACGCCGCCCACCGAATCCGGCTGGTTGGCCGGGTGGTCGAGGGCGTAGCCGGCGGCCCGCACGGTACGGATCAGATCCGGCTCGGGCCCGGTGTTGAGCGCCTTGCGCAGGCGCCGGATGTGCACGTCGACGGTGCGCGGCTCGACGTAGACGTCGTGGCCCCAGACCGCGTCCAGCAGCTGCTCGCGGGTGAACACCCGGCCGGGGTGCTGCAGCAGGTGGCGCAGCAGGCGGAACTCCGTCGGGCCCAGGTGCACGTCGCGGCCGTTGCGGCGCACGCGGTGCCCGGCGAGGTCCATCGCCAAGTCCTCGAACTGCAGCGTCTCGCTGGTCAGCTGCGGCTGGGCCCGGCGCAGCACCGCGCGCATCCGGGCGATCAGCTCGGCCGGGGAGAACGGCTTGGTGATGTAGTCGTCGGCGCCGCTATCGAGGCCGCGCACCTTGTCGGCCTCCTCGCCGCGGGCCGTCAGCATGACGATGGGCACATCGCGGGTCTCGGGCTGGCGGCGCAGCCGGCGGCAGACCTCGAGGCCGCTGGTCAGCGGCAGCATCCAATCCAGCAGGATCAGGTCGGGGCGCTCCTCGGCCGCCATCACCAGGGCTTCCTCGCCGTCCTGCGCGGCGGCGACCCTGAAGCCCTCGCGCTCCAGGTTGTAGCGCAGCAGCGTGACCAGCGCCGTCTCGTCCTCGACGACCAGGATCAAAGGCTTCATCGCTCCGTCGCTCCCGTCGGCCTACGACTGCCCGGACCCGGCCTCACCGCCGGAGTCGCCGCCGGCGGTGCCCTCCGGCGGCTCCACCACCGCGTAGCTCGAGGTGTCGCCCTTGGGACGGCCGCCCTCGATGTACGCGCCGGTGACCAGGTAGTGGATCGTCTCGGCGATGTTGGTCGAGTGGTCGCCGATCCGCTCGATGTTCTTGGCGATGAACAGGAGGTGGGTGCACGGGGTGATCGCCCGCGGGTCCTCCATCATGTAGGTCAGCAGCTCGCGGAACAGCGAGGTGTACATCTCGTCGACCTCGGCGTCGCGGTGCCAGACGTCCAGCGCCTTGTCGGCGTCCCGTTCGACGTAGGCGTCGAAGGTGTCCTTGACGATCGACTGCACCAGCTTGGCCATCCGCGGCACCGCGTGCGACGGCTGCACCGGCGGCACCTGGTTCAGCGCCAGCACGCGCTTGGCCACGTTGACCGCGTAGTCGCCAATGCGCTCGGTGTCGGAGGCGATCTTGAAGGCGGCGATGATCTCGCGCAGGTCGTTCGCGACCGGCTGGCGCAGGGCCAGCACGCGGACGACATCCTCCTCGACCTGCTGCTCCAGCCCGTCCAGGCCGGTATCGGCGTTCACCACCCGGCTGGCCAGGTCGCTGTCGCGGCGGGCCAGGGCGTCGATCGCACTGGTCAACTGGCTTTCCGCCATGCCGCCCATGCGGGCGATCTGATGGCTGACGTTCTGCAGCTGATCGTCGAACGACTTAACGATGTGGTCGTGGCGTTCCCCAGACACGAAGTCCTCCTTACGCCGCCGTAACGGCTGTGCCCCGGCCGAGCCGCTGCCGCTCAGCCGTAGCGGCCGGTGATGTAGCCCAAGGTACGCTCGTCCTTGGGGTTGGTGAAGATTGCCTCGGTCTCGCCCGCCTCGACCATCTCGCCGAGATGGAAGAAGGCGGTGCGCTGCGAGACGCGGGCAGCCTGCTGCATGTTGTGGGTGACGATGACGATCGTGTAGTTCCGCCGCAGCTCGTCGATCAGCTCCTCGACCTTGGCGGTGGCGATCGGGTCGAGCGCCGAGCAGGGCTCGTCCATCAGGATCACCTCCGGGCTGACGGCGATCGCGCGGGCAATGCACAGGCGCTGCTGCTGTCCGCCGGACAGGCCGGTGCCGGGCAGGCTCAGGCGATCCTTGACCTCCTCCCACAGCCCGGCGCGCTGCAGCGAGTTCACCACGACCTCTTCGAGCTCGTCCTTGCTGTTGGCGACGCCGTGGATGCGCGGCCCGTAGGCGACGTTGTCGTAGATCGACTTCGGAAACGGGTTCGGCTTCTGGAACACCATGCCGACCCGGGCGCGCAGCTGCACCACGTCGAGCCGCGGGTCGTAGACGTCCTCGTCGTCGAGCACCACCTCGCCCTCGACCCGGCAGCCCTCGATGACGTCGTTCATCCGGTTGAGGCAGCGCAGGAAGGTCGACTTGCCGCAGCCCGACGGGCCAATCAGCGCGGTCACCTCGTTCTGGCCGACGTCGAGCGAGATGCCCTTCAGCGCCTGGCTCTCGCCGTAGAACACGCGCACGTCGCGGGCGGTCATCTTGGGCGGCCTGCTGGTCCCGGCGGACGGGCTGTAGCCGGTCTCGCCCTTGCCGGCGCGGGGCTTGTTCTTGGCGGCTTCCGCCGCCATCGGGGTCTGGACTTCGGCCATGGCTCGTCGCAGCTCCGTGGTTGTCGGTTACCAGCGCCGTTCGAAGCGCTTGCGCAGCAGCACCGCGGTGGCATTCATCGCGATCAGGAAGGCGAGCAGCACCATGATCGCCGCGGAGGTTTTCTCGATGAAGGCGCGCTCCGGGCTGGTGGACCAGAGATAGACCTGCACCGGCAGCACCGTCGAGGCGTCGGTGAAGCCGCTGGGAACGTTCACGATGAACGCCACCATGCCGACCATCAGCAGCGGCGCGGTCTCGCCCAGCGCCTGCGCCATGCCGATGATGGTGCCGGTGAGGATGCCCGGGATCGACAGCGGCAGCACGTGGTGCGTCACCGTCTGGATGCGCGACGCGCCGACGCCCAGCGCCGCCTCGCGGATCGAGGGCGGCACCGCCTTCAGCGCCGAGCGGGCCGAGATGATGATCGTCGGCAGCGTCATCAGCGACAGCACGATGCCGCCGACCAGCGGCGCCGAGCGCGGGAAGCCGAAGAAGTTGATCACCACGGCGAGGCCGAGCAGGCCGAACACGATCGAGGGCACGGCGGCGAGGTTGTTGATGTTCACCTCGATCAGGTCGGTCCACTTGTTCTTCGGCGCGAATTCCTCGAGGTAGACCGCCGCGAACACCGCGATCGGGAAGGACAGCAGCAGCGTCACGAACAGCGTCATGAAGGAGCCGACGGTGGCGGCCAGGATGCCTGCCTGCTCCGGCTCGCGGCTGTCGCTGCCGGTGAAGAAGGTGGTGTTGAACAACGCCTCGACCCGGTCCTGCTCGACCAACTGCTGGTACCAGCCGATCAGATCGGGATCGATCATGCGCCGCTCCGGCGGCGCCTCCATGTCGACGTAGCCCTTGTGCAGCATGTCGATCTTGTCGTCGGTCTTGACCCAGAACTCGACCGTCTCGCCGATCCGGTCCGGGTTGGCGACGACGAAATCGCGCACGGTGCGCGGCGCCGAGTTGGACAGCAGCGTGTTGAGCTCGCGCCGCGTCTGCTCGTCGGTCACCTCGGGCAGCAGGCCGTACAGCGCCTCGAAGGTGAGGGAGCGGTAGTTCGCGTCGCGCAGCGCGTCGCGGCTGGTGTCGCCCTCCGGCGCGATCACCTCCTGCGACAGCTGCATCGACAGACGCAGATGGGTCTGCCAGAACGCGGTGTAGCCGTTCGCCACGATCGAGCCCAATAGGACCGCCAGCATGCCGATGGCCATGATCACGGCGACGATGCCGTACAGCCGGAACCGCCGCTCCGCGGCATAGCGTTTGCGCAGCCGGGCCGCCGACAGGTCCGGCCGCGGGATCGCGGCATCCGCCGTGGTGCTGGCGTTACTCATACTTCTCGCGGTACTTCCGGACGATGTTGAGGGCGATCACGTTGAGGCACAGCGTGACCACGAACAGGGTGATGCCGAGCGCGAAGGCGGCCAGCGTCTTCGAGCTGTCGAACTCCTGGTCGCCGGTGAGCAGGGTGACGATCTGCACCGTCACGGTGGTCACCGCCTCCAGCGGGTTGGCGGTCAGGTTGGCGGCCAGGCCCGCAGCCATCACCACGATCATGGTCTCGCCGATGGCGCGCGAGATCGCCAGCAGGATGGCGCCGACGATGCCGGGCAGCGCGGCCGGGAACACGACCTGCTTGATGGTCTCCGACTGGGTGGCGCCCATCGCGTAGGCGCCGTCGCGCAACGACTGCGGCACCGCGTTCATCACGTCGTCGGACAGCGATGAGACGAAGGGGATGATCATGATCCCCATCACCACGCCGGCGGCGAGCGCCGATTCGCTGGAGACCGAGAAACCCATCGAGCTGAAGGTCTCGCGCACGAAGGGCGCCACCGTCAGCGCCGCGAAGAAGCCGTACACCACGGTCGGCACGCCGGCGAGGATCTCCAGCAGCGGCTTCACCGTGCCGCGGATTCGCTTGGGCGCGTAGTCCGACAGATAGATCGCCGAGAACAGCCCGACCGGCACCGCCACCGCCATCGCGATCGCGGTGATCAGCAGCGTGCCGGCGAACAGCGGCACCGCGCCGAACGCGCCCTGTGCGGCAACTTGGTCGGAGCGGATCGCGGTCTGCGCGTTCCAATTCAGGCCGAACAGGAACTCGGTGATCGGGATCCGGCTGAAGAAGCGGATCGCCTCGAACAGCAGCGACATCACGATGCCGAAGGTGGTCAGGATGGCGATCGTCGAGGCGACGATCATCACCACCTTGATCACCCGCTCGACCTGGATGCGCGCGCGCAGATGCGTGTTGATGAAGCGCCGGCCGAAGTACAGACCGATGACCGAGATGCCGAGCGCGGCCGCCAGCGCGACGGCGCGGCCGAACTCGAACACCGCGTTGTAGGCCTGCGCCGCCCGTTGCAGCTCCGGTGTCACCTCGCGGAACACGTTGTAGCCGGCGGCAATGTTCTTCACGTCGGTGAGCAGCAGCGCCAGCCGGTCCGGGGGGACGTCCTTGGTGCCGGGAGACAGCTGCTGCAGCAGCATGTACTCGGCGATCTGCGGCTCGACGGCGAACCACACGGCGGCGAGCAGGATGCCCGGGACGCCGGCCCACAACGCCACGTAGGCGCCGTGATAGCCGGGCAGCGAGTGCAGATGCGCCGGATGGCCGCCGGCGACGCTGTAGGCGCGGCGTTTGCCGACCCAATAGCTGAAGCCCATGAGGGCCGCCAGCGTCAGCAGGAAAATGGGCGTGTTCATCGCGCCAGTCCGTTCCCGGTTGTGTCCTGCGGCGCCGCCCTGGTGAGGACCCAAGACGGCTGGGGTCGTCCGGCTGCCCGGTCGGCAGCCTTGGCACCGCGCGGCAGCGGCTTACGGCGAGAAGAGCCTCGGATGCAAATATGATCTAACCAATGCGGGCGCGGCGACGCCGGGGCCCGAGGCGACGGCGTGACGCGGCGGCCGGGCGCGCGGCCCAGCCGCCGGTCGGCCAGTCCGAAAGGCGCGTTACATCACCGCCTCGGGATCCATCGGCTCGAAGTTCCGTGCGGTCTCACGCTGGGTCTCGCGCTGCTCCTCGGGGAGCGGGATCAGGCCCTTCTCCACCAGGTAGCCGTTCGGGCCCCAGGTGCTCTCGCGGGTGAACTCTGCGATGTACTCCGGGATGCCCGGGATCACGCCGACGTGGGCGTTCTTGACGTAGACCCACAGCGACCGGCTCAGTGGATAGCGATCCTCGGAGATGTTCGCCACGGTCGGGGCGTAGCCGTTCACCTCGGCCGCCTGGATCTTGTCGCGGTTGGAGTCCAGGAAGCTGTAGCCGAAGATGCCGAACGCGTTGGCGTTCTGGACCAGTTTCTGCACGATCAGCGTGTCGTTCTCGCCGGCCTCGATGAAGGCGCCGTCGGAACGGTAGGTCAGGCAGGCCTCCTCATGGGCGTCGCCGGAGAGGCTGTTGACGACCTCGTACTCGCTGCAGCCCGCTTCCATCGCCATCTCGTTGAAGGCGTCGCGGGTGCCGGAGGTCGGCGGCGGGCCGTAGACCTCGATCTTGGCGTCCGGCAGCGAGCTGTCGACGTCGCTCCAGGTCTGGTGCGGGTTCTTCATCATCTTACCGTCGACCGGGACCTCGGCGGCCAGCGCCTCCCAGATCTGGGCGGTGGTCAGCTCCAGCTTCGGGCCCTCGACGGAATTGGCGAAGACGATGCCGTCGGAGCCGATCTTCACCTCGGTGACCTTCTGGATGCCGTTCTCCTGGCACCGCTTGATCTCGGAGGCCTTGATGCGCCGCGAGGCGTTGGTGATGTCCGGGTGCTGGACGCCGACGCCGGCGCAGAACAGCTCCAGGCCGCCGCCGGAACCGGTGGACTCGATCACCGGGGTGTTGAAGTCGGTGTCATTGCCGAACTGCTCCACGACCGAGGACGCGAACGGATAAACGGTCGAGGAGCCGACGATCCGGATCTGATCGCGCGCCTGCGCCGAGGCCTCGCCGCTGGGCACCGCCGTCACGGCCGCCACGGCGGCTGCGATGGCGAGAGTTTTCTTCATCATCCTTTGAGACTCCGTCTGCTTGGAGTGAGCGCTTGCCCCGCCAGGCCCTCCCTGCAGGCCGGCGCGGCTCGCGGTCGGCGGATTTGCCGTGCCGAACGCGAGAGGAGTCCTAGGCGCGCTCGGGCAAACTTTTACTACACCGAGATGACACTTTTGTTTCGATAACCGCGGTCGCGCTACGTCGCCGCGCGAAGGCGAGTCGCCTAACCGCTTGACCGGAAACTCAGGCGTTCCGGTGGCGCTGTGGCCCACCCTGTGGATAACGTCGAACGGCCCGACGCGCCGCACGGCCTCCGTGTGGTTGGATGGCAAGCAAAAAGGTTATGCGGCGTCACACACGCACGGGAAGCGTTAACGATTCGCCTGTGGACCGATTGGCGCCGGAGGTCGGCGGCCTGGGCCTCTTGCCCCCAAGCCGTCGCATTGAAGCGGATCGATGGACGCCAGGCGGCCTATTCCGCCGCCCGCTGGGCCGCGTGCGACGTGCCCGTCTGGCCGTCCTGGCTCTCGGCAGCGGCGAGATAGACGGTGAAGCGCGAGCCCTCGCCCGGGGTGCTGTCGATCTCGAACTGGCCGCGGTGGCGGTTGACGATGTGCTTGACGATCGCCAGCCCCAGCCCGGTGCCGCCGAGCTCGCGCGAGCGTGCCGTATCGACCCGGTAGAAGCGCTCGGTCAGGCGCGGGATGTGCTTGCGCGGGATGCCCTCGCCCTGGTCGATCACCGACACCGCGATGCCGCGCCGCGCCCGCCTGGACGGCCGGCCGCTGGTGCCGTCGGCCGCGCCGGCCCGGACGCGGATCTCGGTGCCCTGGCGGCCGTACTTGATGGCGTTGTCGACCAGATTCTGAAACACCTGGGTCAGCTGGTCGGCATCGCCGACCACCCGCGGCGCGCCGTCGACCTCCACGCGGATGGTCATGTCCTTGTCGCGCCCGCGCAGCTCCAGCGTCCGCTGCACGCGCTCCAGGATGCGGCCGATGTCCGCCTCCCCGGTGGGCGGCGTGTGCTCGTCCAGTTCGATCCGAGACAGCGACAGCAGGTCCTCGACCAGGTGCGACATGCGCTGCGCCTGCTCCAGCATGATCGCCAGGAAGCGGTCGCGCGCGTCGGCGTCGTCCTTCGCCGGGCCTTGCAGCGTCTCGATGAAGCCGAGCAGGCTGGACAGCGGCGTGCGCAGCTCGTGGCTGGCGTTGGCGACGAAGTCGGCGCGCATCTGTTCGGCGCGCTTGATCGTGGTGATGTCGTGCAGCGAGCACACCGCGACCGCGCCGTCGGGCCCGCGCTCCGGCAGCCGGGCGACATGGGCGGAGAAATGCTGCTCGATCTCGCCGGTGGTGGTGAACTCGACCTCGCGGTCGGCGGCGCCGGCCAACACCTCGTCGACCGCCTGCAGCAGTTCCGGCTGGCGCAGCACCGTGGCCAGGTCGCGGCCCACCAGCCGGGCGCCGAACAGGGTCTTCGCCGCCGGGTTGGCGCCGACCGCGCGGCCGTGGGTGTCGATCATCAGCAGCGGGTCGGGCAGGCCGGCCAGCACCGCCTCGTTGCCCGCGGTGGCGGCGCGCAGCTCGCGCCGGCGCTCCTGGCGCTCGCGGGCGGTGTCGGCGATCGCCTGGGTCAGCGCCGGGTCCAGGCCGAGGCTGGCGGCCGCCGGCGGCTCCGGCAGCTCGCCTTCGTGGTCCCACAGGCGGCGCAGCTTCTCGACGTAGCCGCGCAGCGCACTCACCGCCTTGAAGTGGCGCCACAGCAGCAGCGCCACCGCGCCGCCGACTGCCAACGCCGCCAGCAGCGCCGGCAGCGGCGCCAGCAGTCCGGCCGCCGCGAGCGCGGCGAACGCCAGCGCCGCGGGCCCGCTCAGCAGCAGCGTGGTCCGGGTCAGGCGGCCGCCGTACGGTTCGTTGGCCATCGCAATCGTCCGGTACGCCTGTGCCATCGCCCTCTGCCCGTCCGTTCTAGCTGCCGGACGGTAACAGGCGTCGATGAAAGTTCTGTGCAAGTCCCCGCATTATACAGCAAAACCGCATCGGGCGCGGAATCGCGTCCGGGCAGCGCAATGCCGCGGCTACACCAGATCGGCGTCGCGGATGGCGTCGTAGGCCGACAGCGCCGCCGCGGTCACCGTGTCATTCACGGTGGAGCCCATGGAGACGATCTGCGCCGGCTTCGACAGGCCGATCAGCAACGGTCCGATCACCGTGCCGCCGCCGATCTGCTGCAGCAGCTTGGCGGAGATGTTGGCCGAGTGCAGCGCCGGCATGATCAGCACGTTGGCCGGCCCAGTGAGGCGGCAGAACGGATAGAGCTCCTGCATCAGCGAGAAGTCGAGCGCCACGTTGGCCTGCATCTCGCCGTCGTACTCGAAGTCGACAGTGCGGCAGTCGAGCTCGGCCACCGCCTGGCGGATGCGCTCGGCCTTCTCGCGCTTCGGGTTGCCGAAGTTGGAGAACGACAGCAGCGCTACCCGCGGCTCGTGCCCCAGGGCGCGCGCCTGCGCGGCGGACTGCACGGCGATGTCGGCCAGCTCCTCCGGCGAGGGCAGCTCGTGCACGCTGGTGTCGGCGAGGAACACGGTGCGGCCGCCCTGCAGCACCATCGACAGGCCGAACACGCGGTGGTCAGCGCGCGTGTCCAGCACCTTCATGACGTCCTCGAACGACACCACGAAGGAGCGCGTCAGCCCGGTCACCATGGCGTCCGCGTCGCCGTGCGCCACCATGCAGGCGGCAAACACGTTGCGGTCCTGGTTCACCAGCCGCTGGCAGTCGCGGTACAATAGGCCGCCGCGCTGGTGGCGCTGCCACAGGTACTGCGTGTAAGGCTCGTTGAGCTGGCTGAGCCGGGCGTTGTGCACCTCCAGGAAATCGGCCTCGACGCCGATCTGGCGCATCGTCTCGTGCACCCGCTCCTCGCGACCCACCAGCACCGGCTGGCCGTAGCCGCTGTTGTAGAAGGCGATCGCGGCGCGGATCACCTTCTCCTCTTCGCCCTCGGCGAACACCACGCGGCGCGGATGCTCGCGCACCGTGTCGAAGATCACCTGCAGGTTCGCCGCCGTCGGGTCGAGGCGGGCCGACAGCTCCTTCTCGTAGATCGCGACGTCCTCGATCGGGCGGCGCGCCACGCCGGTCTCGATCGCCGCCATCGCCACCGCTTTGGGCACGGCCACGATCAGGCGCGGATCGAACGGCGCCGGGATGATGTACTCGGGCCCGTAGCGCAGCCGGCGGCCGGCGTAAGCGGCGTCGACCTCGTCCGGCACGTCCTCGCGGGCGAGTTCGGCCAGCGCCCGGGCTGCCGCGACCTTCATCTCCATGTTGATGGTGGAGGCGCGCACATCGAGCGCGCCGCGGAAGATGTACGGGAAGCCCAGGACGTTGTTGACCTGGTTCGGGTAGTCGCTGCGGCCGGTGGCAATGATCGCCGACGGCAGCACCTCCCGCACCTCCTCCGGGGTGATCTCCGGGTCCGGGTTGGCCATCGCGAAGATCAGCGGCTTGTCCGCCATCTTGGACACCATCGCCTGGTCCACCGCGCCCTTCACCGACAGGCCGAAGAACACGTCGGCGCCTTCCAGGGCTTCGCCCAGCGTGCGCTTGTCGCTCGGCACCGCGTGCGCCGATTTCCACTGGTTCATGCCCTGCTCGCGGCCCTGGTAGATCACCCCGCGGGTGTCGCAGAGCAGCACGTTCTCGTGCTTGACCCCCATCGACTTCATCAGGTCGGCGCAGGCGATGCCGGCGGAGCCGGCGCCATTGATCACGATGGTGATGTCTTCCAGGCGCCGGCCGGTCAGGTGGCAGCCGTTGATCACGCCGGCCCCGGCGATGATGGCGGTGCCGTGCTGGTCGTCGTGGAACACCGGGATGTCGAGCAGCTCCTTCAGCTGCTGCTCGATCATGAAGCACTCCGGTGCCTTGATGTCCTCCAGATTGATGCCGCCGAAGGTGGCCCCCAGGAAGCGCACGCAGTTGACGAACTCGTCGACGTCCTCGGTGGAGACCTCGAGGTCGATGCCGTCGATATCGGCAAAGCGCTTGAACAGCACCGCCTTGCCCTCCATCACCGGCTTCGAGGCGGCCGCCCCCAGGTTGCCCAGGCCCAGCACCGCGGTGCCGTTGGAGATGATCGCCACCTCGTTGCCCTTGGCGGTGTAGTCGTAGGCGCTCTGCTCGTCCTCCTGGATCTTCAGGCAAGGATAGGCCACGCCGGGCGAGTAGGCGAGCGACAGGTCGCGCTGGGTGGTCAGCGGCTTGGTCGGCGCGATCTCCAGCTTGCCGCGCCGCCCGCGGCTGTGCAGCGCGAGGGCTTCCTCCTCGGTGATGCGGGACGATTTGTCAGACATGAGCGCTCTGTCGCCTTCCCCGGGTACGCGCGCCGGGCGCGGCTTTCGGGCGGGACGGCCGGGGCCGATGCCCGGCCGCGAGCGGCGCGCCGGCGGCTGTTCGCCTTGTTGGTTGGCGGCGATGGTAGACGGCCGACGCGCGCATCGGCAAGGGCCCGGAAAATCGCGGCACACCGGCCTTTCGAGCGGTCCGGTGGGCGCTGTCCGACCTTGCGATTCGGAACCATGGGCGCGCCCCCGTGAGCCCGCCTACGCCAGCCGCACCAGGTCCAGCGGCTGCGCGACCCCGGCGACGGACGCGCCGGCGATCCGCGCGGGCTCGGCCCGCAGCGCGTAGCCCTGCGCACGGGCCAGCTCGAACGCCTCTGCCGTCGCCAGTGCCCGGCTGCCGGCGACCCGGTTGTGCTTCTCCAGCTTGGCCGCGAGATTCACCGCGTCGCCGATCACGGTGTATTCGAGCCGGTCCTTCTCGCCGACCGCGCCGAACACGATGCGTCCCGATGCAACGGCGGCGTTGACCGGAACCCCCGGCCGGCCCTCCGCCCGCAGCCGACGCTCCCAGGCCTCGGCGACGGCGACCAGCTCGTCGACGCAGGCGAGCGCGTCGGCGGCGTAACGGTCGCTGACCCGGGCGGCGCCGAAGGTGGCCATGATGCCGTCGCCCAGGAACTTGTCGATCGAGCCGCCGTGGCGGCGGATCACCGGCACCATGTGCGCCTGGTAGTCGGCCAGCAGCCGCATCACCTCGTCCGGCGAGCGGCTCTGGGTCAGGGGCGTGAAGCCGCGCAGGTCCAGGTTGAGGATCGCCGCGTCGCGCGATTCGCCGGCGCCGACGCCGATTTCCTCCGACTGGACGATGCGCCGCGCCACCTCCGGCGAGAAGAAGCGCGACAGATCCTGCGCCGCCGCGCTCTCGGTGACCGAGGACACCAGCAGTACCCGCGCGCGCAGCAGCGCCAGCGCCAGGATGCCGGTGACCGTGAGGATCGACAGCACCTTGTCGAACTCGGCCCCCAGCAGCACCGCGTTCGAGGTCAGGTAGGTGACGTAGTTGCGGGTGATCATGGTGTCCGTCGGATCGGCGACCAGCACGTAGCCGACCAGCAGCAGCCAGCCCAGCGCCGCGGTCACCCCGGCGGCGACCACGAAGCGCACCTCGAAGCGCAGCGCCCGCAGCGCGATGAAGATGAACACGTACAGCAGCGTCGGCGCCTTCAGGTAGAAGGACGCCGGCTGTTCGTACTGCAGGTGGAACGACCAGATCAGGACGAACAGCAGCGTCATGTCGATGACGATCGACAGGTACAAGAACCAGTCGGGCAGATGCGTACGGTACGCCGCCGCCAGGCGTGCCAGCGTGAACAGCAGATACGCGGCGAGCGCGTACGGTACCGGCTGGAACGTGTCGTGGGCCGCGAACGTCTTCGGCGACAGCACGTACAGCACACCGAAGATCGTTACGACAGCGAACTGAACCCAACCGATCAGGCGCTCGGTCGCGTCCTGCTGCGCCATCACCTGATGACGCACCCGATCCGGCAGCTGCTGGCGGGTGTAGCCGCCCGCCGACAGCAACTGGCCCAGCAGGCCGGGCAGCCGGGCGGCCCGGGCCGGCAGTGTGGTGGCGTCGCTCATGCCGGCGACTGTACGCGCGGCTGCGGCCGCGCGTCGCTCAGAATCACGTGAGGCGGGTGTGACCCGGGCGCCTACAGGGCGGCGTCGATCGTCTTCTCGAGCCATAGGCTGCTCTCCACCGCCTCGGCGGGCTTCGCCGGGCAGCCGCGGGCGCCGGCGGCCACGCGGTCGGCCATCCGGGTGGCGACGTAGTGGCTGGCGAACAGCGGCCGCCAGCCCGCCCCCAGCAGCGCGGCGACGGCGCCCTGTTCGTTGTAGCTGCGCCAGGCCCAATGCCCCGGGTAGTCGTCCGGCAGGAAGACGTCGTGCACGTGCAGCAGCGCGCCTCTAGGCAGCCGCGGCAGAATCTCGGCCAGCACCAGCTCGACGTCGCTTCCGGGCACCTGGACGTGGCTGGAATCCACGAACAGCAGGTCGCCGGCCTCGAGGTCAGCCGCCGCCCCGGCCCCCGCCTGCTGCAGCGTGCGCCGCTCGAACGTCACCGGCAGGCCGTCCAGCCGCGCGCGCGGCGCCGGGTCGATGCAGCGGATCGTGGTGGCCAGGCCGCCGTCCTGCACCGCCCGCGCCAGCCACCGCGTCGAGTGGCCGGAGCCGACCTCGACGATCCGCGCCGGCGCCCGGCGGCGCACCAGCGCGTAGGCCGCCGCCGCGTCCAGGCCGGGAAACCAGCTCTGGCCCCAGCGCGGCGCCGGCGGCTCCGCGTCCTGCGCAACCCGGTTCAGGTCGGCGGCGAGCCCGTCGATCGCGTCCAGCACCTCGGCGAAATGCGGCGCGTACGCCTGCAGAACGGCCCCGGCGGCGGCGTACGCGTCGGGTCGGCCGGCCGGCGGCAAGCTGTCGGCGTAGCGGTAGGGGATGAAGACGCCGCGCCGGCGCAGGCCCAGGACGGTCGACAGCCCGAACCCCAGCCGCCGCAGCCGCGCCCGCGGCCCCGCCGCCGGCCCGGACGCCCACGCGGCCTCCCGCGAGGCGGTCACAGCCGCAGCACGAGGCCGTCGTACGCCGGCAGCGTCCCGGGCCGGCGCGCCTCCGCGGCCTCGGCGATCGCGTCCATCTGCGGGTCCTCGTGGATGGGATCGTGGTGAAACGGGATCAGCCGTCCCACCCCGGCGGCGTCCGCCAGACGCACGCCCTCTTCCCAGGTCGAGTGGCCCCAGCCGACGTAGTTCGGGAACTCGTCGTCGGTGTAGCTGGAATCGTAGATCATCACATCGGCGCCGGCGACCAGGTCCAGGATGGTCCGGTCCGGCCGGTCGGGGGCGTGTTCCGTATCGGTCACGTAACAGACCGAGCGGCCGTGGTAGTCGATCCGGTAGGCGGTGGCGCCGTTGGGGTGGTTCAGCGGCGCCGTGCGCAGCTCGAAGCCGGGCCGCGGCGCAATGCTGTCGCCGGCCTTGAAGTCGCGGAACTGCACGTCCGCCGTGAACACTTCCGGCGGCACCGGAAACAGCGGCGCCTGCATCAGCGCGCAGACGGTGGCGTAGATCGACTGCATCCCCGCCAGATGGCCGGCCCAGACCCGCACCTCGCGGTCGCGCTGGTAGAACGGCGCGAAGAACGGGAAGCCGACCACGTGGTCGAAATGGGTGTGCGACAGGAACAGGTCGAGCGGCCCCTCGGTCTCGCTCGCCAGCCGCTTGCCCAGCGGGCGCACGCCGGTGCCGGCGTCGAACACGAAGACCGCGTCGCCGCAGCCGATCTCCACGCAGGCGGTGTGGCCGCCCCAGCGACGGTGCGCCGGTCCGGGACAGGCGATCGAGCCGCGCACGCCCCAGAAGCGGATCCAGAAGTCGCTGTCCTCGGCCACGGCGCCTGCCGTCTCCCGCGCTGGTCCAGCTCTGCCGCGCCTGTCGCCGGGCGCTCACCGGAGTCGTACGGCACGCACCGGCTCAACCCAAGCGTTTTTGCTGACCCGCATCGCCGCGCCGTCGCCGCCGGCTTGCCGCGGCGCCCACTGCCCGGCAGACTGCGCATCCCTTCCCTCGCTTTCGCCCGCAGCCGATGACCGCGTCCCGCAGCAACTGGACCGGCGTGGCGCTCGGCCTGACGCTGGCCAGCTACGCCGCCTACCAGCAGTTCAAGATGCCGCCGGCGCTGCCGCTGATGCTGGACGCCTACGGCTACGACTCGCGCCTTGCCGGCGCCTTCATGTCGGCCTATGCGGTGGCCGGTCTGCTGCTGTCGCTGGTGCTGGGCCGGGTGATCGCGCAGCGCGGCAGCGGCGGCCCGGCCGCGGCGGCCTTGGCGCTGACCGTCGTCGGCAGCGTGGCGACGATGCTGGTTCCGGAGTCCGGGGCGCTGGTGCTGGCCGCGCGTGTGCTGGAGGGCGTCGGCTTCGCCGTGCTGGCGATCGCTGGGCCGGTCCTGGCCAACGCCAACGCCAGTGCGCGCCACCTGCCCCTGGTGATCGCCGGCACGGCCGCCTGGATCCCGATCGGCCAGCTGGTGGCGGTGCTGTCGGCGGGGCCGCTGTTCCGGCTGGCAGGCTGGCCCGGGCTGTGGTGGCTGGGCCTCGCGATGGCGGCGGCGCTGGCGCTCTGGCTGGCGGCGATCCGGGCCGGCCGCTGGGTCGACCTGGGCGGGCGGCGCGCCACGGCCGGCGGCGCGGACGAAGGGCGCGCCGCGCCCGGGTTGGACCAGCCGCAGAAGCTGGCGCTGGCGCTGACGGGCCTGGTCTTCATGCTGTGGTCGGCGCAGTACTTCGCCTACATGACCTGGCTGCCGCAGTACCTGGTGAGCGCGCTGGGCCTGTCCGTGGAGGGCGCGCTGCGGGGCTATGCGCTGCCGGTGGGCGTGCTGCTGCTGTCGATCCTGGCGACCGGGCAACTGCTGAGCCGCGGCGCGGCGCCGGGCGTGCTGCTGGTCGGCGGCCTGGCGGCTCAGGCCCTGACCTGGGCCGCGCTGCCGTTCGTCGGCGGCGGCTGGCTGGGCGCGGCCAGCTTGGTGCTGTACGGGGCCGGCGGCGGCGTGGTGCCGACCTGTCTGTTCGCCATGCCGAGCCGCATCGCCGGCCGCGGCGATGGCGCCGCGCGCGCCTTCGGCATCATGATGACCGGGCGCAACAGCGGCGTCCTGATCGGCCCGATCCTGCTCGCCCAAACCTTCGAGCTCGCCGGCAGCTGGGACTGGGCCGCGCCGGTAATGGGCACCGCAACGGCGGTCGCGCTGGTGGTGGCGGTGTGGCTCGCCAGCAAGGTGCGCGGCGCGGACGCGTGACGTCCCGCGACCCGCTTCACCCTGACACAGCTACGGCACCAGCCGGTAGCCGCCGGGCTCGGTGACCAGGATCTCGGCGTTGCCGGGGTCGGCCTCGATCTTCTGACGCAGGCGGTATACGTGGGTCTCCAGCGTGTGCGTGGTGACCTCGGCGTTGTAACCCCAGACCTCGCCCAGCAGGGTGTCGCGGCCGACGGTGCGGTCGCCGCTGCGGTAGAGGTACTTGAGGATCGCCGTCTCCTTCTCGGTAAGGCGAATCTTGCGGCCCTTGCCGTCGTCCACCAGCACCTTAGCCGCCGGACGGAAGGTGTAGGGCCCGATACCGAACACCGCGTCCTCGCTCTGCTCGTGCTGGCGCAGTTGCGCGCGCAGGCGGGCCAGCAGAACACCCAGGCGAAACGGCTTGGTGACGTAGTCGTTGGCGCCGGCCTCCAAGCCCAGGATCGTGTCGGCGTCGCTTTCCGCCGCGGTCAGCATGATCACCGGGCAGTTGACGTTGTTCCGGCGCAGCACGCGGCAGACCTCGCGCCCGTCCATGTCGGGCAGGCCGACGTCCAGCAGGATGGCATCGAAATGCTCGACCTTGGCCAGCTCGATCGCCTTGCCGCCGGTCTCCGCCTCCTGGGTGGCGAACTCCTCGTGCAGGCGCAGCTGCTCGCCCAGGGATTCGCGCAGCGTGTCGTCGTCGTCGACCAGGAGAATCTTCTTGCCCGGTTGCGCAGCCATCTGACGACGTCCTCCCCCGCGGCCCGCGCGGTCTCGGTCTTGCTCTCGGACCGGCCCATAGCACCGCCGGGGCCGGCCGGCAAGGCGGCGGAACGCAGCACCCCGTCTGGACCCCGCGTGGGGTCAGTCGATCTCCTGCGTCTCGACCAGGCGCAGCAGCGCGGCGAACAGCGGATGATCCGGCTCGCCCATCGCGTCCACCGCGTCGAAGTGGTGCCGGCCGGGCATGTCCACCTCCGCCGCCCGCAGGCCGGCGCCGCGCCAGGCGGCGGCGAACGCCTGCTGCTGCAGCAGGAACTCGCGGGTTTCATCGGCGCCGACCGCCAGCAGCAGCGGACCGGCATTGCGCGGCAGGCAACGCAGCGGGCTGTAGTCCTCCACCGTGTCGGCGTCGAGCTGCAGCACCGACTGGTGGTAGCTGAGCCGCATCGGCTCCAGATCGTAGACGCCGGAGATCGACAGCCCGCCCTTGACCGCGTCCTCGGGCAGGTCGTGCTCGGCCGTCCAGGCGCGGTCCAGTGCCGTCGCCGCCAAGTGCCCGCCGGCGGAATGGCCGGCGACGAAGATGCGCTCGCGGTCGATGCCGTACTGCGCGGCGGCGTCATACAGCCAAGCCAGCGCCCGGCGGATCTGTGCCACCATGTCCGGGATCCCGGCGCGCGGCGCCAGGTCGTAGTTCAGCGACGCGAACGCGATGCCGCGGTCCAGCAGCGCCGGGGCGAGGTAGCCGAAGTCGCCCTTGTCCAGCGACTGCCAGTAGCCGCCGTGGATGAAGGCTACCAGCGGCGCGCGGGTGTCGCCGCGCTGCGCCGCCGGCACCGGAAACAGGTCGAGCCGCTCGCCGGGCGACGGGCCATAGGCCAGGTCGACCAGGCAGCCGTACCGGCCGCGCACGGCGCGGCTGTCGGCGGCTGTGCCATGCCCGAGTCGTCACGGAACTGACCGACTACCTGTAACAGCGCGAGAGTCCCGCCCTTTCCGTGAGGGACGAGTGTTCCGACACGCGGTCGGAACCGAGGACCGAACAGGGGCATGGCAAGACCGGAGGTCTTGCTGCAACCGAAAATCTCCGATTTTCGAGGGCGGGCGTGAAGCGCGTAAGCTCTAGTGAGATT
>ENA-ORDC01000643-ORDC01000643.1-marine-metagenome-genome-assembly--contig:-NODE-643-length-32457-cov-17.109574_pt1 | contig 32457 bp, 29 predicted proteins | sample MGYA00237783_ERZ508515 | MGnify/ENA primary metagenome ERZ508515 (study PRJEB26186, sample SAMN06268792) | marine metagenome | isolation source: Eden Landing Ponds, San Francisco, CA, USA | place... | reverse complement strand
ACGATGACCGGTTCGCCAACCTCTCGGTAGGCCTCGCGCGCCCCGCGGGCAGCGATCTCCCGCAGGTCGTGACTCTGTATCTCGGTGTAGTCGAACTCGAACTGCTCGACCGCCGCGTCGAGCAGGGACTGGACCTCGTTGACTTTCCCGGCGTTGCCCGTGACGAAATGCAGCATATCTGAAATCACGACTGCGGTCTCAAATAACGCATCGATACCCGGCGATCTGTGCTTTAGGCCTTCTGCCAGTGGGCTGCCCTAGACTCACTGGCTAGGAAACAGAGATAGCAGCGACAACAAGCAGGGAACGCCCTCGCCTCGCTGGCGGCCGCTCTGTCGGATATTCTCACTCACTCCGTTCGTTCGAATAGGGCCGGCAGAGCGACTCCACTCGCTCTCGGGTCACTGCGTTCCCCGTTCGCGTTATCGAGACGTCCCCTTCGGTCACGTCTCGCTCTCGTCGCCACCGAGTCTCGCCCTTTCAATCTACCGAAAGACTTCGCTCCGCTCGTCTTTCGAGCCCTCGTTCGCTTTGCTCACGAGGACGCCAGGAGACAGCACAGCAGACCTGCCCTTCTCCGGGTCGCTCGGCCGCGCGCAGTTCTGCGCGCTCGCGGTTGCACCGCTCACGCTGTTCGAGACTTTCGCTTCGCTCAGGTCTCGCGCGCGACACTCGCTCCCGGCCACCGTGGGGCGGTCAGGAAGCGTGTCGCGGCGTCCTGCGGAGCGAAGGTCTCGAACACCGCGAGCAGCGAGAGGGAGAGACTCTCTCGGACCATTCGCGCGGTCTGTCAGACCGCGCGAAGACGTGGTGAAGACTTTCGAGGCGGAGGCGAAGGCAGTAGCGACGAGTCAGAGATCGTGAGAAGAGTTGCCCGCGTCGGTGATTTTCAGCAGCGACTCAGTCTCCGAGCGAACAACCGACGGACGAGAGCGGGAAAACAGTTAGTCGACGATGACTTCGACGGGCTCGTCGGATTCGTCTTCGAGATCCTCGGACTCGCTGTCCTCGGACTTGCCTCCTTCCTGGTAGAGCAGCGCGCCGGCGGCCGCGAGCACGATCCACGAGCGCCAGTTGGCCAGGTTGAGCGTGTAGCCGATCCCGAAGGGCTTCTTGACGAGCATGCCCTCGCCGGGCTGCCAGTACGAGGACAGCAGGCGGCGCAGACTCGGTCGCTCGAAGTTGTACGGCACGCCGAAGATCTCTCCAGACTGTGGTTTGTCTGCCATGCGCGATGATAGGTCGGCCTCTACTAAGTCGTTTGTCCTCCAGCACTTCGACAGGCTATTGGGACCGGCCCGATAGATTTCGCTCCATGTGTGCACGCGAGGCGGAGCGATCACCACTGCGTCGGCGGACCTTTCTCGGAGCGCTCGCGGCTGCCGGCGGGGCGACGCTACTCCCGACTGCGATGGCGACCGCCCCCGAGGAGATCGGCCAGCAGATCTCCCACCCCGACCCGATTACGTCCGGCCCGACTGCGACGACCCAGACCATACAGTCACCTGGCGGAACGCTCTCAGTGACGCTCGACGCGGACGACGGCGCGCTGTCCTATCGAGTCGAGCGCGCGGGCGAACTCGTCATCGAGGACTCCGAACTCGGCCTGGAATTCGCCGATGGATCGACCTTCGGGACCGACGCCACCGTCCTCGGCTCGGCGACCGATAGCGTCGACCGGACCTGGGAGCCGCCGTGGGGACGCTACAGCGAGATCCGCGAACGCTACCGCGAACTGGCCGTCACCGTTGAGGACGAGCGAACGGTAACGGTCACGATTCGCGTCTTCGAAGAGGGCGTCGGCTTGCGGTACACGATCCACGGCGAGGACGACTTCGAGATCGTCGACGAGCGGACGGCGTTCGCGGTGGCGGGCGACGGCGACGCGGCGTGGTACAACGACGACCCGAACAAGTACGAACAGCGGATCAGAGAGACAGCGATCAGCGACGTCGGCGGCGCGAACACGCCGATCACGATGGCCCTCGACGACGGCCCCGCACTGTCGATCCACGAGGCCGACCTCACAGACTACGCGGCGATGCGACTCGCCGCTGTCGGCGGGACGACCTTCGAGTCCACTCTCGTCACCTGGCCCGACGGGGTGACCAAAGTCCGGGGAACGGCCCCGCACGCCTCGCCGTGGCGCACTATCGAGGTGGGCGACGGCGTCGGCGACCTGATCGAGTCGAATCTCGTGGTCAATCTCGCCCAGGAATCGAAAATCGAGGATCCGAGCTGGGTCGAGCCGGGCAAGTACATGGGCATCTGGTGGGAGCTACACATCGGCGAGTCGACCTGGCATCCCGGCGACCGCGTGGGTGCGACGACCGAGAACGCCAAACAGTATATCGACTTCTGTGCCGCCCACGATATCCCGAACCTGCTGGCGGAGGGCTGGAACGTCGGCTGGGACCCCGGCGGGCTCGTGGGCTTCGACGACCAGGACTTTACCAGGCCGACCGAGAACTTCGACCTGCAGGAGATTCTGGACTACGGCGGCTCGCGCGGCGTCAGCTTCGTCGCGCACAACGAGACCGGCGCACAGGCCGCTCGCTACGACGAGAATATGGCCGACATCTTCGCCCAGTACAACGAGTGGGGGATTCCGGCGGTCAAGAACGGCTACGTCAATCCGCCGTTCCACAACGGGCAGAAACAGCAATCGCAGTGGGCCGTCAAGCATTACCGGCGGATGGTGGCCACTGCGGCCCAAAACGAGGTGATGATCAACGCACACGAGCCGATCAAACCAACCGGCGAGCGCCGGACCTGGCCCAACTTCATGACTCGCGAGGGCGTCCAGGGAATGGAGTATCAGAACTTTACTGGTGGGCTGCCGGCCAATCACAGCGTCCTGGTCGCCCAGACCCGGATGCTCGCCGGGCCGGTCGACTACACGCCCGGAATCTTCGATCTGACCGACGACGGGAACAACGTCAACAGCACGCGCGCCCGCCAGCTCAGCCACTATCCCGTCCTCTTCTCGGGCTTGCAGATGGTCGCCGACCTCCCGAAGAACTACCGCGACGACGACGGCGAGGTCTACCCCGAATTCGAATTCATCGCGGACGTGCCCGCAAGCTGGGACGAGACCCGGGTCGTCGACACCGAACTCGGCTCGTACGTCTCGATCGCCCGCAAGCGAGAGGGCGTCTGGTACGTCGGCACCCAGTCCGGGGAGTCCCGATCACTCGATCTCGCGCTCGACTTTCTGGACGACGAGGCCTACGTTGCCGAAATCTACGCCGACGCACCCGAGACGAGCCTCGGGAGCAACCCAGAAGCGGTCGCAGTCGAGGAGCGCACCGTCTCCGGCGGCGAGACGATCACGGTCGAGCTGGCACGCGGGGGCGGCCACGCGATGCGGCTCGTCCCCGCCGAGGGCGACGTGCCCTACTGCCCGTCGCTGTCGGTCGACGCACCGCAGCGGGCAGACGTCGGCACGACCACGATCTCGGGAACGACCGACGCCGACTCCGTCAGGGTCGAAGTCGGTGACTCGGTCTTCGAACCCGCTGTCGAAGACGGACAGTTCAGCGCCGCGGTCCCGATCACCGCGGGCGAGAACTCGATCACCGTCTCAGTGCCCAAACGGAACGCCGACGAGCGCTGTCGCGAGACGGCCGTGATCCAGGGCGTCGACCGCCTCGCCGACTGGTCTGACTCGACGGGCGACGACCACGGGCCGGGCAGCTACACCTACCCTGGAAATCACGTATTCACTGCGGGGTCGTTCGACCTGACGCGCGTCACAATCGATCGCGTCGGCGCGAGCTACGAGATCGGCGTCTCGATCGGTGGGACGCTCGAAAATCCCTGGCAGTTCGAGGGAGGGTTCAGCACACAGTTCCTCCAGGTGTACGTCCGCGACCCTGCACGATCCGGCGGGACCACGGACGCGAGAGCCGGCGTCGACGCGGCCTTCGAGGCACCGTATCACCGTCGCATCCTCGCGAACGGCGAACACGGGGTGACCGTCGAGGCTCCCGACGGTGAGGAGATCGCGACCGGAAGCGCCCGCGTCGACACCGAGACGATCGTCCTCACAGTTCCCGCCGACGCGGTCGGGCCCCTCTCGACGAGCGCGCTTGCCGTCCTCGTGCTGGGCTACGACGGCCACACCGAGAGCAACGTCCGCCCCGTCGAAAGCGAGGCCAGCACCTGGCGCTTCGGTGGCGCTGGCAGCGAGGACGCGCCGAACGTCATCGATCTGATGACGCCCGACGGGACGAGCAACGCCGAGGCGCTCGCCCACACTGACGACCAGCCCGCGACGATCCCCTATCGCACTGTCGGGGACGCGACGGTCGAGGACGGCCCGATCGTCGGCACTAATGCGCCGCAGGATATCGACGGCGATGGCCACTTCGAAGACATTGACGGCGACGGGAAGGCGACGATCTCGGATGTCTTCACCTACTTCGAACGTCGTGACGGCGACCGTATCCGTTCGGCTCCGCCGCAGTTCGACTTCGACGGTGACGGACAGAGCGGGACTGTCGGCGACGTCTTCGCGCTCTACCGAGAGCTATTCGACTTCTGAGGCACCTGTCGACGGTGGTCTCCGATACCTGTCGCGCCTTCTGGGCTACTGATACCGGCCGCGCCCCTCGATCTCGGCGAGGCTGTCGAGGACGGACTCGGGATCGGCGCTGGCGCGTTCATAACTCTCGCGAGCGGCCGCGACGAGCGGCTCGGGATCGTCGGCAGTCCCGGTCAGCGACTGGTCGAAGACGTGCAAGTCCATCGCGTAGTCCTCGGGATCGTCGGTGAAGTAGCCCAGCCCGAAGTCGATGAGATAGGTCCTGTCACCGTCGACGCGCACATTTCGAGTCGTCGGATCGCCGTGGACGAACCCGGCGTCGTGGATCGTCGCGAGGTGACCGGCCACGTCCCGGACGGACGCCTCGGTGAGTCGGTCGCGCAGGTCGGCCTCGCCTACTTTCTCGAAGACCAGCATGCCCTCATCGGGGTCGACGTCCCGGAGGACGGGCGTCGGAACGCCAGCACGCCGGGCCTGACTGGTGAGTCGGGCCTCCAGTCGAGTCCGTGTCCGGCGGAGTCGCGCGTCGAGGATCTCGTGGCGATACTCGCGTGGGAGGCGTCGCTTCGAGACGATGCCGTCCTCGAAGGTGACCGTCGCTTCCGCGCCCTGGAGAGCGTCGCCGGCCCGGACGTTGTCGCCCGTTGCCGTCCACGCCTCTCGCTCGCGCCAGGTGACCGGGACCTGATCGGGCCGGAAGTTCGAGTCGATCTGTGACTCCGCGATCGGGAGGGTGTCGCCCGCGTCGTACATCTTCGCGCCGAGGACGGCGATCATGCCGGCGTTGTCCCGCAGAAATCGCGGCTCGGGCGCGTAGAATTCGGCCCCGCGCTGGGCGCACATCGATTCGAGCATCCCCCGCAGGCGGGCGTTCTGAGCGACTCCGCCCCCGAGGACGAGCTGGCCGCTACCAGTGAGTGAGAGGGCACGCTCGCTGACCTCCGTAAGCATCGCGAAGATGTGCTCCTGCAGGGCGAAACAGACGTCTTCGACTGGCTCGTCATCGTCCACCGCTTGCTTGGCGGCGCTCATGATCCCCGAAAACGAGAAGTCCATCCCCTTGACGACGTACGGCAGATCGAGAAAGTCTCCTTCTTTGGCTCGCTGCTCGACTTTGGGGCCGCCGGGATGGGACCAGCCGAGATGGCGGGTGAACTTGTCGATGGCGTTGCCGACGCCGGTGTCCATCGTCTCGCCGAGTACGCGATAGCGGCCGTTCCGGAAGCCGAGGATGTGGGCATTGGCTCCGGAGGCGTTGAGGCACACGGGCGATTCGAACCCCGAGCGGTGGCGGCCGATCTCCAGGTGAGCGACCATGTGGTTGACGCCGACGAGTGGGACGTCGAATCGCTGGGCCGTCGCTCTCGCTGCGGTGGCGACGATTCGCAGGCACGGCCCGAGGCCGGGGCCGCGGGAGAATGCGACTGCATCGACGGGATTCTGCGTCTGCTCGTCGTGTTCGGCTGCCCATGTTTCGGCCGTCTCGCGAGCCTGTGCGACGACTTTGGGGATCGCCTCGTGCATGTGCTCGGCGGCTTCGCGGGGGTGGATGCCGCCGCTGTCGGGCGCGTAGGCGTCGGTGAAAATGTCGACTCGTTCGTCGTCGGTTCGTTCGGTGGGGTCGGTCGTCTCGAAGACCGCAGCCGAGGCTGCCCAGGCCGTGCCTTCGATCGCGAGGACGCGAAGTCGGCTGCAGGTCACGTTGGATCGTGGTCTGTCGCGGCCGGAAAAGACCACTTCGATATGGGATTTCTGTTTTCGTCGGCTCGTTACGTGATCGATCTCGACTCGCTGGCTAGGAGACAGAGACAGCACTGCCACCAAGCAGGGAACGCCCTCGACTCGCTGGCTAGGCTACAACATCGCTGACAGCAACTCGGGAAAGCCCTCGACTCGCTCGGGGTCGCTGTGCAGGATATCTTCGTTCGTTTCACTCACTCCACGGGTCGCTTCGCTCCCCGTTCCGTATCGAGGGCTCCCTCCGGTCGCCCTCGCATCCTTCAGATAAAGCCTGCACAGCGACGCTCCTCACTCCGTTCGGCCCAAGCGAGTCTCGCCCTTTCAATCCGCCAGGACAGCACCGCACCCGCACAGCAGGCCTGCCCTTCCCCGGGTCGTCGGTCACGACTGTCGTCGTGACACTCGCTCTCGGCCACGGCGGGACGGTCAGGAAGCGTGTCGCTCGTCGGATGACGAGCGACCGGGGAGGAGTGGTGGAATATCACGAGCGCGCTCCGTCGCGCTCGCAACGCTGTTCTCCTGGCGGATGAAAGGGCGAACCTCGCTCGCGCTGGACAGGGAGTCGGTGTGACGGCACTGTCGAGCGAACGAAGTGAGCGAAGATATCCGTCACAGCGACCGCCGAGCGAGGTGAGGGCTTTCGAGGAGTAGGCGAGGGCAGTAGCTACGAGTCCTAGCTCGCAGGATTCATCACACCCGATCACCTACGAGGAATCGATGGACGGGCCGCTGTGGACGGAGACGCACGCGCCGGCGATCGAGGACCTGCCCCAGTCGACGGTTCGTGAGCGACTGGAACGCGCTCGCGAGGAGCCGATGAACCTCTTCGTCCACGGTCCAAAGGGTAGCGGCAAGACCGCCGCTGTCCGCGCACTCGCCGAATCGGTCCACGACGACCCCGAGAACGACTTCATCGAACTCAACGTCGCGGACTTCTTCGACCGCTCGAAGACCGAGATCAAAAACGACCCCCGCTTTCGATCCTTCCTCCAGGGCAAGAGCGACCTCACCAAGCGGGAGATGATCAACTACGTCCTCAAAGAATCCGCGAGCTACACTCCGATGTCGGGGTCGTACAAGACGATCCTGCTGGACAACGCCGAGTCCATGCGCGAGGACTTCCAGCAGGCCCTCCGCCGGGTGATGGAACAGTACTACGAGGCCACGCAGTTCGTCGTCGCGACGCGCCAGCCCACCTCGATCATCGCACCGATCCGCTCGCGGTGTTTCCCGGTCCCAGTCCGTGCGCCCACGCACGAGGAACTCGTCTCCGTCCTCGAACGGATCGTCGAGGCCGAAGGCGTCGCTCACGACGCGGAGGGGCTGGAGTACGTCGCGGGCTACGCCGACGGCGACATCCGGACGGCGATCCTGAGCGCCCAGACCACGGCCGAGGCCGAGGGCGAGATCACGATGAACACGGCCTACGAGGTGCTGGGCGACATCGAGGCCGACGACGACGTCGAGGCGATGCTCGACGCCGCCGAGGACGGGCGGTTCAACGACGCGCGCTCGACGCTCGACGATCTCCTGGTCGACGAGGGCTACAGCGGCGCGGAGTTGATGGAAGCGATCCTCCGGGCGTCGCGCTCGCGATACACTGGCCCGCAACTGGCCAGAGTCCACCGGCTGGCGGGCGAGATCGATTTCGATCTGGTCGAGGGGACGAACGAGCGCCTGCACCTCTCGCACTTCCTGGCGGCGATTCCGGCCGAGACGCGCGCCTGAGTGGGTGTCTGACCCCTACTCCAGGCGTTCGACGCCAGTGATCTCGAAGCGAGCCCCGCCAGTCTCGGGATCGTTCTCGACGGCGATCGACCAACCGTGGGCGTCGACGATCTCTTTGACGATCGCCAGTCCGAAGCCGGTTCCGTCAGTGGCAGTCGTGTGCCCGAGGTCGAAGATCAGGTCGCGCTCCGCGGCCGGGATCCCGGGACCGTCGTCGACGACCGCGACGCCGTCGGCGGTCTGTTCGACCCGGACGGTGACGTTCGTCCCGCCGTGTTCGACGGCGTCGTCGGACTGCGTCCGACTGCCCGTGGAACCATGTTCCACGCTGTTGCGAAAGAGATTTTCGAGCAGTTGTGCGACCCGGTCGGGATCGGCCCGGATGGGTTCGGGCGCAGCGACGTCGAGCGTCGCATCGCCCTCGTCGCTGCTCAGCCAGGCCCGGGTCGCGACCTCCTCGATCGAGACGGGTTCGACGTCGACACTGAGGTCGCCGTGGCGGGCCAGATCCAGCAGGTCGTCGATGAGTCGGTCCATCCGGTCGACGGCGTCCTCGGCCGGTTCGAGGTGATCGAGGTCGCCGGTGTCCCGGGCGATGCCCAGTCGGGCGCGGATGATCTGAAGGGGGTTGCGCAGGTCGTGGCTGACGATGCTGGCGAACTCCTCGAGGCGCTCGTTCTGGCGGGCGAGTTCGCGTTCGCGCTCTTTTCGCTCGGAGATGTCCCGCGCCTCGACGACGAGCAGGACGACCTCTCCGAAGGTGTCCCTGATCGGTTTGATCGAGACGTCGAGTGTGGCGACGCCGTCGGCGGCCACGACGCGCTCTTCGTAGCGGACGAACTCGCCCGCAGCGGCTCGCTCGACGTGCTCGACGAGTCGATCGCGCCGCTGGTCGTCTAAGATCTCGCTCGCTGCGTCCCAGACGCGGGCTCCGACGGCCGCCTCCCGGTCGAGATCCAGATACGCGACGGCCTGGTCGTTGAGCTCGACCACGCGTCCGTCGGGATCGAGCAGGCCGGTCAACTGGAAGGTCTGGTTGAAGATCGCGTCGAAGCGGCGCTCGCGTCGCTTGCGCTCGGTCACGTCTTCGAGGATGCCGACCAGTCGCGTGACCTGGCCGTCGGGACCGTAGACGGGGTAGGTGTCCGTCTCGATCCAGCGCGTCTGGCCGTCGGCGGTCAGCAGCCGGTACTCGATCGTGTGGACGTCCTGTTGGCCCGGATCGGAGAAAATTCGATCGATGTACGATTCGAGACGTTCCCGGTCGTCCGGGTGGGCGTGTTCGAGCGCAATCTCCCCCGGATCGCTAGCCAGGTCCTCGACGCTGCGGCCCGTCAGTTCCTCGTAGCCCGGGCTGGCGTACAGCAGGTCGCCGTCGATGGTCGTCAGCCAGATGATCTCCGAGACGTGTTCTGCGATCTGGCGGAAGCGCTGCTCGATCCGTTCCAGTTCGCGCTCGCGTTCGCGGCGCTCGGTCACGTCCCGAAGGACGACGACGGCCTCTCGCTGACCCTCGACGTCCAGCGTCGCCGCCGATACTGACGCGTAGCGAACCTCGCCGTCAGGCGTCTCCAGGCGCACCGTCGGCTGCTGGTCGGGCAACGGCTCGTCAGCGAAGGCGGCCGCAGCCTGTTCTTCGATCCGGTCGGCGGTCGTCGCCGAGAGCGCGTCGACGTCCGCGAGCCGAACTGATCGCTCCGGCACGTCGTCGAGCCCCGTCAGCGTCCGGAAGGCCTCGTTGGCCGAGGTGAGCGCACCGTCCTCGCTGAGGACGAACACGGGATCGGGAACGCCGTCGAACAGCCGCTCGAAGCGCCGTTCGCTCCGCCGATAGCGACTCGCCAGCTGTCCCGAGAGGTCGCGCCGCTCCAGCAGGTTCTCGATCCGTCGGTAGAGCACGGCCTTCTCGATGGGGATCGAGACGATGTCGTCGACGATGTACAGCCCGTCGATCGTCTCCCAGTCGCTGGGATCGAAGGCCTCGCTCTGGGCCTGTTCGGCCACGAGCAACACCGGTGCGAACACCGGTTCGGCTTCCGTCTTCCACTCGCGGAGCCCGTCTTTGAGCTGCGGGAACGACGCGGCGTCGACAATCACCAGATCCGTGCCAACGCCGACGCGCGGCTCGACGGGCGTCGAGACCTCGTATTCCTCGCCGAGCCACTCCGCGAGGAGCTGGCGGTCGCGGTCCTCGGCGACGAACAGCGTGACCGTCGACATCGATCCCGTGTTTACTCACCTCTGTCGCCGATGCGTTCGGGCGTCCCCCGGAGCAGGCCGCGAACGTCGGTCATCGGCTCGCCCACGCTGATCTCACCCTCGGCCAGTTCGAACTCCCGGAGTGTGGATTCGAAGTCGCTGACTCGCTTTTTGAGGACGCCGATCACCTTTCGGAGCCGGCCGTCGAGTTCGACGTGCCGGAGGAACAGGACGTTGTCCGCCAGGTAGCTGATCCCGACGTTCGTCGCCTGGAAATTCCCCGTCACGGTGTCGACCTCGTCGACGAAGATGACCGTCACGCCCATGTTTTTGAGATACCGACCGAGCGCGTGGAGTTTCCGGATCAGCGGTTCCTCGTCGCCCTGGATCGAGAGCTTGTAGCCGTTGATCCCGTCGAGGACGACCACCTCCGTGTCCCGCTGTTCGACCTGCTCGCGGACCATCTGGGCGAACTCCTCGGCCGAGCGGGTCAGCGGCTCGACCTCCTGCACGTGCAGGTCTTCGCTCGCTTCGAGGTCCTCGACGGGTATCCCGAGCGCGCTCGATCGCTGGCGGAACGTCGCCGGTGACTCCTCGAACATGTAGATCGCCGCCCGCTCGCCGCGCTGGGCCGCAGCCTGGGCGAACAGCGTCGCCGTCGTCGTCTTGCCGACGCCCGTCGGACCGCTGACGATCGTGATCGTCCCGCGCTCGATCCCGCCGCCGAGCAGCGCGTCCAGCCCGTCCAGTCCGGAGCCGATCGCCTCTGTATCGACCGCGGCCCCGTGTTCGTCCGGGACGAGTCTGGGGAAGACGACCATTCCGTCGCCGGTGATACGGAACGTATGGGTGCCTTCCCGGCGGTCCGACCCACGGAACTTCGGGACCGTGATCGTCCGGCCGTGGTCAGTCTGGTCGAGTTCGACGATGCCGTCGCTCAGAAACTGCAGGTCGTCGTCGGGCGTGCTCGGCGTCCGCTGGGAGGTGAAGAGTACTGTCGCCTCTGACTCGGTCAGAAAGCGCATGAAAGAGACGACCTGTTTGCGGAACTGGAACTCGTCGCTGGTCAGATTGCGAAACTGCGTGACCGGATCGAGAAAGACCCGATCAGGCTTACGATCCCGTACTGCGTCGACGATCTGGTCGGTGAGCGAGTTCTGTTCGACCTCCTCGGGTGCGAAGACGCTGTAGGACTGATCGTCGGCGAAGAAGTCCGACTCGGGACTCAAATCGAGAAACGAGACGTTCGACAGGTCGAATCCCAGCGAATCGGCGTTCGCGCGGGCGTCGTCCTCGCTCTCTTCGAGATTGATGCACAGCGCGTCCGCCTCGGGGTCGGCCGTGAGGAATTCGTAGCCGAGCACTGTCTTGCCGGCCCCGGGCGGCCCCCTGACGAGATAGCTCCGGCCAGCGAGGGGTCCGCCTTGCAGTATCTCGTCGAGACCAGCCACGCCTGTCGAGAGGCGACGATCAATACCCGATGACATCAGTAACCACTATCGGCTAGTCGGTATTGTAACCGTTTAGTATTTCCCCCGGGTTCTCCGTGGTGATAGCTGTCAGTCGTGGTGTCCGGCGAGCGATTCATTGACGACACTCGTCTCGAAGCCGTCGTCGTCGACCGCAACGCCCGCGGCACAGACGGCGTGTTCGAACTCCAGGTCGTAGGCCTCGCGGGCCGCGCTGGCGGCGTCAGCCGCTTCGAAGTCGAACGACTCGGGACTGTTCTTCTCGTAGGTCGCGACTAGCGTCGGCTCGGTGACTTCCTCGACCAACAGGGCGTCCCGGCGGACCGTCCCGATCACCGCGTCGTCGGCGGTGGGATCGTCGTCCAGGCCGACGATGCCGGCGATACGAGGGGTGTCGTAGTCGTCTTTCTCGAAGTCCAGCGCGAGCAGCGGTTCGGCGAGCGCGTCCCGGGCGGGATAGCCGAGTTCGAGTTTCTCGGCGATGGGGTCGACGTGGCTGCCGTTGCCGACGACCGCGCCCCGCGAGGTGACGCGCAGACCGTTGTAGGAGATGTAGGGGTTGTCCGACGGCGGCGCGTCCGGTGTGGGTTCGATCGTGACGGTGCCGTCACGGTCGACCGCCTGGCGATTGGGAAACGAGCGCGAGGAGACGCGGTAGGCGCCGACCTCCGGGCCGACGACCACGAATCGTCCGACGTACATACTCGTCTGTGCTACCGCGGCCGGCAAGGACGTATCGGTCCCAGCCCGGCGTGAGAGGGAGTCACACTCCCCGTCCCGAGGTTTATATACGACATCGACACATTCCGAGGCGTGCGCACGGAAGCCGAGTGTATCGGGGCGCTGCGCGAAGCCGCCGAGCGGCTGGGCGAGTCGCCGACGAAAGCCCAGTACGAGGAACTGGGGCTGACGCCCGCTTCGGGGACGATCCAGCGCGTGATGGGGGGCTGGAACGCGGCGAAGGAAGCGGCGGGGCTGGAGACGTACGAACAGGGCGAAAACGGCGGGCAGGATGTCCAGCCGAAACCAGACTGGGTCGAGTTGCCGGACGACAAAGAGTGGGAGGCGCTGTCTGGGAACATGCGGTGGTACTACAAGAACCGAGAGAAGGATATCGCCAAGAAGGATCGGCGGCGAGCCAGGTTACGTGGGTGGCTTCACGACTTCAAAGTGGAACAGTGCGAGTGCAAGCGGTGCGGCGAGGAGCGACCGCCAGCGCTCGATTTTCATCACGTCAATCCGGACGAAAAGGTGATGGGCGTCTCGAAGATGGTCGCGTTCGGATATGCCAGAGAGAACATTCGGGCCGAGATCGAGAAGTGCGAGGTGTTATGTGCCAATTGCCACCGCGCCGAACACTACGAGACTCCACCGACGGCGGATAGAGAATCAATAGCAAATGCGAACGAAAGCGACAGGGTTTAATTGTCCGACGTGCTGATTTCGAGTGCACGCAGTCCATTAGGGTAGTGGCCAATCCTGCGAGCTTCTGGACGCCTACGAGGCGCGCACCGCGACGCCTCATGGCGGGAAACGGCTCGCGACCCTGGTTCGAATCCAGGATGGACTACTTTTGCGACGAACGGAACGGACGTGAGGTGCTACATAGTCGACAGACGGATTCGAACCCTGGAAGACGAGCGAAGCGAGTCTTCATCCGGTTCGAATCCAGGATGGACTACTTCTTTGGCGAGCAACTCGGGAGCCGTGCATATCCCCGTCCGAAATAGAGTGAAGCGAGTTTCGGGCGGCTCGAATCCTCCCCAGCATTACTTTTGTGGTGAGAGTTCGGGACGTTCTCGGAATCTCATCATCATCCAAGGATATAGGTCGGCAGCGGCGCAGAGTCGACGTATGACGATCGAGCTATCGATGGCTCTCGGCGGACGGGACGTCACCGACGCGCTGCGCGAGGGGGCGGTCGAACCCGACGGGATCGACCTGACGACGGTGTCGTTGCACCCCTCGAACCGTCACCGGCGGTTCTTCTCGCACGGCCGCTTCGACGTCTGCGAGGTCGGAATGGCGTCGTACGTCTCCTCGCGAGACGACCCCGAAGCCTACCCCTTCACGGCGATCCCGGTGTTCACGAACAAGCGCTTTCGCCACGCCTACTGCTACGCCAACGAGGAGTCGGGGGTCGAGGAACCCGCCGACCTGGCGGGCAAGAAGGTGGGCATCTCTTCGTGGCAGACGGCCGCGAACGTCTGGACCCGTGGGATCTTCGCCGAGCACTACGGCCTCGATCTGACCGCCGTCCAGTGGTACCGCCGCAAGAAAGACGACGTCCCGATGGAGGTTCCCGACCGCTACGACGTCCGCAAGCTGCCAGGCAAACACGGCGGCGATGCCGTCGCCGAACGCGAGGACCTCATCGACGGGCTGCTGACCGGCGAACTGGACGCGGTGATGGACCCGGCGGGGGCGACGATACGGGCCGTCGCCGAGTCCGAGCGGGCCGACTTCCTCTTCGACGATCCGATCGCCGAGGAGCAGCAGTACTTCCGGGAGACGGGTGTCTTCCCGCCGAACCACGTCGTCGTGATCCGCGACGAGGTCCTCGAGGAGCACCCCTGGGTGGCGCTGAACGTCTACCATGCGTTCTGTGCGGCTCGCGACGTGTGTCTGGACGCGAACCGCTCGCCCAGCACGAACACCTCGATCACGTGGGCACCACTGTACCTGCTCGAACAGCGTGAGGTGCTTGGGGAGGATCCGTTCGCCTACGGCCTGACCGAGGCCAATCGGAAGGCTGTTGACACCTTCCTCGCGTACAGCCACGACCAGGGGCTCACCGACGAGCGCTACGAACCGGCGGCTCTGTTCGACGAGAGTACGATCGCACGACCCGATCCCGCGTGAGAGGGCCGTCGGGTCATACGAGGAGCCACGCCGTTAGATGACAACTGTTTAGATGCTCGTGATGTCCAGCCCGAGTTTGTAGGCGATCATGTACACAGTTGTCAGCGCTGCGAGTAGAATAACCGAGTAAGCCGCCGCGACGTTCAGCTGACTCTGGCTGATGAACAACCAGATGGTGTTTTGGACGATCTTGAACTCGTTGCCGCCGAGAATTAGTGGGATAGTGAGGCTCTTTGTTGTGTCGATGAATATAATTATGAATCCCGCCAGCAGGCCGGGGCCTATCAGTGGCGCGTATATCTCCTTGATGATCGTCGGCTTGCCCGCACCCAGCACTGACCCGACTTCTCCGAGGTTAGAGCCGACCGACCGAAGCGATGCGTTGGCCGCCCGCACGCCGTAGATCAGGAACTTCGCCGCGTAGACGGCCACCAAGATGTATAGCGATCCATAGAGAAAGCCAATGAACTGGTGATACTCCAGAATGATCCACTGCAGTGCCGTTGCGACGACAATACCGGGGATCGCCAGCGGCGCGTACGATAGGAAACTCAGGAACGTCCCTCCTTTCCAATCGGTCTTGATCGAAAGGTAGGACACGATGACGGCGAGAAACAGCGCCAGAGACGCTGCAGCGATCCCGAGCGCCGTCGCGTTGGTCACTGACTCGACGAATACGTCCGTCCTGCTGCCTCCAAGCAGGGTTCGGTAGCCTTGCAGGTCCCAGTGGACGAACTGGAAGCGCATCCCGACCCACGCTCGCTGGACACTGCCGAGGACGATCATCCCAATCGGCATGATGTAGGCGAACATCAAAAGTACGAGAAATCCGATGGCTAACGGGCGGTTCTCGTAGAATCGAAGCGTTCCAGTGTCTTCGCCCGAGCCTTGCAGAGTCTCGTACTGCTCTTTGGCGCCAGACAGCCGGCTCTGGACGACTAGCAGCCAGAGACTCAACAGGAGGATGATGATGCCGACCGCCGCGATGAAGGTGAAGTTTCGCGGGTACTCGTTGAGTTCGAAGTACATCAGCGTCGCAAGTGTATATACGCCGTTTCGGACGCCAAGGACCAGCGGAACGCCAAACGACTGGATGCCTCGTACGAAGACGATAATCGTTGCGATGAGAACCGACGGGATGACAAGCTGGAGGTCAATCTCCGAGAAGATCGACCGTTGGCTAGCTCCAGAAATCAGCGCAATCTCTTCAAGCTGCGGGGGAATCGACTTGATCGCACCGCTAGTGAGCAGATACACCAGTCCGGCGTAGTGGGTCCCGAAGATGAATGCGATCGTCCAGATGTTGTATGGTCCAACAACCGGTTCATTGACCATGGGAAACAGCATGAACAGTCGGTTGATCGGTCCTTGCGGGCCGAAGTAGAATTGCCAAGCCAGGGCCTGAATGAAGTTCGGTAACAACAACTGGATGATCATCAGCGCACTGACGACGCTGGCTACCCACTGCGGTACGTTCATCTTCAGTGTGAAAATAACGGCCATGAGTCCGATCGCAACCGCGACGGCCGTCCCAACAAAAGCAAGAATCATCGTGTTTTCTAGCGTCTGGTGGACGACGGGGCTGGTGATCGCCGTCCGGTATCCCTCAAGGGTGAAGTGGCCACCGAACCCGGGCGTCGTCGACCAGAACGAACCCCACGCGAAGAACGCCAGCGACGCACCGATTATCGTGAGTAGAAAGACAGCCGGGACCAGAAAGAGAGTCAGACGGGCGAGCGAGCGGCTGTCGAGTACGCTTCGGATTCGATCGCCGATGCCAGCGTCAGTGTCGGTCATGTCCTACGTGGTAGCATCGTATCGCGGTGCGCTCGTGTCGAAGTGGGGGTCCCGGCTCAGCACGACCGTCTCGATGCCGACCTGGTACTGGGCGCAGTCAGACGTTCGGGACACCCATCGCCTCGCGCCACTTCTCCCGGACGGACTTGGTGCTGCTCTCGATATCGAGTTGCGTGTACGGCTCCTGCCAGTCGGCGTTCAGCCAGTCGACCGCACCCTCGGGATTGGACTTCTGATAGTCCATGGAGAGGACGCCCTTCTCGAAGAGCTGCACCGACGGGTTCGAGAGGACGTAGTCGATGAACAGCTTTGACGCGGCCGGATGTGGTGCCCCATGGGTGATGCCGATTCCCTTGGGACGCAGGATGTGCGCCGAGGGATGCTCGACGGGTTTGATCGGGAGCCCCTCGACCTGGAGGTCGTAGGTGACCGTCAGCGGACCGAACAGTGCCACGTCGCTCGATCCTTTCCCCACTTCCTGTTGCATCCCGTAGGCACTCTGGTCCAATGCCGGGTCCTGCTTGCCCACTGCTTCGAGGAACTCCATCCCGGTCATGTCCGACCCCAGTGCTTCCATCCGGGGCAGAGTGGAGTCCTTGTATTTCTCGGTGAACACGTGGGCCACGATCGGGTTCGGCGTGACGTCGAGGATGAGGCTCTTGTCCGTGAACCGGTCACTTAGCAGGTCCAGCAGGTCCTCGGGCGGCTCCGAGACGGTTTGAGTATTGTAGACACAGCTGACCGCCTTCCCACGATAGTAGGCGATCTTCGAACTCAGATTCCGGAGCCGTTCCGGGACGTGTTCGTGCCAGGCCGGGATCCCCGAGAGGTCCGTGACCTTGACGCCCTGCTTGATCAGCGTTGGGAGGTAGTCCGTCGTGATGATATCTTGCTCGACCGACCCGGTTTTGACCTGCTTGCGGTAGGTGTTTGCCTGTTTGGTCGTGTCCAGGGCCGTCACCTCGACGTTGTCTTTCAACGGTTCCCACGGATCCCCGTCATTGATAAGTGGCGGGTCCTGAAACAGGATGGTCTCATCGACCGGATACCCGTTGAAAACCTCCTTCAGAACCTTCTTTTCCGTCGGGCTCTGTGCCCACACCTTGAGTTTGCTGTTTTTCAATTCCTCGCGGGCCTTCTCTTTCATCTCTGCTCGCCACTCCTCGAGACTCTGTTCCGGCGTGCCTGCCGGAGTCGGCGTGTCTCCACCGTTACTGCCCTGACTACCGAGACAGCCCGCAGTGGCCGCCACCGCGGAGAGACCGCTGACTTTCAGGAACCGTCGCCGACTGGACTGTTGCCCTCCCTTCATATTTTGGATATTTTCGCCACTACTTAAAAAGATTAGGTGGATTCTGGGGTTTTGGGAACACTGGGGCCCCAATATAGCGGTATCTAGAAAATCGCTAGTATATAATACACCTGTGTTTAATCAACTAAACATAATGTTTAGATCTGTTTAACTGGCCAGAATTTCTAGCACAGTGATCGTTCTTGATCGGTGAGGAACGCCACCAACTTTGAAGCCGATTCGAGCGCGAACGGACGTCTATGTCCGACGGCCTCCGTGAGTCACACTACGTGCCAGACGTCGTCCCGGACTCGGACCTGACGTACTTCGAGGGCTCCGAACGGCGGATTGGCTGGGGCGAACGGCCAGCGGTCCTCGTGTTGGACATGACGGGGGCGTTCGTCGAGGAGTCCTACCCCATCGGGCGCGCCGACACCGGACGGCCGGCGGCTGCGGCCACCGAACGCTTGCTCGACACCGCCCGGGAGGCCGGCCTCCCCGTGTTCTACACGACGCCGCTCGACTCGGGGGTGTACCCGCCCGACTACCCGGGCGTCGTCATCTCGACTGTCGATTCGGAACGCTCGCAAGCCAAACAGCAGCAGTGGGACGACGCTAACGCTATCGTCGACCGACTGACGCCCGAGCCCGACGACGTCGTGATCCAGAAACCGCGGGCGAGCGCGTTCTTCGACACCCACCTGGCGAACGTCCTGAAACACTACGGGATCGACACCCTGCTGGTCGCCGGGATGAAGACCAGTTGTTGCGTACGCGAGACGGTCGTCGACGCCCACTCGAACAACTTCCGGGTGATCGTCACCGAGGAGTGTGTCGCCGACGCGTCGGTGATCTCCCACGAGGTCTCGCTGTTCGACATGGAGATGAAGTTCGCCGACGTCGACCCCCTTGAGGACGTGCTCGACCGGCTGGATTCCCGAGACTGGGAACCACCGCAACGTTGATTGGCCGGTCGTCGGTTGCATCGACTATGACGCTCGAACTCTCGATCTCGTGTGGTACTCGCGACCTCAACGACGCTTTGCTGACGGGTGAAGTCGAACCGACGGGCATCGACGCGACCGTCATCCCGGAGTACCCGCCCCGCCGACACCGCCGCTTCTTCGAGCGCGGCGACTTCGACGTCTGCGAGGTCTCGCTGGCTTCGTACGTCTCCTCCCGGTCGGCCCCCGAAGAGTACCCCTTCACTGCCATCCCCGTCTTCCCGGCCAAGCGCTTCCGACACTCCTTTTTCTTCAAGCACAGGGACGCCGACGTCGAGGAGCCGGCCGATCTGGCGGGCAAGAAAGTGGGCTGTCAGTCCTGGCAGACCACCGCCAACGTCTGGGTCCGGGGCATCTGCCAGGAGCACTACGGGCTCGATCTCGAAGATGTCCAGTGGTACCGCCGCAAGGAGGACGACGTTCCCGTGGACATCCCCGACCGCTTCGACATCCAGACCATCCCCGGTCCCCAGGGCGGGGAGGCGATTGTCGAACCCAACGACTTCCGCGAGATGTTCTTCGACGGCGAACTGGCCGCGGCGATGGACCCCGCGGGATCGTTCTTCCACGACGTCGTCGAGTCCGACGAGGCCGAGCTGATGTTCGCCGACCCCATCGAAGAGGAACGATCGTATTACGAGGAGACCGGGATCCACCCGATCATGCACACCGTCGCGATCCGCGACGAGATCCTCGAGGAGCACCCCTGGGTCGCGGTGAACCTCTTCGACGCCTACTGTGAGTCCCGGGACCTGCGGTTGCAGCGCAACCGCTCGCCCAGCACCAACACCTCGATCACCTGGGCACACCTTCACCTCTTGGATCAGCACGACGTCCTCGGTGAGGACGCCTGGGAGTTCGGGCTGACCGACCGGACGACCCGCGAGGTCGAGACATTCGTCGAGTACGCCGTCGACCAGGGGCTGGCCCCGCGGGCCTACGACCTTGAGGAACTGTTCGTCGACGTCTCTGTCGCGCGGTGAGGTTCCAGCCACGAGAGAATCGGGAGTAGACCTTTTGAGTCCCCGGTCGTACGACCGACTACACGATGACTACGGGGACGCCACAGCTCTCGGTGACCGGGTTGCGCAAACGCTTCGACGACGACTTCGAGATCTCGGGTGTCGACGTCACCGTCGAGACCGACGAGATCGTCGCGCTGCTGGGTCCGAGCGGCTGCGGAAAGACCACCGCGCTTCGGTGCATCGCCGGTGTCGAGTCAACCGACGGGGGGACGATCGACGTCGGCGGTGACCGCGTCGAGGGCGACGGCGTCTCACGACCACCCGAGGACCGTGACGTCGGGATGGTCTACCAGAACTACGCGATCTGGCCGCACAAGACCGTCTACGAGAACGTCGTCTTCCCGCTGAAACATGCCGATCACGACGTCCCGAAAGGCCAGTACGAGGCGCGGGTCGAGGAGATCCTCGACCTGGTCGAGATCGGCGACCTGAAGGACTCACCGGCGACCGACCTCAGCGGCGGCCAGCAACAGCGGACGGCACTGGCGCGTTCGCTGGTCCACGACCCGGGGCTGCTGTTGCTGGACGAACCGCTGAGCAACCTGGACAAACGGCTGCGCAAGCACATGCGCTACGAACTCCAGCGCCTTCAACACGAGATCGGCGTCAGTATGCTCTACGTCACTCACGATCAGGAGGAGGCGTTCTACCTCGCGGATCGGATCCTCGTGATGCGGGACGGCGAGATCGTCGAACGCGGGCGGCCACGAGACCTCTACAACCGACCGACATCGCCGTTCACCCGCAAGTTCGTCGGCGATCGCAACCGCTTCACCGGGACTGTCACGACCGGCCCCGACGGCGAGCAGACCGTCGAGTGCGACATCGTCGACTTTCTGCTGTCCAGTGCTGACTACGTGGCCGAGGCTGTCGACGGCGGCTCTGTCCGGTGTTTCATCCGCCCGGCCGACATCTCTATCGGCCACTTCGGAGGCAGCCACGGCGGCGTGATCGAACTCACCGGAACCGTCGTGGCAGAGGGGATCCTTGGGGAACGCTACGAGGTGACTGTCGACATCGACGGGACGACGCTGATCGCCCACACCGAGAACAACCGAGAGTTCGAGCGGGGCGAGACGATCCCGATCTACTTCGAACCCGGCGTCGTCCAGGTGTACGCCGACGGGTGACCGGCGGTTCCCGTCGACTTTCAGACCCTGAAAGTCTGGTCGCTTGCCTTTATATGTGGGTGCCGTTGCACTGGGTGTGGGCACAGACCGAACGACGGTCGCGGACAGCGTCGACTGCGGATCGCACAGCGGTAGGTGGATCGATCGACGTGTGGGGATTTTTTGTCGGATCGTTTCGAAGGGGTGGTCGATGAGTGACGAGGACCTCGTGGCGATCGCCTCCCTGCTGGAGGACGATTACGCACGGGAGATCCTCGCACACACGAGCGTCGAGGCCCAGTCGGCCAACGAACTGGCCGACGCCTGCGGGGCTTCGCCGCCGACGATCTACCGCCGCATCGAGCGATTGAACGAACACGACCTGTTGACCGAAGAGCAACAGCTCGACCCGGACGGCCACCACTACAAAGTCTACGCGGCGAATCTGGAGCAAGTGACCGTCGAACTCGACGCCGGCGAGTACGCCGTCGAGGTGACGCGCACGACGGATCCGGCCGACCGGTTCACCAAACTCTACGACGAACTCAGATAGCTATGGCATCGATCACGACCGTCGGCGGGGACGCACTCGTCGTGGTGAGCCTGTTCGCCGGCGTGTTCGTCTCGATCGTGCTGGCGCTGTTGCTCGCGGTCCGGGCCTATCGTGGCTACCGGCGGACGCGGAGTCCACGGCTACTCGCGCTCAGCGGCGGGCTGCTGTTGATCGTCGCCGTCCCCAAACTCGCGAACCTGGGGCTGGCGACGGCGACGACGGTCTCGACGCCGACGATCGGCGTGCTCACCGCGACCTGCCGCGTGGCCGGACTCGCGATAATTCTGGGAACGATCTATGCTCGGGAGTGACACCGTCACGGCCGTCGAGGAACGCCCGCCTGCGGGAGCGACAGCCCCGGCCGGAGGTGAGCGGTCGTGACGGGCGTCGTCGGCCAGATCGTGCAGTTCACCTTCGATATCGGGGTGGTCGAGGTGCTGATACAGCTGCTTGGAGTCCTCGTCGGCAGCGTCGTGGTCTACCAGGCCGTCCGCGGGTACCGACGCAACGACAGCCGCGCGATGCTATTCTTGGCGCTCGGACTCCTGATCCTCGGGCCGATCTACTTCGGCGTCGCGCTCGTGCCTGGGCGGTCGGCCCTCGCCGGACTGGTGAATCAACTACTGGATATCGTCGGTCTCGGGTTGATCCTGTACTCGCTGACTCGCGCGTGAAGCCGTCGATCACCTTGCGCGTGACGACTCTCGCACGGCCGCATGCACACGTTGAACGTCGCCGACGATTCCCGACCCCTGCCCGCAGGAGACGAGGTGGCTATCGCAGTCACAGTCGGAGGCTCCGATTCCGGGGATGGGTTCGCCAGCGAGACGCCGGCTGACGGCGCACTCGATATCGGCGTCGACCGAGCGGACGACGGCGGCGACCCGGGTTCCGGGGTGGCCGAGCAGATAGTCGACGTGCCAGTGGCGGGCGTCGTTGTCGCCGGTCGCGACCCGGCGGTGGCGATCGATCCGGGAGAAACCGCCCGGGCCGAACGCGCTCCCGGTGTAGGCGTAGATCCCTTCGTCGAGGTCGCGCTCGCCAGCCGCGCCGAACGTGATCGTCGCCGCCTCCGGGAGATCGATCAAGAGGGTATAGGTCCCGCTCGCCATACACGCCACTGTGGCCGCCGGCACGAAAACGGCTGCGACGACCCTTCTCAGTCGCTGGGAACACGGCCCGCTACTTAATCGAGGGTACGGAGTAGGTACTCTTAGGTGAACCTAAATGTCCGAGATACTTGCGGACACAACTCCAGGCGAGACAGTAATGCTGGAGCGCGTTCCGGACGACGACGTCCGAGCGCGATTGCTCAGGCTGGGGTTTCTCGACGGGGCTGTCGAGTGCCGCCATCGGCTCCGGAAGGGGCCGATCGTGCTGCGTCGTAACGGGACCGAACTCGCACTCGGAGCCGATCTGGCCCGCGAGATCGAGATCACGTTCGCAGGAGACGATCGATGAGCTGTCACGACCACGGCCCCACCGAGGTCGACGCCGAGGAGACGATCGCGCTGGTTGGATGTCCGAACGTCGGCAAGAGCGTCGTGTTCAACGCGCTGGCCGAGCGCTACGTCGACGTCTCGAACTACCCGGGGACGACCGTCGACGTCACCGAGGCGGCCTTCGAGGACGCGAAACTCACGGACACGCCCGGCGTCTACGGCGTCTCCAGTTTCGACGAGGAAGAGCGGATCACTCGTGAGATCGTTCTCGAGGCTGACGTCGCGATCAACGTCGTCGATGCCACTCGCCTCGAGCGTGATCTCTTTCTGACGTTACAATTGCTGGATATGGGGATCCCGACGGTCGTCGCACTGAATATGATGGACGAGGCCGACGCGGACGGAATCGACATCGACGCCGAGACGCTCGAAGAGTCTCTGGGCGTTCCGGTCGTTCCCACGGTGGCGGTCGATGGGACGGGGATCGATCGGCTGCGTGCGCGACTTCCCGAGGCCACAGCGCCCGAGTCGACGCCGATCGAGCAGTGGTTCGACGACCTTCCGGAAGACGTCGGGGCGACACGAGCCGAGAAGACGCTGCTTGTCGAGGAAGACGAACCGACGGCTTCGCAGGTGGCTGACGGCGATATCGTGGCCGACGGCGGTGCTCTGACCTTCGTGGACGCGGGCCAGCGTGAGGACGTCTATACCCATCGGCGACGTCGGGTCGAAGACGTCGTCGCGGATGCTGTTGCACGGCGCGAGCGTGGGTCCTCGTGGGCCGAACGGCTCAGCGACTACATGTTGAATCCGCTGACGGGGACGCCGATCGCGCTGGCGATGCTCGGAGTGATCTACTACCTCATCGGCGATCTGGTCGCTCAGCGGCTGGTCGACTTCATGGAAGTGACGGTCTTCGGGGCATACTACAACCCTACAGTAGAATCGTTCGTGGGCGGACTGCTCCCGAACGCGAGCTGGGCCGAGCCGATCGAGTTCCTGCTGCTCAACGACAACCTCGGCCTGCTGACGATAACCGTCCAGTATCTCGTCGGCGTGCTGCTGCCGCTGGTCGTGGCGTTCTATCTCGTCATCTCCGTCATGGAAGACTCGGGCGTGTTGCCCCGGCTTGCCGTTCTCACGGATCGCGGGCTCACTCGGATCGGGCTGAACGGTCGGGCGATCGTCCCGATGATCGTCGGCGTCGGCTGTGTGACGATGGCGATCATCACGACCCGGATGGTCGGCTCCCGGCGCGAGAGACTCATCTCGACCGGGTTGCTCGGGCTGGCGGTCCCCTGCTCGGCCCAGCTGGGCGTGATCATGGGGTTGCTCGCTGGCCTGGGGCTCGTCTGGTGGTTCGGGTACGTCGGCGTGCTGCTGGTCGTCCTCGGCGTGGCCGGCGTGTTCCTCGACCGGACGCTGCCGGGTGAGAGCACACCGTTGGTGACCGAACTCCCACGGATGCGCGTCCCCCGAGCGCGGAACATCCTCCGGAAGACCGCCACCCGGACGAAGCTGTTCCTCCGGGAGGCGGTCCCGTTGTTCGGGGCGACGGCACTCGTCGTCTCGGCGCTGGCGTACGTCGGTGGCCTCGCAGCGATCCAGCGGGCACTCTCGCCTGTCACTGGCATGCTCGGATTGCCACAGGAGTTCGGGCGCGTACTCTTGCTGGGGCTGATCCGCAGGGACTTCGCGGCCGCGGGGATGACGGATCTGGCACTCGGGCCGGCCGAGGTGTTCGTCGGGTTGGTCGTGATCACGCTGTTCGTCCCGTGTATCCTCTCGATGGTGATGATCCTCAAGGAACGCGACGCCAGGAGCGCGCTGGTGATGTGGCTCGGGTCGTGGATCGCGGCCTTCGGCGTCGGCGGCCTGCTGGCGGTGGTCCTATGAACTGCCCGACCTGTGACTACGAGTTCGATCCCTCGCGGGGGCTCCAGTGTCCGCGATGTGGGGAGGCACTCGACTGTGGGGAGATCGGGTGTTCGAACTGTGACGCCTGTGACAGCCTCTTCGAGCAACTGGGACAGCGCATCCGGCCGAAGTGACCACCCACTTTTTTCCCGTCGACCACGTGGAACGAGTATGGACGATTCAGCGAGTCCGACCCTGACACTGGCCCTCCTCATGGTCGTCGTCGTGGCGGTCCAGACGTTCCTCCGGTTGTTCGGCGTCGATCCGTGGACGTTCGCCCTCGCCTGGCCGCTCACCGAACGACCCTGGACGCTCGTGACCAGCGTGTTCGCCCATGCCGGGTTCGGTCACCTCCTGACGAATCTGGTCGGGCTGGCGATACTCGGACTACTGCTCGAACGCCGGACCTCGCCGATACGGTTCTATACGTTCTTCCTGGCGACCGGGATCGTCGCTGGCGTGACGCAGGTCACGGTCGCCACGCACGTCCTCGGCCAGCCGGCAGCCGTCCTCGGGGCCAGCGGCGCGGTCTTCGCACTCTTCGGCTACGTGCTCGCCGGTAATCGCCTGACGAAAGCCGCCGCGTCCGGGATCTCGATCCGCCCGCGAACCCAGTTGCTCGCGATCGTCACCGTCGCTGTCGTCCTGACGGTCGTGACCGCGGGCCAGCGCGACGCCCTGATTGCACACTTCACTGGCCTCGTGCTCGGGATCGTCGCCGGCCGAGACCACCTGCTCCGGCCCGGCCAACCGGAGCCGACAGACAGGGTCGGTACCGACGTACCGGGCCGTTGATCCCGCGCTGGCGACCAGCCCCGATACCGTCTCTCGTCGGATGCCACCACGACTCATATATCGAAATCTCCAACGGAATCGAAGGGGTTTAGAATCCGACAGCAAGAGCAGTCAAATAGTCGTCGTGTCCGGGAGAACGGTCCGTTCGAGGCGTTCGTTGACCCGTTCGGTGAGGGGTTCGAGGTTCTCGACGTCCTCGCGGTTGTACGAGACCAGCGTTTCCAATGCAGATTCGTCGCCGCGCTCGTACTGATACCAGAGGTCGACCGCTTCCTTCCCGGAGATGTCCGGGCGTTCGCGCTCGATTCCGATCTCCTGCTCGATCGTCTTCAGCCCGCCAGTGAGGTCGAGTCGACGGCAGGGATACATGAGGTCGAGGTGTGGCTTCTCGGCGAGAGAGACGTCGAAGTTCGCTTCGAGGAAAGGGACGTCGAAGCGCTTGCCATTAAAGGTGACCAGCAGGTCGGCGTCGCCGAACAGGTCCGACAGGGCGTCGGCGTGGAGGTCCCGGCCCTGGACCAGGGTTTCGGTTTCGCCGCCGATGCGGGCGCTGACGGTCGTCACGTCGTTCCGATGCTGGTCGAGGCCGGTGGTCTCGATGTCGAAGAAACAGGCGTTCTCGCGGAAGGTCTCGAACAGCCGCCACTGCTCGGCGCTGGGGAACGTCTGGCCGAAGAAGGCAGCGTTATCCGAATCGAGATGGCGGCGTCCCTCGTCGATGAACGACTGGATTCGCTGGGCCGTGGTCTCGCCGACAGCGTCGGGGTCGAAGTCCTCCCAGTGAGTAATCCCCTGTTCCCAGAGCCGTCGCTCGGTCGTCTCGCCGACACCCTCGACCGGGATGAAGCTGTTCTCGACGCGCACACCACTCCTGGGTCGTGGGGGGACGTAAATCTCGCGCTCTCGCTTTCGGCCGATTTATCAGATGGGGTGAAGTGGCAGTGGATATGAACGTATCTGAGTGGGGGATCGCGAGCCGTCGATCACTGGCGGTCGTGATGCTTCTGTCGGTGCTCGTGGCGTCGTTCGGGGTCGTGAGCGCTGGTAGTTCGGACGCAGGACAGGAGACGGTCTGTGAGCAGCAGGTCGAGGCGACCGCGAGCCAACAGGCGAGCAACGCGGCCGATGCGGTGAATCGGTGGATTCGAACCCAGAGCCAGGAGGTAGCCCAGTTGGGACGGCAGCCGATCGTCGAGCGGGGCAACGCCTCCGAGATTCAGTCGTGGTTTCTCTCAGAGCGAAACCAGAACGCGGACTGGGGTAGGTCGGGTGCGACGGTCCACTACGTCGACCTCGACCGGGAGGAGGTGCTTGCGAGCACGGACCCGACCAGTTACGAAGGTTCCTCGACGAGCGAGCTGAACAACAGTCTCAGTGCGGTCCTCGAAGACGCGCGGATCGGCCAGGGCGTGAGCCGAACGGACGCCTACGTCGACCAGTCGGGGACCGTCCGGGTCTCGTTCGTCCAGGTGATCGCTGGCGATTCGGAGACGACGCGCGCCATCGTCTACTCGGTCGCGCCACACGCGGCAGCCAGTGAGTTGCTGGATCAACCGGGCGACAGCGGCGTGACGATGGTCGTCGACGCACAGAACCGCATCCTCATGGACCACACCGGATCGACTGGACTGCAGCTTCGAAGCTACTCGGCGAGCGCGTGGGAACAGCCGATCCTCGAAGCGCGAGCGGCCGGCGGTGGCGAGACGTCCGTCCAGCGAGCACCGGAACCCGCCAGTGGCATCCTGAGCGGTGGGGTGAACGGGCGCGTCGCCGAATACGGTCTCCGCGGCGAGCGCTACCTCGTCGCGTCGGCGAAAGTACCCACCATCGCCCAGACCGGGATCGCTCAGGACGTCCAGTGGATCGTCCTCGTGCACTCGCCGTGTTCGTCGAGTCTCGACGGAGACGAACAGCAATCCGGAGACGCTAACGGAGAGACCGGCAGCGGCTTCGGCCCGGGATACGGCCTTGGCGTCGCGATCCTGGCCGTCTCGCTGCTCGGGATCGCGGTCGTGACGGCCTGTGGTCGCCGGGCGTGACAGCCACGACGCGACCGGCGGTCACGCCTATGGGCCTGGCACGCTTCGTCTCGACCATGACCACGTACCTGCTCGCGAGTAGCTCCGTCCACACGAGCGCGGCGGCCTGTGACTACCTCGCCGACCGGCTGGGCGACGAGGACACGGTGATGGTGCTCGGCGTTGCCGAACCTGACGCCCCCGAACGGGACGCTGGCGACGCGATCAACGTCGCCCGGGCGCGGCTCGCGCCCGCTACTGTGTGGAGCGAACAGCGCGAGGGCGACCCCGTCGCGGAGATTCTCGATCTGGCGGCGGACGTCGAGGCCGACGAACTCGTACTCGGCCAGCGCGGCGGCGACTCCGAGGGCGAGACGATAGGCCTGGGGAGCACGGTCGCGGCGGTCGCGGGCGAGACAGACCGGCCAGTCGTGGTCGTTCCGGTGTAGTTCGCTCGGGGACAGCCGTCACTCGACCGCCACAGTCAACACCTCCGGCGCACAACCCGGGGATATGTCGGCATCCGAACTCGCGGCCGCCGTCAAGGAATCACTGGAAGTCGACGCTGAATCCTTCCAGGAACGGGCGGCCGCGGAGGCCGAGTGGCTCAAAGACGAGGTGCGGGAGGGGACCTTCGACAACAGCGAGGCCATCGTCGGCCTCGAACTCGAACTCTACGCCGTGGACGACCGGACTGACGCCCTCCAGCGCGTCCCACGACCCCTCCTGGAGCGAATCGGCTTCGAGAAGGAACTCGGGCTGCACAACGCCGAGATGCAGACCAGTCCCCAGCCCCTCAATTCCTTCGGGTTGGAGGCCCAGGAGCGGGAACTGCAGGCCAATCTCGTGCCCGCCCAGGAGCGGACCCGCGCGGAGAACATCCGGCTGGTCAGCGACGGCATGTGGACAGTCCCGCCGACGGGCGAGACCGCCCGGCAGTACCTCTCGGACTCGATCGAACAGGACGGCGTCAGGATCGGGACCAACATGTCCGACGCCGTTCGTTACCACGCGATGGCCAACACGGACTACCCCTCCGGGCTGTGTCTGGACGCCCCGAACGTCACGCTCGAAGCAGACACTGTGATGCCCGAGAGCCTCATCACGTCGATCCAGCCCCACGTCCAGGTCCCCCACGCACCTGACCTCCCCGAATACTTCGCCTACGCGCTGCGCATCGCCGGCCCGCTGCTGGCGATGGGTGTCAACTCACCCTTCTTCCCGCCGGATCTCTACGACGACGTGCCCGACGCGACCATCCTGGACGACGCCTGGATGGAACATCGCATCTCGGTGTTCGAGTCGGTGCTGAACGCCACCGACGAGTCCGTCCCGAAGAAGGTGTGTTTCCCCTCGGACTTCGAGAGCGTCGAGGACGCCATCGACTCGATCGTCGCCGACGAGACCATCGTCCCCATGGAGGTGACGCACGGCGAGCGCTTCGACGACCAGTTCGCCCACGTCCGGCACAAACACGGCTCGTACTGGCGGTGGATTCGACCAGTCTTCGACGGCGCGACCCGCTCGCAGGCCAACGCCCGCATCGAGTTTCGACCCCTGCCCGGCCAGCCGACGATCCGCGACGCCATCGCCTTTCAGGCCGTGTTCGCCGGCCTGCTCGAGAGTCTGGTTCGGCGCGAGCACCCTGTCCGAACGCTCGACTGGAAAACCGCCGAGGCGAACTTCTACAACGCGATGCGGGACGGACTCGACGCCGACCTCACCTGGATCACCGGGGGCGGCGAGACGACCGATCTCGACGAGATATACGGCGAATTGTTCGAGCACGCCCGCGACGGCCTGGAGTTGCACGGCCTCTCGACCGAGGCCGCCCGCCGGTACATCCGGCCGCTGCGCGAGCGCGTCGACCGCCGGATCACGCCCGCGCGCTGGAAGTTCGGCTACGTCCGTCGCCGGGTGCAGGAGGGTGTCCCGCTTGCGGAGGCGATCTGGGGCATGCAGGCCCAGTACATTCGCGAACAGGAGGCGACGCTCGTCGACGGCGACTTCACTGACTGGCTGAGCTAGGAACCGTCACTACTGCAGCCACCTTCTCGAAAGCCCTGCTTGTTCGTGTTGCTGTCATCGATTCCGAGCCAGCGAGTCGAGGGTGTTCCTGCGGTATTCGCGTTGCAGTCACAGTTTCTCCAGCAGCTTCGAGATGGCCCAGACGATGACCAGCAGCGGGAGGAAGGGGAGCATAATGATCACTAGCCCGAGAAACAGGGTCCACCCGACGGCGTTCATCCCAGCGTCCTCGTGACTCCCGTACCCCGGCGTCACCGTCCTGATGATCTTTTTCACGACCGGGGCCGGCGTCTCGTCGGCTGATTCCATCTCGGAAGCACTCATACGTGCAGCTAGGTCGGGTCGGAGCATAAAGACTGGCGCTGGTCTGGGCAATACTTTCAACCGGGTGGACACGGAAGGCAACCACATGGGAGAGCCGCCGGCGACGACTGACGAACTGCTGACGGCCGTCCTCCGGACGTTCCCGGACATCGGGTTCGTCCTCGACGAGAAGGGGACCTACGTCGAGGTGCTGGCGGGTCCCGAGACCGAATCACTGGGTTACGAAGATCCCGAGGCCCTCGAGGGCGAGCGAATCCCCGACCTGCTGCCCGCGGAGACGGCGACGCGATTCATGAACGTCATCAGCGACGCGATCCGGACAGGGCAGTTTCAGACGATCCGCTACCCGCTCGAGGTCGTCGAGGGGCGGCGCTGGTTCGAGGCGCGGGTCGCCCCGATCGAGACGAGCGCCGACCGCGAGCACGTCGTCTGGATCTCGCGAGACATCACCGATCTTCGGAACGAACTGGAGACGCAGGCCCGGACCGCCGACGCCGTCGTCCAGACCATCGACGACGTGTTCTACCTGGTCGACCCCGACGGGTCGCTGCACCGCTGGAACGACCGCCTCACCGCTGTCACGGGATATACCGACGCCGAGATCGCCGACATGCACGTCGCGTCGCTGTTCGCCGAGACCGACGCCGACGCTGTCGAGACGTACCTCGAAACAGTCTTCCAGACCGGGGCCGCTACCACCGAGGGGACGATCGAGAGCGCCGATGGCGGTCGCATTCCGTTCTCGTTCAGGACCCACGCATTCGAGCACCCTGAACTCGGCGAGGTCGCCTGCGGGATCGGGCGGGATATCACCGACCAACGAGCACACGAGCGGACCCTCGAACGCCGAAGTCACCAGCTACGGCTGCTGAATCGACTCCTGCGCCACGACGTGCGCAACGACCTCACGACGATCCGGGGTGGGATCGAACACCTCCGCGCGGAGAACGACGAGCACGACGACGTCCTCGCGCGGCTCGAACGCGCCACCGAACACATCGTCGAGTTGACCGAGACTGCCGGGCGGCTGGCAGATCGCATCGACGCCGAGGAGGAACCGCAGTTGGCCGCAGTCGACCTCCGGCCGATCGTCGAGGCGGCCATCGACGAGGCGCGCGAGCACTACCCCGAGGCGACGATCGACTGTCGTGACCTCCCGGCTGTCGCCGTCCGTGCCGACGACCTCCTCGACGCCGTCGTGTCGAACCTGCTCGACAACGCGATCCGGCACAACGACTGCCAGGAGCCGACGGTGACGGTCTCGGTCGAGCAACAGGCTGCGACGGTCACACTCGGAGTCGCCGACGACGGGCCGGGGCTGTCGGACACCCAGAAAGAGCGACTGTTCGAGAGCGACGCGACGAGCGGGCAAGCCCCCGAGACCGGGATGGGGCTGTATCTCGTGGATCTGCTGATCGATCGCTACGACGGGACGATCACTGTCACCGACAACGAGCCGACCGGGGCAGTCTTCCGGGTCGAGTTGCAGCGCAGCTAATCCCCTGCTGCGCCGTCCGTCACCGTCCCGGAGCCGTTCCGGGTCGCGTCGCGAACCCGTGTGATCTCGAATCGAGCGCCGCCGTCTCGCCCGTCGGTCACCGTGATCGCCCAGCCGTGGGCGACCGCGATCTGCCTGACACTGGCGAGGCCGAACCCGCTGCCGTCGGTGCCGGTCGTGTAGCCAGCCTCGAAGATCCGCTCGCGTTCGTCCTCGGGAATCCCGGGGCCGTCGTCTTCGAGGAAGAACCCGTCCGGGAGCCCGCCGACGGTCACGGTCACGTCCGCGGGACCGTGGTCGAGTGCGTTCTTCAGGAGGTTCTCGAACAGCCGCTTGCAGGCGGTCTCGTCGGCCTCGATCCACTGGCTCGTCTCGACGACGAGCGTCCCATTACCGGTCTCCAGGCCGGCCCAAACGGACTCGGCGACACGCTCGATCGACACGGGTTCGGGATCGCTGACGAGCTCGGCCTCTCGGAGCACGCCCGCGAGGTCGTCGATCAGCTCGTCCAGTCGATCAAGCGCTCGCTCGGTGGCCGTGAGATGCTCGTCGTCGTCGGTCTCGGCGAACAGCTGGAGGCGACCGCGAGCGGTCTCCAGCGGCGTCCGGAGGTCGTGGCTGAGGACGCTCCCGAAGTGTTCGAACTGTTTTAGTTGCTGGGAGAGTTGTCGTTCGCGACGCTTGCGCTCGGTGATGTCGCGACCGATGCCGGCCAGCCCGACCACGTCGCCGTCCTCGTCCAGCACTCGCCGCTTGCGGAACTCGTAGGGGATCTGTCGGCCGTCTCTGGTCTCGACCGTCGCTTCGGTCTGGGCCTCGCCCTCCGCGAACGCCCGCTCGATGTCGGCCCGGACCTGCTGGCGATCGGCCGGCGCGAACAGGTCCTCTGGCGCCATCGACTGCAAGTCATCGCGGCTGTAGCCGGTCACCTCGATGGCCCGGTCGGTTACCGAGTCGATCTGTCCATCGGGGCCGAGGATGTAGAAGACGTCTTCGAGCAGGTTCAGGGCTGTCCGGAGTCTGTCGCGCTCGCTCTCGAGGTTCGTTCGGGACTCGTAGTCCTCGGTCGTGTCCTCGACGCCTTTGAGAAAGCCCCGGTGGCGGCCATCCTC
>ENA-ORDC01000642-ORDC01000642.1-marine-metagenome-genome-assembly--contig:-NODE-642-length-32465-cov-10.507997_pt1 | contig 32465 bp, 23 predicted proteins | sample MGYA00237783_ERZ508515 | MGnify/ENA primary metagenome ERZ508515 (study PRJEB26186, sample SAMN06268792) | marine metagenome | isolation source: Eden Landing Ponds, San Francisco, CA, USA | place... | reverse complement strand
CACGTGATCCGGGACTCCTATTCTCACGACAACCGGGGCAACGCCGGGAATGCGGACGGGTTCAACGGCACGGACTCGGACGGCTGTACCTTCCTGCGCTGTTGGGCGTGGAACAACGCCGACGACGGTTTCGACATGTGGAGCGGGACGAACCACACGCTCCGGGAATGCTGGTCGTGGAACAACGGGCCAGCCGGCAACGCCGAGTTCAAACTGGGCAAGAGCGGCGGCGGTGGCGGCCACCTCGTCGAAAACTGCGTCGCCCATAGCAGCGACTTCATCGGCTTCAGCTGGAATCAGACGCCGAACCCGATCACCGTCCGGAACTGTACGGCGTGGAACTGTTCGCCGGACTTCCGCTTCGAGGACGCCGAGCACACCCTGGAGAACAACATCTCCGCCGACAACTCCACCAGACTCCTCGACGGCACAGACGAGTCGAACAACACCTGGAACCTGGGGATCGACGACCCGCAGTTCGAGAGTACTGACCCCGGTTCGAGTGGCTTCCTCCGCCTGGCGGCCGGAAGCCCCTGTATCGGGGCCGGCCTCGATGGCAGTGACCTCGGTGCGTTGCCGTACGTCGATGGTGACGGTGGCGGTGGCACCAACCTTCTCACGGTGGAGGGAACGACCACGCTCCCAGCCGCGGCCGCCGAGCGGACCACGACGCCGCTGGAAACGGAACACTCCGGATTCAACGGCGAGGGCTACGCGAACTTCGAGGCGGACGCCGGGGCCGCCGTTCGGTGGCCACTGGAGGTCGCCGCGGCCGGACAGTACAACTACGAAATCCGATACGCCCACGGTGGGTCAAACGATCGAGTCGCGACGATGAGCGCTGGTGACTCGCAGGGCGAGATTACCTTCCCACAGACGGGTGGGTGGGTGAACTGGTCGACGCTCACCGGGACGGTCGACCTTCCGAGCGGAACGACCGAACTGGGGATCGAGACGACGGGCGACGACGCTGGCAACGTCGATCAGATCATCCTGGATCCGATCGAGACCGACGACGGCACCAGTGGCGGCGCGACGGAGCCATCCAGTGGGACGGCGAACCAGGGGTACAACATCCCCGACGCCGGCCGTTCGGACTGGCACGTTCCGCTCAACGAGAATTTCAAAGCGATCGACCGTGACGTACCGGTCGTCGACAGGGAAGGCGCACTCGAGGAGTACGACGCGGCGAAGGGAACACTGTACGTCGCCGTGGACACCGGCACCGTCTACGTCGGCGACGGCACCGGCTGGAACCGACTCGGCGCGTTGCAGTAAGGGCACCCCCGCTTTTTCTCGAACGACCGGCGGTTCACCGTCTCGAACGTATCGCCCCGAATTCACGATCACGTCCGAGCCGACTGCTGGTATTCCGGCCCGGCTAGTCAGTCTCTAATTATTCGGCCGGGTGGTCTGGAGTACGGTACTGTGAAGGAAGGCACGCGCAGAGAAGTTCTGGTGGGGGCAGCGGTGCTGTCAGCGATGACGGCTGGGTGTCAGATGTTCGGCGGACCGCGAGGGGAAGAAGAGCCGGCGGCGGAGGTCGACCCGTCACAGTTGCCGGCAGTGAGTGAACTGTTCGTCGAGCGGTCGGTGGACGGAAATCGGGGAATCGCACGGGAGCGCCCTTCCACCGGCCGACCACCGGCGCGAAGTGGTACGGCGGTAGATCGAACGCCGCCACGAGACGTACGGGTCGTCGGTGTCCCTCGGCGTCATCCGAAGTTCCGTCGGGGACCTCGCAGACCGTCGTCCCGAATCCACGCAGACCGTCGATGTATCCGCGTGCGTGGATCACCACCGCCTAGGTCCGTCTCGACGGCCTCGCTTCCCCGGGACGGTCAACACGGCACCCCACCGGTTCACATCCACTATCGGTCGATTCGGGACTGCCACATCGCCGGGAGCTGGGCGTAGACGATCGCGTTGTCGACGAGCACGTCGACCGGGACGTACTCGTCGGGCGCGTGGACAGTGTCGGTCCCCAGCGCGAACTCGACGGTCGGGACGCCCGCGTTCCGGAGTTTCTTGGCGTCGCCGCCGCCCGTGGCACTCCGTCTGAAGACGCGCTCTCCCGTGGTGTCCTCCGCTGTCGACGCGACAGCTTCGACGAGTGGACTGTCGGGATCCTCGGCGGTGCCGACGCTCCAGGCGACGTCGGTGATCGTGACGCCTTCGCAGTCGGCGACGCAGTCCCGAATCCCCGCGAGCACGTCTGGCGTGTGGACCCCCGCCGTCAGTCGCACGTCGACCTCGGCGCGCGCAGACTGCGGGACGGTGTTTATCGCGTCACCGCCCTCGAAAACGCCGAGATTGATTGAGGGATACCAGAACAGGTCTCGAGCGGTGGCTTCACCCATCGAGGGGGCGTAGTAGTCGATCGACTCCTCGACGATCGGTATCACGTCGGCGTCGATCTCGAGTCGCCGGGTGCCGAACCGTTCCCGCATCGTCTCGACGGCGTCGTAGAGTCGGTCGATGGCGTTGACGCCGAGTACCGGCCGAGAACCGTGGGCCCCTTTACCGCTGGCTTCGAGCGTCAGCCAGATGCTCCCCCGGTCCGCGACGGTGACGGAGTGGCGACCTTCCTCACAGGTCGGCTCGCCGATCACGCACGCGTCCGCGTCGAGCGTCCCGGCGTCGAGCAGCGCCGGGAGCCCCGCGTCGCCGCCGACCTCCTCGTCGCTCACGAAGGCGAATCGGAGGTCGACGGGCGGCTCCGTGTCCGTCGCGGCGAAGGCCCGGATCGCGAACAGCATCGACGCCACGGCCCCTTTCATGTCGGTCGCGCCCCGGCCGTAGACGCGGTCGTCGGCGCGTTCGCCGAGCGGGTCGCGGGCCCACGCGTCGGCGTCGAAGGGCACCGTATCGAGGTGACCGTTGTACAGCAGCGTGTGGTCGGACCCGCCCGGGACCCGAACGAGGAGGTTCGGCTTCGCCGGATCGACCGCGAACCGGCCGGTGTCGACCGGGAGCGGGTCGAGGAACTGCTCGATCTCGGAGACGATCTCGCGCGTGTCGCCGGGCGGGTTGGACGTGTCAACCGCGAGGAGGTCGAGGGTGAGCGCGACCAGTTCCTCGCGGTGGGCTTGCAGGTATTCGTGGGGTGTGATATCGTTCATGAGCGGTCGAGTTCCAGTCGCGGTTCGAACCCTCTGGGTCGGTCGTGAGCCACCGGCGGTCCGAAAGGCGGCTGCTCGCCCCCAGCGGCCGGTCAGCCAGCGGGCAGTCGGATCACGCGTGCTCCTCGATCACGGAGCGGAGTTTGGCCTCGTCCTGCATTCCGACGAGTCGCTCGGCCGGCTGGCCGTCAGCGAACAGGACGAGCGTCGGGACACCCCGAACGCCGTAGTCGGAGGCGAGCCGCTGGTTCGCGTCGACGTCGACCTTCGCCACGGTCGCGTCGGTATCGGCCGCGATCGCTTCGACGATCGGTTCGAGCATCTGGCACGGGCCACACCAATCGGCGTAGAAGTCGACTAGCACGGGGTCGTACTCGGCGACCGTTTCGGAGAGCTCGGCGTCGCCGTCGACGTGAACCGGCTCGGACGGACTCTGCGAGGCGGGTTCCTCGGCACCGCCCGTCTCGGCACGGTTTCGAAGCTCCGCCAATTTCTGTCGTCGGATCTCCTCGATGTCTTCGGTCATTAGTTCCCCGTTCGAACCGCATCGACATATGTGTTTTGCACAAAATACACAATATCGACTATAGTGTCACGCGTAGCCAGACAGCAGTACTCGCCGTGGCCGCAGTTCACACAGCCGTAAGGAGGAGCCTCACGACTGAACTCGTGGATTACTGACCACTGAAGTGGTCACTATATCGGAACAGGGTAGAAGCGAAGATCGAAGCTGTTCCCAGAAGCCGCGCTCTCGCCGGCGCGGACCCGAAGAGATTTTGTTCTGTAGGCCCAAGACAGTACACGAATGACGCTCCCCATCGACCCGAGTCAGATCGACCCTGCGGATATCGGTGAAGAACAGGCGACCCTCGAGATGAGCCACCAAGACGCCATCGAACACGTCCGCGAGGTGTTCACGGACGCCGGCTTCGGCGTCCCCGTGGAGTTCTCGCCCTCCGAGATGCTCAACGAGAAGGTCGACGCGGGCCGCGCCCCCTACTACGTGCTCGGCGCGTGCAATCCCGAGGTCGCCGACCGCGCGCTGGACGCGACCGACAACAAACTCGGTGCGCTCATGGCCTGTAACGTCGTTATCTGGGAAGAGGAACCCGGTAAGCAGGTCGTCTACCACGTCTCTATCATGCGCATCGCGCGCCTCGTCGGGATGGCGCCCGACAACGAGGAGATGGCGGACATCGTCGCCGACACCGGCGAACTCGTCGACGAGGCGTTCGCGAACCTCTGAGATCACCCCCGCGCTTCAGCGCGGCGAGCGCGTCGGGCTGCGGACCGCCCGGCCCGGCGTACAGGGCGGGCGGCGAACCGGACCGAACACAGAAGACCATTATCAGTTGCGTGCGAACCGGAGGGTATGACCGGTGACGTTGGTGGTCGTCCGGGCTCGCCACTGCGCCCAGACACGCAGCCCATCGAGATCCTCCACGTCGACGACGACCCGGGCTTCGTCAACCTCGTCGCGACGTTCCTCGAGCGCGAACACGACGCCTTTACCGTTCGCACCGAAACCGACCCCCGTGACGCACTCGCGGTCCTCGAGGCGGAGGACTGCTCCGTAGACTGCGTCGTGAGCGATTACGACATGCCGGGGGTGGACGGGTTGACCGTCTTGGAACGAGTACGGGACGCACATACCGATCTCCCGTTTATTCTCTTCACCGGGAAGGGAAGCGAGGAGATCGCCAGCGAGGCGATCACTGCCGGCGTCACCGACTACCTCCAGAAGGCGGGCGGGACGGAACAGTACAGCGTCCTCGCAAATCGGATCCGAAACGCTGTCGGAGGGTACCGGGCCGAAAGATACCTGAACCGCGGGATCGAAGCCATCGAGACCGCTCAAGACGGAATCAGCATTCTCAACGAAGACGGCCGTGTCGAGTACGCGAACGCCGCCTGTGCGGAGATACTCGGATACCCCCGCGAGGAACTCATCGGCCTTCACTGGGAGACGTTCTACCGCGACGACGACGTGGACGACGTCTACGACGAGCTCCTCCCGGAAGCGCGCGACGGCCGCTGGCGGGGGACCACGACGTTCGTCCGAAAGCGCGGCGACGAGCTCGACATCGAACATACGCTCTCGTACACCGCGGACGGCTCGCTCATCTGTACGCTCAGTCCACAGGCGGCCGACGCCGCCGCGCCGAACCTGTCTGTCAAAGAACAAGCGATCGACGAGGCTCCAGTCGGAATTCTCCTGACTGACCCCCATCAGGACGATAACCCGATCATTTACGCGAACGACGAGTTCACTGACCTCACCGGCTACGAGAAACGGGAGATCGTCGGGCGGAACTGTCGGTTCCTTCAAGGCGAGGCGACCGAAGACGAACCGGTCCAGAGGCTTCGGACCGCAATCGACAACCGGGAACCGGTGACCGTCGAACTCCGGAACTACCGGAAGGACGGGACTGAGTTCTGGAACCGCGTCCGCGTCGCACCGCTGTTCGACGACGACGGTGAGGTCGACCTCTTCGTCGGGTTCCAGGACGACGTCACGGATCGCAAACGGTACGAGCAGCAGTTACGGTCCAACAGTGCACGGCTCGAGGCGCTGTTCGAACACTCGCCCGACATGTTCGCGGTCCACGACATCGACGGCGAGATCCGAGACGTCAACCAGCGGTTGTGCGACGAGCTCGGATACACCGAAACGGAGCTTCTGGGACGGAACGTCTGGGACATCGACCCGACAGCCGATCCCGATCGGGCGTCGTCGTTCTGGGACACGCTCCCACCGAACACCCCGCACCGATTCGAGGGGGAGCTCGAACGAAAGGACGGGTCGACGTTCCCCATCGAGGTTCATCTCATTCGCCTGAACTTGGACGGGGAAGACCGGTTCGTGGCGATGGACCGCGACATCAGCGACCAGAAGCGGCGCGAACGCGAGCTCGTCCAGCAGAACGAGCGACTGGACCGGTTCACGAGCGTCGTGAGCCACGACCTGCGGAACCCGCTGCGAGTCGCGGAGGGGCGGCTCGAGTTACTGCGAGAGGACTGCGACAGCGATCACGTCGACGACGTCGATCACGCGCTGGACCGCATGGATACGCTGATCGAGGACCTGCTGACGCTCGCCCAGACCGGAGCCGAAGCGATGACGCTCCAGTCCATCCAGCTATCGGACCTCGTCGAGACCAGCTGGGGGGCGCTGTCGACGGCGGACGCGACGGTAACCGTGGAGACCGATCGAACTGTCGAGGCCGACCGCGATCAGCTTCAGCAGCTCCTAACCAACCTCTTTCGGAACGCGGTCGAGCACGGCGGACCAGCCGTAACGGTAACAGTCGGGGACACGGCGGACGGGTTCTACGTCGCCGACGACGGGGTCGGCTTCCCCGAGTCCGCGGGAGAAAGCGTGTTTGACGCCGGGTACACGACGGCCGACGACGGATCCGGATTCGGCCTCAGCATCGTTGAGGAGGTCGCCAGCCGACACGACTGGACGGTCACGGCCGCGAACGGCGCTCGCGGCGGTGCGCGCTTCGACATCTCGATCGAGTGACGGCACAATCGAGCACTCCGATTCAGTGCAGACTCCAGTTCCCTCGGCTCCTCGTCGCGAATTGTTGTGGAGGTCATCGTTATTCGATCGGCATGTGTCGGTTCCGCATCTCACCGCCACAGTCGGGACACTTACCGGGGCTGGTTTCCGAAAGCAGGACGTTTCCGCACTCGAAGCACTCGTAGGCCGATTCCGCGGCCGAATTTTGGGAGGCGTCTCTCATGGTGGTTGAGAGTCCCGGCGGTCTCTCGCAGGGCACTCTACCAAAACGAAGTGGCCGTATGAGGGAGTATGTAGTAGTTGAGTATGAACGCAAGTAGTGTGCAGTAGGGTTTATCATTCAACCCACGGATAACGGAGAGCCGGACAATCATCCGCCGGTGGTAAGACGTACGAACCGGCCGTTACGTTCAGTTGAGAGACCGAGTGACGACGGGCGAATGATCGTCGATTAGGGCCGTGAACAGCTTCCGCTGTGCAGTTCGAATATGCTGATAGAAGGCCTGCGGAGAGATGTCCAGCGAGTCGGCCACATCCTCTCCCGTCGCCTCTCGCGGGGACTCGAAGAACCCGCTGTAGTACGCCGTCTCCAGAACCTCCAGCTGTCTGACGGTCAGCTGGTCAAGCACTGACGCGTAAAGCCCGTGTTCGGACGCCTGTTCCCGCGTTTGCTTTGACGTGAGCTTGACATCGCTGAACCGCTCGCTAACGAATTGGGTGACGTGCCTGACTTCGACGCCCTGAGCGACATCGATGACCAATTCGGTGTTCGATTCTGCGGCGGTTGCAGTTTGAAGGACGGCACCGTGGTCAGCAAGTTCCGTCGCGAGGAACGGTTCAGATAATCGGAGCCGTACCACGCCTCCGGAGTCACCGCCACGGATCCGCTGTACATCCTCAACGATCCGGAGGCCAGCCGCCGCGTCGACGACGTCGTCAAGTGGCACATCCCCGACAGTGACGAAGACGTAGTTGCCGCTGACGGTCTGTTGGACGCCGCCTTCGTAAGTGAGCGTACAGTCGGCGGCCTTCGCTAATTGCGTCAGCACGAATGACGGATTGGTAGCCGTGTATTCGACCCGGGTCATCGAGGTGGTGAGCAGTGCTCGCTTGCGCTCACTCGCGCTGATGGCGGCGGCGATCGTCTCTCCCAGTTCCGCGAACACAGACTGGATGGTCTCACCGAAGGCATCCGGCGTGGTCGCGTACACCGTCAGGACGCCGTACGAGATGTCGTTGTACACCAGCGGGATGCTCAACACGGAAAGCAGATCGCGTGAAATTGCGTCCTTGCGCCACGAGGCTGCGCGGAGATCGGCCGCAACGTTCGAGACGAGCGTCATCGCTCCAGATGCCGCGGTCCGACCGGCGGGCTCAACGTCCGCAGCGGCCACGGGGAACGACTGCGTATCGAGATAGCCCCGATCAGTGCCGGCCCACGCCTGCGGTGTCACTGTCTCGCTCGGCTCATCGAGCGTGCCGATCCAAGCGAATTGGAAGCGGCCGTCGGCCGTGAGGCGGTCACAGACGGTGTGATCGATCTCCTCGCGGGTCTCGGACTGTACGAGCGCCTGATCGATCTCACGGATGGTCTCGTTGATCTGATTGAGCGCGGTAAGCCGGTCGTTCTGTCGCTGAAGTTCACGGTCCTGTTCGCGAAGCCGCGACTCGCGGTCAACGCGGTCGAGCGCCGCCTCTGCGGTTGCCGCGAGAAGGTCGGCAAGCTCCCGCGTGACGTCGTCAAACACGCCGACCTCTGTCGAGCCGACGACGAACACACCGTGATTGCCGAGCGGGATGTATGCCGCACTTCGAAGGTCAGTCGCGAAGTTCGCAAGACGGTCAGCGTCGTGGACGTCCGCGAAAAAGCGCGCTTCGTTTTCGACGAAACTGTGGCTGACGAGGTCGTTCCCGTCCGCGTGAACGGCAGGCAGTGGACCGTGGGCGTTCCGCATCGCCTGCGAGTGGACGGCCGACTGGAGATGATTCTCGTCGGCGTCGAAGAGGTAGACGGCACTGGCCTCGAGACCCAGAACGTCCGAGGTGTCGTCGACGACGTGCTGGGCGATCTCCTGGTGGGTTTCCGCGTAGAGGAAGTCTCGGGCGGTCTCCTGCAGAGAGGCCAGCGACTGTTCGCGCTGCTTTCGCTTCGTCACGTCTCGACAGCTGTACAGCAGCGTCCCGTCCTGAATAGCGACTTCGCGAACGTTCACCAACAGCGTGTGTTCGCGGCCGGCCTTGTCCGTGGCCGTCGTCTCGATATTCTTTAAGACTCCCTCGTCGGCGAGCCTCTCGCGGTCGAAGAGGTCATCGCCGAGCAGGGCGTCGATCGTTCCGAGCTCCCGGATCTCGTCGGCCGTGTACCCGAAAATGAAGTGGGCGTTCGGGCAGACGTACGTGTATTCTCCGTCCTCGTCCGTGATGAGGACGGTATCGGTCATATTGTTGAGCGTGACGCGGTGGAGCTTCTCGGAGCGCCGGAGTTCCCGCTCCAGATCGACGCGATCGGTGATATCGACACTGTCGACAATGATCGAGACGAGGTCTCCGCGTTCGTTGGTGACCGGCTGCACGGAGAGATCCAGAACGCTGGAGTTCGTTGCGGCGTCCTGAATGACGACGGCGTGCCCGAACTCGCCGGCCCCGGCCGCCTCTACAAGCCGACGAATATCCGCTCTCGTCTGGCCGTCGTCTGGCCACCAGGGAAGCGTCCAGAACAGGTCACCGACGACGGTATCAGCGTCCGTGTCCACCATGTCACGGGCGGCTTGGTTGACACGCGTAAGCGTCCCATCGGGAGCTAGTACCCACGTGGCCGATCTGGTCTCGTGGAAGATGGCGTCGAACTGTCGCGCCCGCTCGCGCTGTGTGGCTGCTCGCTGAGACCTCCGGAGGGCTCGCTCAGTTCGCCGTAAAGCATCGGTGAGGGTGTCGTCCGACGGGTCAGTGACAGCAAGATAATCTGTGACACCGGCTTCGATGGCCTCGCTGGCGAGTCGTTCGCTGCCGTCTGTCGTGCCCAAGATCACCGGCAGGGTGGCCGACGTATCACGGATGCGGCGGACGAGATCGATGCCGGTGGACTCAGCGAGATCGTAGTCCGTAACGACGCAGTCAACGGTCGTCTGTCGAAGCCTCTCTCGGGCTGCCGATACCGTCGAGACGGTGTGGACCGTTGTATCGAACGTCTCCCGGAGCGCACCGGCGTACGACGTTATCCACGGCGTGTCGCCGACGACGACGATGGCGGCCGTGTCGAGAACGCTACTCGTCGTGGAGTCCATGTGCGTAGCGGTAGGTGCCAATCACGGAGTTCGGTTCGGTGTGCAGTGAGTCGAAGATACCGGCAGATACTCAATGGACAAACAAAACCGCTACTGTTTAATGATCAACCAGGAGTGTTATTTCGGGTCGCTCTGTCAACGTCAGTGGCAGTGATAGACCAAATCAGAGACTCCAACGCCAGAGGGCACGAAGACGAACGATGAAGGCCGACGTACAACCCCGGTCACTCGATATATCGGTTTAATACACAATATAGGAATTAGACTATTTCGGAGATCGGCGCCCTGGTTTCGCATCCAGAATCGGCTCATAAGATCGGTAGACAGCTCGCTGGAAGGGAGGGTCACGTTGTTAACGGGCTCGGTGTGAACGAGATAGCCACCGATATTGGCAGTGTACGCCCCTCCTGCAAAGAGAATGATCTGTCACTCTAGGCAGCGAGAGTGTCCAAACTACGGTCACTTTTCACTACGGACACTTTTCTGTAAATCTGCGCGGAGGACATAATTTAGATCGACGTAGACTATAGCAAATTTGTAAGAGTTCTAAAACAATTAGCTCAGGAGATAGTCAACGATTGACATCCTCCCCGCGCTGAAGCGCGAGGCTTTCTCCTCGATTCTCCGTAATTTACCGCCGCGAGGAGGTCGACGACCACAACGGGTTTAATAGGCTCACGGACGGACCAGCGAGTATGGGGTTCCTCGACGAGGATTACCTGCTCGAATCGGCGTCAGCCCGTCGGCTGTACGACGAGATCAGCGACTTGCCCATCCTCGATCCACACAGCCACGTCGACGTGGCGGCATTGGCGCGAGACGAGGGCTGGAACGACATCTGGGAGGTGGAGGGAGAGACCGATCACTACGTCTGGGAGCTAATGCGGAAGCGGGGTGTGTCGGAACGGAAGATCACGGGCGACGCGACCAATCGCGAGAAGTGGAACGCGCTCGCGTCGGTGTTCCCGGAGTTCGCCGGCAACCCCACCTACGAGTGGATCCACCTCGATCTGAAGCGCCGCTTCGGGATCGAGAAGCCGATCTCTGCGGCCACCGCCGACGAGATCTGGGAGGAGACGAAGGCGGCGCTCGACGAACCGGCGATGCGCCAGCGACGCCTCCTCCGAGAGATGAACGTCGAAGTCGTCTCCAGCACGGACGATCCGACCTCCGATCTGGAGCACCACCGGACCCTCGCCGACGAGCTCGACGACGTCACCGTGCGTCCGACGTGGCGGCCGGACGCCGCGATGGGTATCGGTGATGCGGGTTGGCGTGAGTACGTCGCGACGCTCGGCGACGCCACCGACACGGACGTGTCCGATTTCGACGGATTTCTCGCCGCCCTCCGAACGAGTCACGAGTACTTCGAGGCCAACGGCTGCGGGGCGAGCGACCACGGACTGAGCGAGATCCGTTCGAGGTCGGTCGACCGGCGACGGGCCGCCGACGTGTACGAGCGCGCCGCTGCCGGCGAAGCGCTGACCGACGGCGACGTCGCCGATTTCGAGGCGTTCGTCCTCGAGCGGATCGGTGAGATGAACCGCGAGACCGACTGGGTGACGCAGCTCCACATCGGCCCGGTCCGCGACTACCGCGACTCGCTGTACGACGAGCTCGGAGCCGACGCCGGCGGTGACATCTCCACGGGCGACCTCGACCTCGCGGACGGTCTGCGGTACTTCCTCAACCGCTTCGACGAGGAGCTGGAGATCGTCCTCTACGTCGTCGACCCGACTCACTACCCGACCGTCGCGACCGTCGCCCGCGCGTTTCCCAACGTCAGCGTGGGCGCGGCGTGGTGGTTCAACGACAGCCCGCACGGGATCCGCTCGCAGCTGGAGTACGTGGGGACCGTCGACCTCCTCGCGAACTACGGCGGCATGGTGAGCGACTCGCGAAAACTCCTGTCGTTCGGCTCCCGCTTCGAGATGTTCCGCCGATCGCTGGCGAACGTGGTCGGAGAGATGGTCGAGCGCGGTCAGATGCCGATGACGGTCGCCGAGGACCGCGTGCGACAGGTGGCGTACGAGCGTCCGGCGGAGCTGTGGGATTTCTAGGTCGCGGACGGCCGTTTGTCGTTTGTTTTACGAGAGACTCGGGAAGTGCTCAGACACCGCTGAACGCGGAGAATCCGCCATCGATGGGGATCGACGCGCCGTGGACGAACTCCGCGCCCGGCGAGACGAGCCACAGGACGGTCGTGGAGAGGTCCTCCGGCCGTCCGAATCGGCCTTGCGGCGTGTGGTCGATGATCGTCTGTCCGCGGGTCGTGTACTCGCCCGTCTCCTCGTCGATGAGCAGGTAGCGGTTCTGTTCGGTGAGGAAGAACCCGGGCGCGATGGCGTTCACGCGGATGTCCGTCGAGTAGTTGTGTGCCATGTGGACCGCGAGCCACTCGGTGAAGTTCGACACCGCGGCCTTCGCGCCGGAGTACGCCGGGATCTTCGTCAACGGCGTGTAGGCGTTCATCGAGGAGACGTTCAGGATACAGCCCGTCCCCTTCTCGATCATGTACTCGCCGAAGACCTGCGAGGCGAGCACGGTGCCGGTGAAGTTGACGTTCAGCACCTGCTGGAACCCCTCCACCGGGAGGTCGAAGAACGAGGTGTCGGGGCCGGTGGTCGCGTCGGCGCTGTTGCCGCCCGCGGCGTTGATCAACACGTCGATCCGACCGTACTCGTCGATCACCGTCTCGGCGGCCGCCTCGAGTTCGGCGCGGTCGAGGACCGACGCCGACACCGTGAGGTGCTCGATCCCCGCCGCCGCGAGCTCTTCTCCTGTCTCGCGCAGCTTCTCTTCGCCGCGTGCGAGGATCACGACGGTCGCGCCGTTCTCCCCGAGCGCGCGCGCCATCTCGGAGCCGAGCACGCCGGAGCCGCCGGTGACGACGCACACCTTGTCGTCGATATCGAAGTCGTTGGGAACGCTCATTGTCTGACTCGTCTCTACCTCGTGGACACGTCGTGATGTATTTTTCGTCCGTTTCGTCGGTTCTCGGACCGGCTCGGAGCGGAAAGCGGTCGGACGGTACTCGCGATCAATCCGCGCTCGTCTCGGGATTGACCGCCGGCTCGCGGCCCTCGCTCCCGCCACGGTTCGCCGTCGTCTGCTCCAAGAGCCCGCGCATGTACCCGACGGCGAAGAGCCGCCCCTTCGTGTGGTATCCGGGGTTAGAGTTGTCTTCGCCCGCCATCGTGGGGACGTGGTCCGGGCGCATCGGCCCGTCGAACCCCACGTCCTCGAACGCCTGCATCGCCGCGAGCATGTCGGTCGGGCCGTCGTCGTGCCACGTCTCGACGAAGTCGTCGGCCTCGCCCTCCACGTCGCGGAAGTGCGCGAAGTTGATCCGGTCGCCGAAGTGCCGGATGGCCTCGGGGACGTCGACGCCCATGGCGGCGAAGTTCCCCTGACAGAACGTCACGCCGTTGTGCTCGCTGTCGACGATGTCGAGGATCCGGTCGTAGGACTCGACGCTGTTGGCGAGCCGCGGGATCCCGCGGACCGAGTCGATCGGCGGGTCCGCCGGATGGAGCCCCAGCTTTACGCCGGCCTCCTCGGCGACGGGGACCACCTCGGTCAGGAAGTGTTCGAGCGCGTCCCAAAGCTGGTCGCGCGTCACGTCGGCGTGGTCGATCTCCGGGCCCCCGGACATCCGTTCGTCCGTGTACCCGGTCGTGTACGCCCCGCCTCGCGTCTCGACGTGGGCCTCGGTCCGAGCCCACCTGACACCGGCCATCCAATCGTAACACACCACCGGGATCCCGACCGCGCCGCAGTCGCGGAGGAACTGCTTGAACTCCGCGATGTCCTCGTCGCGACCGTCCAAGCCCAAGCGGACGCGGTCCGTGAGCGGCACGGACCCCTCGATGACCGAGAGGTCGATGCCGACCTCCTCGAACCAGTTGGACATCCCCTTGAGCTCATCGTACGTCCAGTTCGTCTTGTCGTCCCCGATCTCCAGCGGGTGAACGACCGCGCTCGTCACACCCATCTGCCGGGCGAGATGCCACCGGTCGTCCGGCTCCGGGGGTAAGATCAGCGATAGTCGAACCATGTGTCACCAATAATTAGGCTCTAGTAGATAAAATTTGCTCTACAGGGTCTTTTCGGCCCGAACGGGTCCGATCGATGATCAGGTCGGGTCGCCGGTACACGGTGGACGGTGATCAGTGATGTCGGACGGCCAAAACGTCTCGATAGCTCCGTGTATCCCGATGTAACGCCGCACATTGTCCGCTAATCTGCAGTGATTGCTGTTCATCAGAGTTGAACAGTTCCGGATCCGATCGGGCAGTTGTGTTACATTATTACGTTTGTAATGGAACGCGCTCAACGACGGACTTCGAGCGAGAGCCCTCACCGAGCGGCACCGATCAGTAGTGTTCGTACTGGAGTTCGATGACGTTCGCGGCGTTGCGGAGGGAGGGGAGGAGCTCCGAGTGGATCCGATCCTCGTCGAACCGGTGTTTCGGGCCGCTGATGGAGATGGCGGAGTTGCCGGCCTGGTTCGCGTCGTCACGTATCGGAACCGCGATCGATTTTACTCCTTTGACCCGCTCTTCGTCCTCGATCGAGTATCCCTGTGTGCGGATCTCGCCGATCTCGTCGAGGAGATCGTCGAGGTCCGTGATCGTGTTCTCCGTCGCACGAGGAAGCCCGAAGCGCTCGACGACATCCCGGATCTCGTCGTCGGTCCGCTGCGAGAGGAGCGCCTTCCCGACTGCAGTCCAGTGCATCTCCGTGAACTCGCCCGTCGGAGCGTTGTCCGAGACGCCCTCGAACGGCTCCGTGCGGTACACGAGCACCCGCTGCCCGTTCTCCTCGTACCCGATCGTTCCGACTTCGCCGGTGGACCGGGACAGGTCGTCGACCTCCGACCGCGCCACTTGAAAGATACTGCGGTTATGGCGGACCCGCCCGCCGAGCTCCAGAAACCGGAGCCCGAGCTGGTACTTCCCGTCCTCCTTGACGACGTACCCGAGGTTTCGAAGGGTCTGAAGGTGAATGTGCACCGTGCTCTTCGGGATATCCAGGTGGTCGGCGAGCTCGGTGACACCGCACTGTTCGAGCTCCTGAATCGATTCGATGATGTTGAACGCGTTTTCCACGGAATCGATCTGTCGTCCCCCGGGAGCGGTGTCGTCGTCGATCATGACCGATCGATCGGTCGGCGGCGACTTAGCGTTGGTTCATTTTTACGGCCCGGACGAATCCAATACTATTGAACCGGAGCGGAGCGTCCGGGCCACCATCGGCGATTCCAGTTTCCGGCGACAGGACCGCCGAAGTGTACGACGAGCGCGCAGGACCGATCGATCGTTCCAGTATTTTTAATACACTCGTAGCCCCAGTTACAGGCGATGCACCTGTTAGCACACCCTCGAGAGACGCGATCGCTCGACGGGACTTGGCAGGCGATCCCAGACCAGTACGAGAACTTCGAGGGATACTTCGAGGACTTCTTCGACGAGGAGGACGACAACCCGGCCGGATTCGCGGTGAAGTCCATCTACGAGCCCGGTGCGTCGGAGGAGAATGACCCCTGTGACTTCAACATCCACGACGGTCGTTCCGTCGCGGTTCCCTCAAGTTTGGGGGAAGAAATCCCCGAGTTCCGTCACTACGAAGGGTGGGTCTGGTACGCGCGCACGTTCGACCGAGACGCCGCCGCCGGCGCTGACCGGACCTTCCTCCGGTTCGGCGCGGTCAACTACAAGACGAAGGTCTGGCTGAACGGCGAGCTCTTGGGCACGCACGAAGGCGGATACACGCCCTTCAGCTTCGAGGCGACCGACGCGCTGGAGGACGGCGAGAACGTGCTCGTCGTCCAGGTCGACAACCAGCGGTACGAGGACGGCATCCCCAACGAGTCGACCGACTGGTTCAACTTCGGCGGGATCAACCGCTCCGTCGACTTGGTCGAGGTCCCGGACGCCTACGTGCGCAACTTCAAGGTCGAGTCCGATCTCGACGACGGGACCGTCGACGTGAGCGTCTCCGCGTGGATCGACGGCGCCGACGGAGACGACCCGTCCGTGTCGGTCGCCTTCCCGGAGCTGGACCGTGAGACAGCGCTCGAACCCGCCGGCGACGGCGAGTTCACCGGAGCGCTTCGGATCCCGGAAGCGGAGGTCTCGCTGTGGAGCACCGAGGATCCCCACCTCTACACGGTCCGCGTGGAGGCCGGCGGGGACGCCGTCGAGGACCGCGTCGGGCTCCGCGATCTGCGTGTCCGCGACGGCGACGTGCTGCTCAACGGCGAGCCCCTCTGGCTGCGCGGCATCGCGCTGCACGAGGAGTCGGCGGGCAAGGGCCGCGCGCTCGACGCGGAGGACATCGAGGAGCGGTTCCGGTGGATCAACGAGCTCGGCTGTAACTACGCCCGACTGGCCCACTACCCGCACACAGAGGAGATGGCTCGGCGGGCCGACGAGGAGGGGATCCTCCTGTGGGAGGAGGTCCCCGCCTACTGGGACATCGACTTCGGCGACGAAGAGGTTCAGGAGCTGTACCGACAGCAGCTCCGAGAGCTCGTGCAGCGCGATTGGAACCGCCCCTCCGTCGCGATGTGGTCCATCGCGAACGAGACGGACCACACCGACGACACCAGAAACGAGGTCCTCCCGGAGATGGCGGAGTACGTCCGGAGCCTCGACGACACGCGGCTCGTGACCGCCGCCTGCTTCGTCGACGAGACCGACGACGGCCTCGAGATCCGCGATCCGCTGCAAGAGCACTTAGACGTCATCGGCATCAACGAGTACCACGGCTGGTACTACGGAGACGCCGACAACATGCAGGCGTTCCAGGAGGACCCCGAGGGCACGCCCGTCGTCATCTCGGAGACGGGCGGCGGCGCCAAGTGGGGCCATCACGGCGACGCGGACGAGCGATGGACCGAAGAGCACCAGGCGGAGATCTACCGCGGGCAGACGAAGGCCGCCGCGGAGAACGACCAGATCGTCGGCTTCTCGCCGTGGATCCTCTTCGACTTCCGCGCCCCGATGCGGCAAAACGAGTTCCAGCGCGGCTACAACCGGAAGGGCGTGGTCGACCAGCACGGCCGGAAGAAGCAGGCCTTCCACGTGCTGCGCGACTTCTACCAGACGCAGCGCTGACGCCGCAGTCGATGTCGGTGGTGTCGCAGTCGCGGGGAGTGCCGTCGCCGACCGTCAATCCCGATCCGGCCGCCACCGCATGCAGACGGGCTCCGAAACCGACAGCGACTCCCCCGTCGGCGACAGGGCGCCGGTCTCGGCGTCGATGTCGAACGCGACGATGTCGTTCGTGTGGCGATTCTCCGCGAACAACCGCTCGCCGTCGGGAGCGATCGCGAAGTGGCGCGGCCACTCCCCTCCGGTCGGCGTCTGGTCGACCCGCTCTATCGTCTCCCCGTCGACGGCGAACGTGACGACGGTGTCGAGGCCGCGGTTCGACCCGTAGACGAACTCCCCGGACGGATGGACGGCGATCTCTGCCGTCTTGTTGTCTCCCGCGAACTCCGGAGGGAGCGTGGAGACGGTCGCTCGTTCGGTCAGAGTCCCGTCAGATTTCCGACGCAGGACGGTCACGGTCGAGTCGAGCTCGTTGATCAGGTACGCCCGCTCGCCGTCCGGGGCGAACGAAAGGTGTCGCGGCCCCGTCCCGGGAGCGAGATCGAGCGCGTCGACCCGGGACAGCGAGGCCTCGTCGCGCTCCACCGCGTAGACGTGGACCTGATCGGTACCGAGGTCGGGCACGTACGCGAACCGGTTCTCCGGTCCGAGCGTGATCGAGTGAGGGTGCGGCGCGGTCTGCCGCTCCGGATCGACGCTCGACCCGCGGTGTTCGATCACCTCGGCCGGCGAGTCGACGCCGCCGGCGGCGTCGAGCGGGAGCATGGAGACGGCGCCCCCGGCGTAGTGGGCCACCAGCAGGAATTCCCCGGTCTCGTCGACGGAGCAGTAGCAGGGTGCCGCGGCCCCGCTTCGGGCGCTGTCTCGCTCGGTCAGTTCGCCGGTGTCGCGGTCGACCGCGTACGACCGGATGACGCCCTCCTCGCTTTCTCGAACCGCGGCGTAGAGGTGCTCTCCCGACGGATCGAACGTCACGAACGTCGGGTCGGGGCCGGCCGCGACCGCGTCGAGTCGGCGCATCGTTCCCGTGTCGGGATCGACCGCGACGGTGTGGACGCCCTCGTCCGTCGCCGCGCCGTACGTCCCGACGGCGGCTATGCGTTCAGCTGTCGTCATAGTGGTCTGTGTTCGTGGTCATGAGGGGTTCTGTCGTGTCCGTAATTCGTGCTTTCATACGGCGGTGTCCGAGTCGGTCGGCGGCCCGTCCCACTCCTCGCCGTTGTCGTCCGGGTCGTACCCGAGTCGCTCCCGCGCGTTCCGGATCGAGAACCACCGCCGGTCATTGTCGCTGACGCCGTTGAAGACGTCGAACGTCACGCTTCTGTCGACGAGACACCGCTCGACCAGGTGGGCGAAGTCACGGCGGGAGTGCCACGTCGCCTTCGTCCGCGTTACCGAGCGGTCGTAGGCGTCGCTACCGCGCTCGATCTCTCCGTTTTCGACGCGACGTTCGGCCCGCCCGTACGGGTGATCGATCCCGTGGGGAAGGACCGAACAGATCCGGAGCGCGTAGAACCGTCGGGGGTACTCGTACCGCTCGGTGTAGTACCGCCCGATATCTTCCCCGAACGACTTCGTCGCCCCGTAACACGAATCGGGACGGACCGGATCGGTCGGGTCGAGCCGCAGATCGTAGTCCGGGTCGTACAGCTCCGGAGCGTGTTCCTCCTCGTACATCCCCATCACGTGGTTCGTCGAGGCGAACACGAAGGTCTCTACCTCCGCGTCGCGGGCGGCCTCGAGCGCGTTGCGCATCCCGACGACGTTCGGCTCGAGCACGTCCTCCCACGCGCCGTCCGTGTAGGGGTACGCCGCGAGGTGCACGACGGCGTCCTGATCGTCGAACGCGGGGCGGATCGCGTCGTAGTCGGCGATGTCCGCGACGTGGGTGTCGAAGCCGCCGTAGCGGTGCTCGGCCGGGCGGTCAGACCGGTTCAGATAGGTGAAGTCGTATCTGGAGTCGCCGTCGAGATGGTCGATGATCGCGGTCCCACATCTGCCGTAGGACCCGGTTACGAGGACATTCATGCGGATGTGTTGATGGCCTTTCGAACGGTCCTCCGAGCGTGTCGACTCACCGTCCCCCGTCGTCGGCACACGCGAGGACGCCGTTCAGATAGGCGACCGCGTGGGCGCGCGACCGGTGGCCCCACTCGGTGTCGCCGACGACATCGGGTACGTGGTCCGGAACCACGACGCCGTCGAAGCCGACCGCGCGGAGCCGCTCGATCGCGACCACGGGATCGAAGTTGCTCTGCTCGTCGTCGAGGAACGTCTCGGTGAACCGCGGCCAGGTGCCGACGACGTCGCGGAAGTGGACGAACACGATGTCGTCGTCCTCGCCGAAGTGCGTGATCACCTCCTCGATGTCCGCGTCCGGCATCTCCGAGAAGCACCCCAGACAGAGCTTGAGCCCGTGGTTGTCGCTCGGGACGATCTCCATCGCCCGCCGGAACGCCTCGAAGTTCCGGAACAGGCGCGGGATCCCGCCGAGCTGCTCCACCGTCGGCGGGTCCGCCGGATGGAGCGCCAGCTGTACCCCGGCTTCCTCTGCGACGGGAAGCACCTCTTCGAGGAACGCCTCGTAGTTGTCCCACAGCTCCGCTTCGGTGTACTCGCGCTCCAGGTCGTCGACGGGCTCGTACGGCTCGTCGAGGTCGTCGATGTCGAACTCTCGACCCCGCGCTCCGCCGCGTAGGCGCACGGTCTGAGAGGTCCGCATCGGCACGACCCCGCGGGGGTTCCACTGGTACCCGAGGATCGGGATGTCCGCGCTCCCGAGGTTCCGGATGAGCCGTTTGATCGTGTCGAGCTGGCTCTCTTTCCCCTCTTTGTCGAGCATGATCTTCCCGTAGACGTTGTAGCTCAGCGACTGGATCCCCATCAGCCGAAGCCCGGCGTCCTCCGCGCGCCGGCGCGCCTGCACGAGCTCGGACACGCTCGGAACGACCCCGTCGTCGATGGTGATCGTCTCGTCGTCTCCGCTCCCCTCGTCCTCGAACACGTCGCCGCGCGGGGACCGATGGTCGAGGAACACGTCCTCGACGCCGATCTGCCGGCAGAACGCGAGGCGGTCGTCCGACAGGGTTCGAGTCCGAAGGCCGGTCCTGAGCGGCAGCTGGTCTCCGTCGGTGCTCGGTCGGTTCCGTTTCATCGAATCGTGATCTTGTGACATGGTATCTTGTTCCGTGCTTACGTCGGTATCGTCGTGTCGATCGGTTGGACGTCGTCGGTGCGTACTCGGCTCGTCGAAGCGGGTCTCGCTCGATTCGCTGGCCCGTCAGCCGATGAGTCGATCGATGTCGTCGTCGAGGTCGTCGTAGATCGCTTCGGCCCGGTCGGCCGCCTCGGGCGGAAGCGGGCGAATCGGTTCCCGCACGGCTCCGCCGTGCAGCCCGGCGAGTTCGAGTCCCTTCTTGACGGCCGGGACGCTGATCGCTCCCGCGAGCGCGTTGTTCCGCCCCGTTTCGTCTCTGAGTCGCTGGTACGGGAGACAGATGTCCCTGAGCGCGCGGGCGCGCTCCCAGTCGCCCTCGGTGAGCGCGTCGAACAGCTCCCGGCCGACCTCCGGTCGGAAGTTGCTCACGCCGGCGGTGAACCCCTCGACGCCCTCGGCCCAGAAGGACACGGCGTACGGTTCCGCGAGCCCGTTGACCCAGACCACGTCGTCGGCGCCGGCGCGGATCGCCTCGCCCAGCTTCACCGGATCCGCCAGGGCGTACTTCACCCCGACGACGCCGTCGACGCGGGTGAGGTCCGCGAGGTACTCGGCCGAGGGATCGAACCCGCGCACGTACGGAACGAGGGGCGCGTCCGATCCCGCCGACAGCTCGCGGTAGTACTCCAGTAACCCCCGCTCGTGGAGGTAGGTGTGATCGGGCGGCATGATCATCATCGCGTCGGCACCGATCTCGTCGTACGCCTCGATCAGCTCCAGCGCGTCGGCCGTGCTCCCGCCGACGCCGGCGAGGACGCACGCGTCCGAGGGGAGCGCCTCGACCACCGCCTCGACGCTCTCGATCCGCTCTCGCCGTGAGAGGGAGTGGTACTCGCTGATGTTCGCGGCCGCCAGGAACGTCCGCATCCCTTCGTCGTACAGCGTTCTCGCGTTCTCCCCGAGTTTGTCGTACTCGATCGCTCGCTGCTCGTCGAAGGGCGTGAGCACTCCGACGGCTACGTCTCGCAGTCGCTGTTTGACCTTCTCCGCTGTCATGGCATCATGTCTCACGATACGCCCGTAGCGGTTAAATCCATCGTTGGGCGGTTACAACTGCCGCACTCGGTCGCTGACGGGCGAAAAGCGATCCGGCAGGGGGCCTCGCGATCGAGCGACCTCGACCGCATCCGTTCTTCGACTGCGTACGTCTCCGGTCGTCCGCGCGGTCAGTAGTTCCGGTACACCGTCTTCGTCGACGTGAAGAAGTCGAGCCCGGCGTCACCCTGCTCCCGGTACGTGTTGGTCGAGGAGTTCTTGTACCCGCCGAAGGGGACGTGGAGTTCGAGCCCGGTCGTCTTCTCGTTGACCTTCGCGACGCCCGCCTCGACGCCGTCGACGAACTCGTCGGCCTCGGTGAGGTCCTGCGTGACGATGCTCGCGGACAGCCCGTACTCAATGTCGTTCGCGACCGCCAGCGCCTCCTCGAAGTCCGCCACCTCGATGACAGACAGGACCGGTCCGAAGATCTCCTCCTGCGCGATCCGCATGTCGTTGTCGACGTCGGAGAACACCGCGGGCTCGACGTAGTAGCCGTCGCCGTACTCGCCGCCCGAGAGACGTTCGCCGCCGGTCTCGAGCGTCGCTCCCTCCTCCTGTCCGAGTTCGACGTACTCGAGGGTCGACTCGAGTTCGCTCTCGGAGACGTGCGGGCCCATATCGGGGTCGTCGAGCCCGGGCCCGATCGCGACGTCGTCCGCGTACGCGACCACCGCCTCGACGAACTCGTCGTAGACGTCCTCGTGGACGATCGCGCGGGAGGCGGCCGTACACGACTGGCCCGTCGTCCCGAACGCGCCGACGCCGAGGATCTCCGCGGCCTCGTCGATGTCGGCGCTCGGCATCACGACGGTCGGGTTTTTCCCGCCCATCTCGCACTGGACGCGCTTGAGATCGTTCGCGGCGCTCTGCGCGACGCTGGTCCCCACGGCGGTGCTGCCGGTGAACGAGACGCCGTCCACGTCGTCGTGCTCGGCCAGCGGCGTCCCCACGTCGCCGCCCGAGCCGGTCACCATGTTTGCGACCCCGTCCGGGAGCCCGGCCTCGTCGAGGCACTCGAAGAGGAGCGCCGTCATGCCCGGCGCGGCGGAGGCGGGCTTGATGACGGCCGTGTTCCCCGCGGCGAGCGCGGGGGCGAGCTTCCACGCCGGGATAGCGACCGGGTAGTTCCACGGCGTGATCAGCGCGACGGTCCCGAGCGGCTCGCGTTTGGTGTACAGATCCGTGTTCCGTCCGCTCGCGGATTTGCTGATCCCGCCGAGGTCGAGACACTTCTGGGCGTAGTAGGCGAAGATGTCGATCGCGCGCTGAACCTCGCCGGCCGCCTCGGAGCGCGTCTTCCCCTCCTCGCGGACGAGCCGCTCGGTCGCCGACTCCTTCCGCGATTCGAGGAGTTCGCTCGCGCGTTTGAGAACGTCGCCGCGGTCCGGACCCGGCGTGTCCGCCCATTCCTCTTGCGCGTCGACCGCGGCCGCGACCGCGACCTCGACATCGCCGGGCGCGGAGGCCTGAAACCGTCCGGTGATCGACGACGGCTCCGCCGGGTTCCGGACGGCGAACGTCTCACCCGTCTCAGAGACGGTCCACTCTCCATCGACGTAGTTCTCGCTGACTGTTGGCATCCGGCTCGGAATCGCCGCCGCTGATACAAATGCTTTGATAAAGCGGTCAGTCGGTCGCACTCGCGGGGCGGTCGCACCTGGCGCAGTCGTCGGCGTCGGTGTGGGCGTCAGAGTCGATGTCGGCGTCGGTATCGGCGTTTGAGTCGATGTCGGCGTCGGGTCAATCGGCGTGGACGAAGGTCACCGGACAGGGCGCCTCGAGGAGCAGCGTCTGCGACAGGCTCCCGAAGACGGCCTTGTCGGTCGGGGTCCGGCGGCTACCGCCGATAACGAACCGGTCGGCGTCGACGTCTCCGGCGAGTTCGAAGATCGCCTCGCTAGGGTCGCCGACCGCGCCGCGAACTTCGTACTCGACGCCGGCGTCGTCGAGGCGGTCCGTCACCGACTGGACGGTCTCGTGTTCGGCGACGACCTCGTCGACGGAGTGGTCGTCGTCGGGATACCGGTCGAGCAGGTCGTCGTACTCGTGCTGGGAGAGCACCTGCGGGTAGTTCCCGCCGCTTATCGCCGGTATCGTGGTCACGATGCCGTCGTCCTCGTCCGGAATGGCGTGTGCCACCACGACGGTGGCACCGATCGGTGCGGCGATCTCCAAGACGGCATCGGTGAGTCGATTGATCCGGTTCTCGTCCGAGTCGCTGACTGGCAACAGCACTGTCTCGATGGTCACGGAGGCATCTAAATTCACCAGACACAAGTAAATTTATATTTTCAGAACGGGTAATATGTAACAAATAGCCCCCACGAAGAGTCCCTCCGCCCAAACGGTACACGATGAAGTGGGCGACCGGTCGCCGGCGGTCACGTGGGCGATCGTGTCCGCAGATCAGTCGTCAGAGATCGACCTGTCCGGCGTCGGCGGCGCACCGGAGCGGCTGACGAACCACGTCGTCATGAGTACGCCCGCGACGATGAGCAGGAGGAAGCCGACGGTACGAAGCATCCCCACGCGTCCGAACGCGTCGACCAGCGGCATCGGAGCGAACGGCGAGAGGGCGAACCCGCCGTACATCATCATCGTCACACCGCTGAGTGCCCGCCCGCGGACCTCCTCCTGCACGATCGACGCGATCCAGTCGTTCACCGTCGGCAGGAGCAGTCCGAATCCCATTCCGCCGGCGACGATGATGCCGACCAGCACCAGCGGGAAGACCTCCACGGTGGTGAACAGCAGAAAGCCCGTCGCTGCCAGGGCGAACCCGATCGTGATGAGCGTGATATGCCGGAAGTGCTGTTTGATGCGGCCGTACATCGAGGCCATGACCACGCCGACGATCATGACGCTCGAGATGATTAGCCCGGTTTGAGAGTCGCTCACTCCGAGCGAGCCCTGAAGGTAGTACGGGACCTCGATCATGATGAGGTTGTTCGTCAGCATGCCGAACAGCACGAGGAAGTAGATCCCGGCGATGACCTTCACGGGCGACTCTCGCACGAGCTTCGCCACGGCCTCGAGCCGGCCGATCTCGTCGTCGCGCTGGGATTCCTTGACGTCCGGTTCGGGCAGGAGCCGGAGGATCGGCGGGACGAACAGCAGCGCCCCGGCGAAGACCAGGAAGATGTACCGCCAGCCGAGGGTCCCCGCGATGTAGCCGCCGAGGACCGCCGCGACGGCGCCACCGCCCGCCTGCACGGCCCCGTAGTACCCCATGACCGACTCGCGCCGCCCGCCCGAATAGTAGTCGGCGATGAGCGTCGGAACGGTCACCATGAGCGCGCCGACGGCGATGCCGTCGAGGATGCGGGTCGCGAGGATCAGGTAGATCGAATCGAGAAGGAACGCGATGCTCGTCCCGACCCCGTAGATGACGACCGCGGCGATCAGAATCGGCTTTCGGGCGTACTTGTCGAGCAGGTATCCCGTGAGGGGCGCGACGACGATCACGATCCACGCGGACGTCGTGCTGACCAGCTGTGCCAGCGTCTCGGAGTTCGGCACGTGCGAGAACGTCTGCTGGATCGCGGGAATAGTCGGGTTGATCAGCGCCCCCGAGAAGGAGGGGATGATCCCGATCAACACCAGCGTCAGGAGCTTCGACCACCTGAATGACTCAGAATAGCTTTCCGACATACTCACTCACCAGGGTTCGTCCAGGCGTCTGGACTGTGCGCAGTCTGTAGTCTACCGTCCATGGGATGGCGTTGCATACACACTCAATTATATACAAACATTATAAATATCTTTCCAAATGTGAGGTGTCGTCGCATCCGCAGATGGCGGCTCTTCGCTTTACTTCACCTCGTCGAGCGACACCCACAAACGGTCCTGATCCTTCCCTCACCGATCTCGTGAGACTTGGCCGAGCAGCTTCTCGCGTGGCTTTCGGAGAGATTCTGTCTGATGATATTGAACGACTGGTGTTCGTGGAAATGGTTGATTGTTAACTAGTAACGATGGCAGCGGGCCGTGTGGATAACAGCACGGTCCCGTCGAGAGGAAGCACCCGAATCGGCTACGGGGACAATCCGTTCGATACAATTGAACATCCGGGGAGAGCCCCTGTCGGATCCCTGAACCGGCGGACGAACTCAATATGCGGAAAAGCGGCGCTCACGCCCGTCTCAAGGCCTCAACGGCCTGAGAAGATGCGACCCACGAAGGCGGTCGGTACCGACTGAACCTACAGTTCCTCGAACACGACGGTCTCGCCCGTCACAATTGCACTAGCTACCAAGCCACGTACCCGTGTCAGCCTCGCAGTCGATCGGCGCGGCGAGGACGACGGTTATGAGGGCAGGTCCCGGTATCGGGTACATCGCGTACCGATCACCGTCGAGGTGCCCGATTCGAAGAACATCGCTATCTCGATCGCAGGGCCGAAACACCGGCTCGACGTCAACCGTACCGACGGCGAATTCTCGCCCGAGAGACAGAGTGCCGCGAACGTGATCGAGACGGAGTCCCGCACTGCGGAGAATATGTGTTACAATAGTACGTATGTAATGCATTGTTTCCTGCGTTCGAGATTGTTGAACAGATGACGGACAGTGTGGCTAACAGTAGGCGTTCCCGAAGTTAAGATATATTTATATTATGTTTAATTGGTTATTTCTTGAAAACCCATAGTATATTATGTGTATGTTATGTTAGTGGTTCTCAGTATCGGTACCGAGTCACTTCCGACGGAACGCCCGTGGCGTCGCTCTGTCTATTTGGGCGAGATTAGCATCGATATGCTGTTCTTCCACCGATATAGCGTCTCTAACTCGATCCGGTGGCTATTACGCCTCCGGTCCGAAAAAACTGCTCTACAGGGACCTTCGAAAAGCATCGAGGCCGCCGCTCGTCGCCAGTCCACCGGTCAAATATCGATCGTCGTCTCCCGATCACGAACTACCCGCCAGTTCCTCAAAATTGGACCCGAATCGGATTTCGTCCCATATCTCAAACGCATCAAGTACATATCTTGTATTGGAAATGAACATTTTCGGAGGTATCGGCGGAAGTGTTGCGATCGACCGCAGCGTCAACGCGAGAGTCTCAGTGGCCGCCGGAGACCAGATGGAGCCCGACGATTCCGAAGACGATCACGGAGATAAAGAGGAGGCGAGCGCCCGTCGCCGGTTCGTCGAACAGGAGAATTCCGAGCGACGCGGTTCCGACGGCGCCGATCCCGGTCCACACGGCGTATGCGGTCCCGATCGGGAGATCCTGTACCGCCTTCCCGAGCAACACCATGCTGATGACGAGCGCGGCGACCGTACCAGCCGTCGGTATCGGCTCTGAGAAGCCGTCGGAGTACTCTAGCCCGACGGCCCACGTGATTTCGAACAGGCCGGCGACGAACAGGATGAGCCACGACATCACGCCGAGTTCGTCGACGGCGTCGAGAAGGCTTTCGATGTGCCTCGCGACGACGGCGGCACACTCAAGATTTTCGCGCTCGTAGCCCGCAGTAGTGAGTCAGAGCCTCGGCACTGTGTTGTTCGGCGATCCGTTCGCCGTGATGAACACGATCGGATTAATCGCGTTCGCGCTCGTCGGATCGTCGAAGGCGATCCGCGAGGAGTTCGACCTGTTGGGGATCGTCATCGTCGGGCTGGCGATGGCGTTCGCCGGCGGGGCGACCCGCGATCTCCTCGTAGCGCGTGTCCCGCTCGCACTGCAGTCTCCGATCGAGATCGGGCTGGGGCTCCTCGGCGTCGCCTTGGCGCTCGGGCTGAACGTCGTGTTGTCCGCTCCGGAGACGCATCCGGTCACCCTCGTCGCGGACGCCATCGGGCTGGCAGCCTTCGCGACGGCCGGCGCGATCGTCGCGACCGAGGTCGGCGTGTCGGCGTTCGGCGTCGTGGCGATCGCGACGATCAACGCCGTCGGCGGCGGCGCGTTCGCGGACATCCTCCTCGACCGGGCCCCGTTCATACTCTTCGAGGACTTCTACGCGAGCTGTGCGGTCCTCGGCGGCAGCGCGTACTGGACGGTGGAAACGCTCGGAGTGAGTGCCGGGACTGCCGCCGTTGCGTGCGCGATCGTGACGGTCGGGACCCGGCTGGCCGCGGTCACGTACGGCTGGAACCTCCCGACCGCACAGAACTTGGAACTGCAAAGAGAGTAGTGACTCGGCTCCCTTGAACTCCCCGTAAGACCGACGAGCCGTCGCTGAACACCATCCGGGGCCGCGGGCATGCGAAAGCCGCAACCGGTCGATCGTTTCAAACGTGATCGGAAAGACATCAGCTACTACCACCCCACGGAGACAACGAAGCCGGGACAACCGAACTATTTCATCGAGGAGACGGCGAGAACGGTCCAGGTATCGAACGTATCCACGGACCGGTACCCGCACCTCCTAAGGAGCGGTACCGAGTTACGACACTCCCCTATCTGTCCTGGGCGAGCGGTTCGCGGTGGAGCACCTCGCTCTCGTTGAAGACGACGGCGGCCAGCCCCGGCTCCGCGTCGACCGTGACGCTCGTCTCGTCGCCGGCGGCCACCTCGTCGGTGTCGGAATCCCAGGGGCGCAATCCGTCGGTTTCGGGTTCAACGACCACGTCAACGTGTTCAGCGTCAAGTGCATCACCACCGACGTGGGAGAACGTCACGACACCGCCCTCGCCGTCGTCAGCCGATTCATACGCGACTTCGAACCTCGCCTGCGGGGGGATCACGTGCTCCGTCACAGTTCGGGTCTCATCGCCGGCAGTCCACTCGACAGCAACCTCTGTGCCAGCGGACAGGTTGCCGAGCGACAGCGTCTCCCCACCAGTCAGTCGGTCCGTCTCATCGGCGGGTTGCTCTGGCGCGGGTTCACCGTCGATCAGAACCGCAAAGGCATCGGCGTTGCGGCGGACCTCGCCGACGTAACGGAGCGTCGTCTCCGACCCGTCGCTATCTCTCTCTCCGTCATCAACCACGAATCCGCGGCGAGGTGCCGCCGAGAAGTGGCCGACGGAGCTGGTCGCCGACCCGTTCTCGAACTCGGTGTGGACGCTGACGACCACGGTGTCGTCGAGCCCGACGTCGTCGACCGTGATCGTGTCCCCTTCCGTTAGTTCGTCGTACTCGGCCGCAAACGCCGACTCCTGATCTCGTTCTCGATCCGGCGGTCTCCCAGCACCGTGCACCGACACGCGCAGCCGCTCGGGATCGACGGGCCGTTCGCCGACGTACTCGACCGTCATGGCCTCGGTGTCAGCATCGTAGGTCGCCGCGACTGCGTCGCGTGCCGTGGTCGTGCCGCCAAGATGGTGTTCGCGATCGCCGCCGGTCCACACAAGTCGCACCCGCGAGAGCGGCGGCACTGGAGCGCTGAACGAGTCATCGGGACCGAACTCGTCGAGTTTGTCCGCCGGCTGGACATCGGTCGGGGTGCGACCGGCTTGGAGCTCCAACTCCGACGCGGGAAGCGTCCGGCCGCTTCGGTGCTGGACCGTAATCTCGCCGGCCTCCGGGTCGTACTCTATCGATGCGCGCGTGTTTGGCACGACCTCGTGTTCGGCAATGACAACCGGCTCGTCCGGCTCGTGCCACTCGACCGCGACCGTTCTCCCCAGCGGAAGCTCCCCGAGAACCAGCTCCTCGTCGCCTGAGAGCGTGTCGTACTCGTCGGCGAACTGCACGTCGGTCGGCTCTCCGTCGAGAAGGGTCACGAACGCGTCAGCAGGACGAGACTCCTCGCCGTCGTACCTGATCGTGGTCCCGTCCTCGGCATGCGAGTGGATCCAAACGCGCGGGGGGCGGGCACGGTAATGGACGAGCGAGCCGCCGCCCATCGGCGTCTCAACGTCAAACTCTAACTGTACACTGTCACCGATCGACACGTCCGTGACGGTAGCTGCGTCGCCGGGTTCGAGCGTTCCGTCGGTGAATTCGTCGCCAACTGTTTGGACGCCCCCCTCGCCGCGGTGGACCAACCGAAGGCTGCTTGCGTCGGCGGGGCGCTCGGCCTCGTAGGTGAGTTCCAACGTCTCGGCACTCATGTCGTACTCGACGGCAAACGCCTCGCGGTCGACCTGTTCGCGAGCGTACGTGTCGTAGACATTCGCGTCCGGGTCAAACCACCGCACCATGACGGTCCCGATCAGGCCAGTCTCGACGGTGAACGCATCGCCTGCCGTGAATTCCTCGCCGTCAAGGACCGTGTCGCTCACCTCCTCGCCGTCGTGCCACACCTCCAGCTCGTCGGCCGGCACCGCCTCGCCTTCAACATGCTCGAACGTCACGGTGCCGGCGGCGCGGTCAAATTGCGACCGGACGCGGACGTCCGGCGACGCCTCACGGTCGATTTCCGGCGGGGCCTCGACGACGGCGTCGACGAGCACGACGCCGTCAGTACGGGTGATGTCCATCTCGACCGGGACGGCGGGATCGACGGTACGCACGAGCCGCCTCGCAGTCTCGTCGTTGAGCCGATCGGTATCAGCAGCCGGACGGATCACATATGCGTTCTCCACCGTTCCGTCGATGTCCCTGAGATCCGTGAGGTCGGTCTCGAAGCCGGCGGCGAAGGCGTCCACGTTGTCAGGGACCGCGAGCGGAGACGGACCGCCAGTGGCGTCCGGAACCAAAAGCACTGTTTCGAATCCACCAAGCCGAGGGAGGGCAGCCGTGCCTAGCGGCGATTCCGCAAGGCGGTCGGCCTCGTCAGCGGCTGCGCGGCCGGCGGCGAGAGCGGCTTCGATCCGCCGCTCGCTCGTGTCATCTGCCGACGAGTCCGAACGACCGCGAGGGCTCGGGGAGTACCCGCTATCGGTCGCGGCGGCCGCCACGCCGTCACCGGTGACGAACGCGGTCTCATCGTTATCGGTGAGTCGCCAGCCGGCAGGGAGTTCGTCGGTCGTTTCGACCTCAGCGGGGGCGTCGTCGTTCGACTCACCGCCTCCCTCGCCGACTGCGATCGTCTCTCCGTGGTCGAGTCGATCAAAATCGCCAGCGGCCGTCACTAGCTGGATCCCGCGTTCGGACGGCGTGACCGCGACGGTCGCAGCCAACTCGCCGGCGTCGACGTCGAACCGCTCGGTCGCGGAACGGGCGCGGTAGCTCAGGTCCTCTTCCGTGTCGGCGTCGACGCGCTCCGCAATGACCATCGCGTACGTCGTTGACAGCGCGTCGCCCGCCGGAACAGGGAGGAATGCGTCGGCGAATGGGGCCGAAATATCGACGTCAAGATCAGTCAGTTGGTCAGAACCATGCACGTCGGTTTCAGGGGTGAGAACACCTGTTAACGCTGCGAGCGTCAGGGCACTTCCTCCGAGGAAGCGCCGGCGGGAGGGCCGTACCATACGCAAACATACTGACACCGCATATAAAAAAACGGTCGATAAATCAAATCAGCGTTGTAGTCTCTGCGTGTGGGTGGCTCCGGGGATGCTACTGTGGCCATTAGCGAGCGATAATTGTAAACCACAGTATCCCAACACATCGAAACCACACTATTCCAACCCACCAGTGCGGTGCCGTGGAAGTCTTCGCCCCTCAGAGTGGAGCAGATGTCCAGACTTGTTGCTCGACAGGGAGCCGACATTGAAAAAGTCGTGAACGCTTCGTGTCGGTCGCAATTTAACAGATCTCACCGCGAACGCACGACCACTCTGCTCGCCCACAGCTGACGCCGGTTGTTGACGCCTCACTACGGTCGCTTTAGTCGTGATGGGGGCACAATCAATACTTGAATCGCTTCTGGGACCTTCGAGCGTGGCGGGACTTGAGTGACGGTGATAGAAATGATAGTTAATTAACAAAATACGATTACCGGGAATACTCTTCCCAAATGCGACCGGACGACCGAATATGGTCTCCGTGGTCAGGCGGTACTACGCGTACCGCGCGACGCTCACAAACGGGTTCTACCTCCCCGTCTCTGTTATTTACATGGAGACACGAGGGCTGGGGTTGGCAGAGATCGGGTTCGTGCAGGGGGTTTTCCTGTTTGGGATGGTCGCTGCCGAACTCCCAACAGGGTATCTCGCCGACTATCTGGGTCGGCGACGGACACTCGCCCTGGGGAACGCGGTCACCGCGTCGGTGATGACGGCGTTCGTGTTCGCAGCCACGGTCACGCACTTTACGGCGATCTACCTGCTGTGGGCGGTGGCGTGGACGCTCCGGAGCGGCACCAGCGATGCGTGGCTGTACGAACTACTGGAGAGAGAGGGACTCGACGGCGAGTTCGCACGCCTGAGCGGCCGGGCGGAGTCGGTCCTCCTCGTGGTGTCGGCCGTGTCGGCGCTCGTCGCCGGTGTGCTGTACACAGTCGACCCCGTGTTTCCGTTTACCGCGAACGCTGCCGTCGCCGCCGTAGGACTCCCCATCCTCTTTACACTGCCCCAGACCCAGAACGCCGAGAATGACGAGCCACCGATGACGCTTCGGCGGGCCGCCTCGCTGCTCCGGGGGCAATTCAGCCGCCCCTCCATCGGCTGGCTTGTCGTCTACGCCGCGCTGTTCAACGTCGTGTTCTCGGTGACGCGAGTGTTCGAACAGCCAGCGCTCCGTGAGATCGGTGTCCCCGTCGCCGGCCTCGGTGTGCTCTACGCAGGGTTCAAACTCGTTTCCGCGGTTGCCACCAGCGCTGCGGGACCGGTTCAGGACCGTATCGGAACGCGGGGCGTGATGCTCTCACTGGTCCCAATCTTCGGCGTTCTGTACGCGAGTTTCGCCGTCGTCCCGCTGTTGCTCATCCCAGCCGTGTTCGTCCGTCGTGCCGTCTCGCAACTCGTGCGGCCGGTCCGCAACGAGTACATCAACGATCGACTGGAGAACGTCGGCCGGGCGACAGTGCTGTCTGGCGTCTCGATGGTACTCTCGCTTGCCTCCGGGACCGCGAACGTCCTGGGCGGCCCGGTCGCCGAGGAGATCGGTCCAGTCGTGTTTCTCGCGGCAACTGGTGTCGCCGTCTCCATCGCCGCAGGCGTACTCTGGCTACTCACGTCGCCGATTCGTGACGACAGTTCGCAAGGAACCGATAACACTCGAACCATACAAGTTAATTAGTAGTTCGGGCAAACATGACATTCAGATTATACTGGGAGACGCGGTAGACAAATTCTGCGTTCCTATGAGAGTGAACTACCCTACCCTACTCGCTCACGGCTGACGCCGTTCGCTCCTTGAGGGTAGGGCTTCCTGCTTCCACGACGC
>ENA-ORDC01000641-ORDC01000641.1-marine-metagenome-genome-assembly--contig:-NODE-641-length-32487-cov-14.408979_pt1 | contig 32487 bp, 34 predicted proteins | sample MGYA00237783_ERZ508515 | MGnify/ENA primary metagenome ERZ508515 (study PRJEB26186, sample SAMN06268792) | marine metagenome | isolation source: Eden Landing Ponds, San Francisco, CA, USA | place... | reverse complement strand
GAAGCGACCGAGGGCGTCGCGGAGGCGATGCACTGGCTCCGCGAGGACGTCGACGGCGTCATCTACGTGCTCGACTCCACCACCGACCCGTTCACGCAGGTCAACACGATGCTCATCGGGATCATCGAGAGCCAGGACCTCCCGGTGCTCATCTTCGCGAACAAGGTCGACCTCGACGACGCCGACGTGAAGCGTATCGCCGACGCGTTCCCGCAACACGAGACGGTGCCGCTGTCGGCGCTGGAGGGGGACAACATGGACGAAGTGTACGAGAAGATCGCGGAGTACTTCGGATAATGCCCGAAGCAACCGCTCCCGACGACGGGGACGGCGTCCGTATCGACCTGATCAGCGGCGCCCGGATGGAGGGTCTCACCTCGATGGAGAAGATCCGACTCATCCTCGACTCCGTCCGCGACGGCGACATCGTCGTTCTCGAGGCCGGTCTCTCGCCCGAGGAGGAGTCGAAGCTCATCGAGGTCACGATGACCGAGATCAGTCCCGACGACTTCTCGGGCATCGAGATCGAAACGTACCCCTCGAGTCAGCAGCCGAACCAGGGGCTCGTCGGTCGACTCCTCGGCAAGGAGGAGGCCGCGAAGAAGCTGACCGTGATCGGGCCGGCGAACCAGATCGAGACACTGCACAAAGACGAGGATCTCATCAGCGCGCTCGTCTCCCGCAAGTAGCAATGCCGCACCAGTGTACCAACTGCGGACGGACGTTCGCCGACGGATCGAAGGAGATGCTCTCGGGGTGTCCCGACTGCGGCGGCAACAAGTTCCAGTTCGACCCGGCCGGCGGGAGCGACACTGCTCCACCCGAAGCCGAGGGCACCACCGATCGCGACGCTTCGACGGCCGCGCGCGGCGGAACGGACGCTGACAGCGTGGTGGAAACGGACGCTGACGGCGTGGTAGAAACTGACCCGGACGACCCAACGGGAACGAGCGCGTCGCCACGGACGGCGCCGGATACGGAGGACGGCGCGCAGGCGAGCGCCCGCTCGGACGTCGTCTCCCCGGACGAGCTCGCGGCGGCCGCGGAACCGACCGAGCCGGCGACCGATCGAACCGAACGAGAAGGGGTGCCCTCGGCACCTGAGGACACCGAGGCGACGGACCCGAACCTCGATGCCCTCCGGCAGAAGCTCAACGACCAGTTCGAGTCCATCCGGATCGTCAGTCCGGGACAGTACGAACTGAACCTCATGGAGCTGTATGACCGAGAGGAATACATCATCTCGCTGCGTGAGGACGGTCGCTACGTTATCGAGATGCCCGAAGGCTGGGACGACCGCTGAACGCGGGTCCGAACGCCCTGTTCCACCCGAAACGGTTCCCTTCCGCGACCGGCCGACTCGCCCGGTCCGACCCGACTCACAGCTGTCCACTCGAATCATACCCTTCCAGTGGAATCACATCCTCCACTCGAACTATCCCCTCCTTCCGAACTGTTCCCCTCCACTCGAACTAGCCCTCTCTTCGGAACGACCCCGCCTCGCTCGAGTGACGCCGCCCCACCCCAACCACCCTGTTCCACCTGAGTCAGCTTCTGGTTTCGATACTCCCTTGCTGTCGGACTCTCCGATCCGAAGTGGATGCTCTCCGCGCTCCGTGAGCGCCTCCGATCGGCGTTGTTCGCGTTCCCCTCCGTACTGGCAGCGTTCGGACTGATCGATCGGAAGAAAGGCCAGGAAGCGTTCGATCTGGCGGTCCCGGTGATGGTGACCGGCGGCCTGCGGACACTCCTCCGCGTCGCCGACTTCTTGATGGTCGGGATGTACGCCGGCGGCGCGGCGATCGCGGCGCTGGAGTTCGGCTTTCAGTACTACTTCGTTCCGTTCGGGCTCGCGCTCGCACTCACGTCCGGGACGATCAGCGTCGTCTCTCGGTTCCAAGGTGCCGACGATCCCGCGGAAGCGAACTTCGCGATCAAGCAGTCGCTGTGGCTGGCGATCGCGCTCGCGGTGCCGATCACCGTCTTCACGCACTTCTTCGCCGAGGAACTGATCGGCGTTCTCACCAACGACCCGCGAACGATCGCCCTCGGCGGCGACTACCTCCGGGTCGTGATGTACTCCGTCGGCTTCCGCTTCTGGTCGATGATCGCCGCCCGCGCGCTCGCCGGGTCGGGTGATACCCGCACCCCGATGTACGTCCGGCTGCTCACGCTCCCGACGAACGTCGGCCTCAACGCCGCGCTCATCTTCGGGCTCGGCCCGTTTCCGGAACTCGGCGTCGTCGGGGCGGCGTGGGGGACCGTCGCCGCGACGACGCTCGCGGGGGTCGTGTTCGCGTGGGCGCTGCTCTCGGGTCGCTACTCCGTTCGGCTCCCGATCCGCGGCAAGCAGTGGGACACCGGAATTGCACGCGAACTCGTCCGCGTGAGCCTCCCGCTGGCGGGAACGAGGCTCTCCCGGACGTTCGGTCGGTTCCCGTTCCTGTTCCTGTTGGGCGTGCTCGGGACCGACGTCGTCGCAGCCTACGCGATCGGCCGCCGGGTGATGCTGCTCGCGCTGATGCCGGCGTGGGGCTACTCCACCGCCGCCTCGACGCTCGTCGGGCAGACGATCGGCGCCGGCAACCTCGACGAGGCCGACGAGTACGGCTGGCAGACGCTCCGACTCGCCCTCGTCACCCAACTCCTCATCGGTGCAGTCATCGCGGTAGCCGCACGACCCATCGCGGCCGCCTTTGGCTCGGAGAACCTCGCGCTCACGGTGACGTTCGTCCGCGTGTTCGGCCTCGGCGTCGCCGGCTTCGCCGTCTCGCGGACGATGCGCGGCGGGCTTCGCGGCGCCGGCGACACGCGCTGGCCGTTCTACGGCGGCATCATCGGCACGTACGTCGTTCGACTGCCGATCGCGGCGCTCGCGCTTCCCGCGGGATACGCCGTCACGTTGTTCACCGGCCCGCTCGCGGCGACGCTGGGGATCGCCCCGTTGGTCGTTCCGCTTCCGGGAATGGGTCTCGGACTGGTCGCGGTGTTCGCGGCCATCCTCGGCGACATGTACGCCCGGGCCGCCGTCAACGTCGTTCGCTACTACAGCGACGCGTGGAAGACCGTCGCCCGCGAATCCGGCGTCGGCGCGTCGGCGGACTGATCGCGGATCGATGACCCGATGACTCGATCGTCGATGGCGGCGCTTCGCACCCGATTTCCGGGGCGACGCCTCGCACCCGATTTCCGGGGCGACGCCTCGCACCCGATTTCCGGGGCGACGCCTCGCGACCGTCCACGCGTCTCGCCGTCCGCTGACGGCGACGGAATGAAGGCTTTATGCACCACGCCTTGCCACTTCGAGACATGAGCAAGGCGACGAAGATCGTGCTCGGTACCGTCGGCGTGTCGGCCGTCCTCGCGGTCGGCATCATCCTCGTTCTCGCGTTCGGGTAGATGGCCGGCTTCGAGCGACGAACGCTCGCGCCGCCCGTCGCGGCCGTCCGCGAGGCGTACGCCCCGGATAGTCTCGTCCTCGACGCCGGGGCCGACTTCGAGACGCTCCCACCGGAAGCCGCCGAGGAACTCGGCCTGCTGGTCGACGCGCTCGATCCCGCGGCGTATCCCGCGGAGTGGCTTCCGGATGACGCGCCGCCGCAACTGCGGCGGTACGCCGGTTCGGACTTCACCATCGGGATGCCCGGCGACGGCACCGTCGTGTGGACACGCCAGACGACCCCGCCGACGGTCATCGCGAAGAAGCGCGCGGACGGCACGCCAGAGGACTTCCTCGGATTCCTCTTGGCCGAGGCGTTCGTCGAGCTGTCGCTCGGCGTTCCCGAGCACTTCCTCCCGTTCTTCGGGGAGTCGTATCGCGATCTCGTGGCGGCGACGCCGCTGGGACCCAACGAGACGTATCAGCTCGCGGCGGCGCTGTTCGACGCGTGGGTCGGCATTCAGACGCGCGAGGTGTTCCGATCGTGGGCAGACGACTCCGACACCGGCACCGAGGCCGGCACGGGCACCGGCACCGAAGCCGGTACCGACCCCGAAACCCCGTCGCACCCCGAGATCCACGCCGCGTGGGTCGACGCGGGCGACCGTCTCGTCGGCCGTCTGGAGACCCTCCCGGCGGAGGTGGCCCGCGGCGACCGCTCGTTTACCGCGGCGACGGAGTACGCCTGCGCGGCGGTGAAACACGACCTCGACCTTCCCGCGCCGTTTTCGGCGCTGGACACCGAAGCCTACCGCGACCACGGGCCAAGCTACGCGGTTCGGTGGGCCGAGAAGACGTTCGAGAAACTCGGCGAATAACCCCACAGAGTGCCAATTGAGGCGTTTCAGCCCCCCTTCGAGGAGTTACTTCTCGGGGACTTCGACCGTCACATCGCCGTCGCCGGTGAGGTCGATAACCACGTCGAACAGCTCGCGGAACCGTCGGATCTCGTCGTCGTCGTGGACCTCTCGCGAGAGGTGGAACAGTCCCACGGCGTCGTACTCCGCCAGTAGGTCGAGCATTCTCCCTGCTGCATCGTGAACGCCGTCGACGTCGGCGTAGTAGGCCAACTCGGTGAGCGAATCGACGCTGATCCGGCGCTTCCCGGCGTGAGCGGCGAGGAAGCTCTCGACCTGTTCGACGACACCGTCGAGGTCGTCCGGAGCGGAGACGTAGTGAAAGTGGTCCGAACTCCGTCTGGAGTAGCCCCGTTCCACGGAGATCGTGTCGAGGATCTCCGCACGCGACTCGTCGACATCGTAATGCTCGAGCTTCTGTTCGACCTCGCGGGCGGTCGTTCGCGTGGAGACGACGAGGAAGTTGTCCGTGTCGGCTTTCAGGAAGTCCGTGTCGATGCGGTCGGTTTCACCGATGCTCGGATGGAGAAGCAGCACCCCTGTTCCGCCGGGAATCGTCGTGTCGGTGTCGCCGACGGCGAGCGTGTAGTCCATGTACCTGACAGCGACCGCTCGAACTTAAATTCCGTTGCGGCACCGGCACCGGTGGCCGTTCGGTATTCCGCCGGTCGAACGCCTCGACGATCAGAACTCGCCTCGACGATCAGAACTCGCCTCGACGATCAGAACTCGCCTCGACGATCAGAACTCGCCTTGGACGATCTCGAGCACCTCCTCGCGGTCATCCCAGGAGACGAAGATGGCGACGGAGGTAGCGGAGGTGATGATGTCGTGGACGTTGATCCCAGCTCCGGCGATGGGGCCGACGATATCCGAGACGACGCCGGATCGGTTCGGGAGCTCCCCGCCCATGACGCGGATGACGGCGTAGTCGCCCTCGGTGCTGACCGACGACAGCGAGCCGTCGCCGACCACGACCTCGTCGTGAAGCGCCGCCTCGGCTCGGTCGGAGACGTCCGTGTCGACGTAGAACGTCACCGAGTCCATTCCGGAGGCGACGGCGTCGATGTTGATCTCCTCTCGACGGAGCGACTCCGAGAGGTCGGCGAGAATTCCCGGTCTGTTTCGGATCGCGCGCCCGGCGACCGTGATGCACGAAAGCGGCTCCTCGCGCATGTCGATGAGGTTCTCGAAGCTGCCCTCGATGCGGGTGCCGCCGCCGAGGAGGTCGCCGTGTTGGTAGTGGACGACGCGCACGTCGAGGTCCTCGTCCTTGTACACGAGCGCGGACGGCGCGATCACCTCGGCGCCGCGGAACGAGAGGTTCCGTAGCTCGTCGACGGTGATGCTCGCGACGTTGCGCGCGCCCTCGACGACGTGGGGGTCGCCGGTCATGACGCCCTCCACGTCGGTGACGATGACGACCTCGTCGGCGTCCATGTACCTGCCGAGCATTACGGCCGTCGTGTCCGAGCCGCCGCGGCCGAGCGTGGTCACCCCGCCGTCGCGCGTCTGCGCGAGAAAGCCCGTGATGACCGGGACGACGCCGTCCATCTGCGCGGCCAACGCGGCTGCGCGCTCCTTGGTCGCCTCGACGTCGACCTCGCCGACCTCGTTGGTGATGACCGGCCACTGGTCGCGTCCCGGTTCGAGGAACATCGCGTTCACGCCGCGGGCGGCCAGCGCCGCCTTCAGCATGCGCACGGAGGTGCGCTCCCCCATCGAGACGATCTCGGCGCGGTCCTTGTCGTCGATCTCGAAGGTGATCTCGTCGAGGAGGTCGTCGGTGGTCGACCCCATCGCGCTCGCGACGACGGCGATCTCGTGACCCTGCTCGACGGCGGCAGCGATCGAGTCGGCCGCCCGCTCTACCCGGTCGCCCGAGCCGAGCGAGGTGCCGCCGAATTTCGCGACGACGCGCATCAGACGCGTACCCCTACGTGGAGCAGTCGGTGTACGTCGGCGTGTCGGTGGTTCATGACCCCCGGTAGCACGGGTTCGCGTTTAACGCTGTCCTCTCTCACAATGGTCGCCGCGGTGGCGTTCGTCGGCCGTCACGGAACCGAGCGTCGCAGTCGTCGCGGTCGGGGGTGTTTTCACACGGCCTGCTAACGAACAGATATGGTCGGCCGGAACAGGCGGTACGCGCTCGCTGACTCCGCCCAACAGATCGTCGGCGGGTTCCTCCTCGCGGGGCCGTTCGTCGTCACCGAGGAGGTATGGCTGCTCGCGGGGAGCATGGAGTGGTTCCAGGCGCTCGGGACCGTCGCTATCGTCTTCGGGATCGGCTACGGCGCGCTGTACAAGGCCGACGATGAACGGGATCCCGACCGTGAGGCGGAGGTCGCCGGCGTCCCTGTTCGGTTCATCTCGCTGGTGCTTGTGTCGTATCTCTCGGTGTTGATCCTCGCGCTCGCGTTCGATGCCCCGGAGACGTTCCTCGCCGAAGAGTACGGATCGGGGACGATGGCACAGGTGTTCGTGACGATGAAAGCCGTCTCCGTGGGATCGGTGTTCTCCGTGGTCGGCGCCGCGACCGCCGACTCCGTGTTCTGAACGGGAGGCCGCCTGAACCGAGTTTTAGGCGCGGTCGGGCTGCCGGTGTTGTTCGGGCTCCCGCGGACGCATGGAACCGACGCCGAGGCCGCGGACACCGTCGGCGACGGAGATCCGTCGCCGATCGGCGTTCGTGATCCGCGCGAGTCTCTCAGTTCACCGTCCCTCCGCGAGCCGACTCCCGATCCGTTCCGGAAGTCCGGCCTCCGCAACCGCCGCCGCGACGGCCTCGGTGTCGTATTCGACGCGGCGCTCGTCGACGGTCCGTTCGTCGACGTCGAGGACGGCGTAGGCCGCGCGGGAGTCGCCGTCGCGTGGCTGCCCGACGCTCCCCGGGTTGACGACGACGCCCTCGGGGAACACCCCGTGGTGCTGCACGTGGGTGTGGCCGAGTACGAGCGCGTCGAGGTCGTCCTCGTCGACGCCGAGACGGTCGGCGGCGCTGTCGATCAGGCCGCCGGCGAACTCCCGCGACCGGGTGTAGTGGTCGGGGTCCTCGGGGTGGCCGTGGACGACGGCGACGCGCCCCTCGGCGACCGTCCGGCGTTCGGGGAGTTCATCGAGCCACGCGAGCGCGTCGCCGTCGAGCGCACCGCGTGCGTAGTCGACGCCCGCGCGGGCCATCGCGTTGAACCCGGGTGCCGAGCCGGCGGCGACCGCCCGGTCGTGGTTTCCCTGCACCGTCGGTATCGAGCGATCCCGTACCGCCGAGACGCACTCGGCGGGCCAGGGGTTGTATCCGACCACGTCCCCAGCACAGACGAGTCCGTCGACGGGCGGCATGTCGTCGAGGACGGCTTCCAGTGCGATGCGGTTGCCGTGGACGTCCGAGAGGAGACCGAGTCGCACGTCGTCGTCGACGGGCCCCGCGATGGTAGTTCCGTCGCCGCCGAAGGGCGACCGTTCGCGAGGAGCGACCGATCGCGAGGGACGACCCGGCGCCCCGCTCGCATCGGCGACCGTCGCGCCCCGTCTCAGCCCAGTTCGAGCGTCTCCAGGTAGTCGATGTGTGCCTCCAGCGCGGGGTTCGCGCGATACGACACCGTCTCGGCGTCGCGGTCGTACTCGATCACGTTCGCGGCCTCCAGCTTCGGGAGATGCGCGTGGCGGAGTCGCACCGCGATCCGATCGATGCCGTCAGGGTCTATCGACCGGAGGCGATTCGTTCGCCCGCGGACGGCGCCGATCAGCTCGGCGAGCGGGATGTCGTCGCCGCCCCGGCCCCGGAGCTCGTACAGCACCGAACGTCGGAACGGGTTGTCGAACAGCTCCAGTACCGTGTCGAACGACTGCGGGAGCGGTGTCACATCCGCCGGATCGGACCCGCGAAACGAGCGGCCGGCTCCGTTGTCGGTGGACGGACTGGACCGGCCCCCGACCGTTCCCCGGAACGACGGCTCGACCTCGGCGTCCCCGGCCGTCGAGACGGTCCACCCGTCGCCGTCGCGTTCGACGACCGCGTCGTACAGCGGTCGAAGCGCCGCGATCATCGAATCCGGGCAGTCTGTCGGGTCGACGTGGTGGTGCGCGAACACGCCCAGATCGACGCACAGCGTGTTCAGCGCCCTCGCGAGATCGACGACGTCCTGGACCGTGTATCGGTCCAACAGCGTGTCCAGCGAGTCGAGACACAGCTGGGTCGGGTCCCCGGTGTCGACCCACGCGCCGATCTGCGCCGCGATCGTGACCGCGAGGTCCAACAGGTCGCCGTCCGTCGCGAGCGTCTCGAGTTTGACCGACGGGGCGGCGGTGATGGCGCTCTGGGCCTCGCTGTCGTCGCCGGGCCGGGCGTCGACGATCGCGGCCCGCGCCGGCAACTCCTCTCCGACGTACTGCTGCCACACGTCGATCCGGTCGTCCGGGCCCTTGTTCACGGTCACGCAGACCACGTTCGGATGCGGTGGACTGTGTCGCGTGAGCAGGTCGGTACACGCCGTCGAGTCCGTGGAGGAGTCCGGGGGTGCGACGAGCAACACGGTCGACGCCTCGGCGATCGATTCCGCGACGGCGTCGGTAATCCCAGTCACGAGCGATGGTCGACATGCGCCCGGATAAATGTACTCCAATGGACACGTATGTCGGCGACTGCGCGGCGTCGCCGTCTCGGCCCGTTCAGCCGTGGTCGCGGCTCACTCGTTCCCGCCCGTGTTCTGCACGGCGAAGGAACTCCCCCCGTCGCCGACGTGAACCCCCGCCGCACAGACGGCGTGCTCGTAGTCGAGTCCGTACGCCGTCCGCGCGGCCGCCACCGCGGTTCGAGGCTCGAACTCGAACGGTCGCGGCTCGTTCTCCTCGTACGTCGCCACGAGGTGGGGCTCCTCGACCTCGCGGACCAGCAGCGCGTCGCGACGGACGATCCCGATGTAGCCGGCATCGTCCTCGACGACCCCTGCGACGCGTGGGGTGTCGTAGTCGTCCTTCTCGTAGTCCATCGCGTGCAACGCCTCGACGAGCGCGTCGCGGGCGGGGTACCCCCGGTCGTACTTCTCGGCGATGGGATCGACGTGTGAGCCGTTGCCGATCACGGCACCCTCGCCGGCCGCCCGCGCGCAGTTGTACGAGACGTACGGGTTGTCCGTCTCCTCGGCCGCTGCGGTCGGAACGACGGTGAGCGTGTCGTCGCCGCGGCGGACGACCTTCCGGTTCGGGAACGAGCGCGAGGAGACGCGGTAGGCGCCGACGTCGGGACCGACCACGACGAATCGTCCGATGTACATACACGACCGTGCATCACGAGGCGACAAGTAGGTGATGGTCTATGCACGACCGAGGGTCGTCCGCGCGCGCTGACTCCTCACCCACTGAACGAACGTTCAGAACGCTTATCGGGGCGGGCGACGTGAATCGACCGAAACCCGTGCGAACTCCTTCAGTTCCCGTCGTCGTCTGTCTGCTCCTCGTCGTCGGAGGGGTCGCGGGCGTCGCCGCGCCCGCCGCCGCCGACGCGTTCGTCACGATGACCACCGACGTTTCCACGGAGGATCCGGTCCCCGACGAGGCGTTCACGGTTACGACGACGCTCACGAACGACGACGACAGCGACGACACGTACCGAATCACCGACCTCTCGGTCGCGGAGGTCTCCGACCGCAACTACGACGAGGACGACGAGGAGTTGGCGGTTCTCGACGTCTCGGACCCGCTCGAACCGGGCTCCGAGCGGACCTACGACTTCTCGGTCACGCTCGAGGACGCCGGCGAGCAGACCGTCTACGTCCACGCGACGCTGCTCAACTCCCGCGGCGACCGCAAGCACATCGTCCAGCCGGTGACCGTCGACGTCGACCGACCCGACCCGCAGCTCGAACTCGACGTGAGCGACGCCGTCGTCGGTGCCGAGCGGACAGTGAACGTCACCGTCGCCAACGGGCTCAACGCTTCCATCAGCCAGATCGACGTGCGGGTCGTCTCCTCCTCGGACGCGCTGGCGTTCCGAACGACCGGCCGCGTTCGCTCGACGCTGGCCGGGGCTGACACCGCCGCGTTCACGTTCCCGGTGAAGGCGACCGAGGCGGGCCAGTTCCCCGTCGAGGTGACGCTCGCGTACTCCCTCGAGGGCGACCGTCGAACCGTCACCCGGACGTTCGACGCCGACTTCTCCGAGCCGCAGAACCCCGGCGAGATCCGACTCACCGGAGTGAGCGTGACGCGCGGTCCGGACGGCGTGCTCCAGATCGCCGGGAGCGCGGCCAACGTCGGCAGCACCGACGTGGAGAGCGTCCTCGTCAGCGTCGTCGACGGCGACGGGATCCGGGCCGCCGACCCGCAGCCCGACTACTTCGTCGGCGGCGTGGAGGGAAGCGACTTCGCCTCCTTCGATCTCAACGCCGAGTTGACCGGCGATCGAACCACGGTACCCGTCCGCGTCGAGTACGTCGTCGACGACGTCCGACGCTCGTACACGACCGACGTGCGTGTGAGCCAGTCCGCGCTCGCGACGCCGACGCCCGAACCGCAGGGCGGCCCGCTCGGGGGCCTCCCGCTGCTCCCGACCGTGCTCGCCGTGCTCGTCGTCGTGTTCGGGGGAGCGCTCGTGCTCCGCCGGTGATGGCGGGATCCGAGGACATGGGCGCCGACGATACGGACGCTGACGAGGGGACGACCCGTCCGGTCATCGCCGGCCACGACGTGGTGAAAGAGTACGTCACCGGCGGCGAGACGGTGCGCGCGCTGCGCGGCATCGACTTCCGGGTCGACCCCGGCGAGTTCGTCGCGATCGTCGGCCCCTCCGGGTCGGGCAAGTCCACCCTCCTGAACATGCTCGGCCTGCTCGACGTGCCGACGAGCGGACTCGTCGAGTTGAACGGGGTCGACGTGGAGACGTTCGGCGACGCCGAGCGCACCCGCAAGCGCAAGGAGACGATCGGCTTCGTCTTCCAGAGCTTCCACCTCATCCCGACGCTGACGGCCGTGGAGAACGTCGAGGTACCCCGGCTGCTCGACCGCACGCCCCGGAAGACCCGCGAGACCGCCACCGACCTCCTCGAACGGATGGGGCTGGGCGACCGAGTCGCCCACTACCCCGACGAGCTGTCCGGCGGGCAGAAACAGCGCGTCGCCATCGCCCGAGCGCTCGTGAACGAGCCGCGACTCCTCCTCGCGGACGAGCCGACCGGGAACCTCGACCGGGACACGGGCGACCAGATCCTCGCCGAGTTCGACGCGATCACCGACGAGGGCGTCGCCGTCGTCACCGTCACCCACGACGATTACGTCGCACAGTCCGCCGACCGCGTCGTCAACCTCATCGACGGCACCGTCCGCGAGGACGAGGAGGCGGTCACCGGATGAACCCCCTCGACCGCCTGTGGGGGTCGTTCCCGGCGTTTCTCATGGCGCGCCGAAACGTCGCGCGGGCGAAGACGCGCTCGGCGCTGGCGGTCGCGGTCATCCTCATCGGCGTCGTCGCCATCGGCGCCATCGGCGCCGGCGGCGTCGCCTTCCAGGCGTCGCAGTTCGAGACGCTCGGCTCCATCGGCGCCGACGTCCAGGTGTTCGCCGGCGAGGACAACGAGAACGGCTATCTCACCGCCGCCGACGTGGGACGGATCGACCGCGTCAGCGGGCAAGCCGAGATCGTCCCCCTGAAACAGGAGAGCGCCGACGTGGTCCGGGGCGGCTCGACCGCCGGGAGCGCGACGCTGTACGGCGTCGAGGAGCCGTCCGCGCTGTACGAGGTGCGCGAGGGATCGATCCCGGCCAACTGGCGCAAGGGCGTACTCGTCGGGTCGACGCTCGCCGACCGGTACGACCTCCGGCCCGGATCGAAGGTGACGCTCCGGCGGACGGTCACCGAGGACGGGGAGACCGTCCGCCGGACCGAGGAGTACCGCGTGACGGCCGTGCTCGCGCAGGGCGGACAGGCCGACATCGCCAACCCCAACGAGGCGTTCGTGCTCCCGCCCGGCGAGTTCGACGACGACGCCTTCGCGCAGGTGATCGTCCGCTCCGAGGACGCCACGGCGGCCAACGAGACGGCGATGGAGATCAAGCGGACGTTCAACGGCCGCCGCGAGCTGGTCTCCGTCTTCGAGCGCGGCGACATCGCCGAACAGATCGACGAGGCGTTCCGGCTGATCAACCTCTTCCTCGTCGGCATCGGCGCCATCTCCCTGGTCGTCGCGGGCGTCTCCATCGCCAACGTGATGCTCATGTCGGCGATCGAGCGCCGCGAGGAGATCGGCGTGTTGCGCGCGGTCGGCTACCAGAAGCTCGACATCGTCCGGATCATGCTCGCGGAGGCGACGCTGCTGGGCGTCGTCGGGTCGCTGCTCGGCGGCGCGGTCACGCTCGGGGTCGTCGCGGTGATCAACGACGCCCTGTTGGGAGACCCGTTCGCCTTCCCCGCGGGGTCGCTCCAGTACGTCGCAGCGGGGATGGTGTTCGGCGTGATCGCGAGTCTGCTCGCGGGGATCTATCCCGCGTGGACAGCCGCCCGCGAGCGGCCCGTGGAGGCGCTGCGTGGCTGACCTTCTCGGGGGACTGTCGCGTCCCGTCCGTCGGCGGTTCCGCCGGCTTCGGGGAGTTCATTACCGGTCGTCTGTGAGAGGGGGCGAGGGATGAGCGACGGCACCAACGGCGGACCCGAGGCGGGCGACGCGGACGACGCGAGCGACGCGGGTGATGAGCCGGACGTGGACACGCTCATCATGGATGCGACGTACCGCGCGCTGTGCGAGCACGGCTACGCCGAGTTGAGCGTCTCCCACATCGCCGCGGAGTTCGAGAAGAGCAAGTCGTTGCTGTACTACCACTACGACTCCAAGGACGATCTCATCGCGGGCTTCCTCCGGTTCGCGGGCGATCACTTCCTGGCGATGCTCGACGAGGCGGAGCGCGAGGCAGACACCCCGCTGGAACGGATCCACGCGTTCGTCGACATCTACCTCGGCGCCGAGGTGGACGACCTGATGGCCGAGGCCCAGCGCGCGATGATCGACCTCCGCGCGCAGGCGGTCTCGGAGCCCCGCTTTCGCGAGGAGTTCACGCGCATCGACGACCACCTGCGCGAGCGACTCGCGAGCGCGATCTCCGACGGCGTCGAGTCGGGGGCGATCGACGAGACGATCGACCCGGAGGAGGCGGCGACGTGGCTCCTGTCGACGCTTTCCGGCGCGATGCTCCAGCGGCACACCGCCGACTACGACGTGGTTACGCCCGTCCGGACGATGCTTCACGGCTACGTGGACGAGTTCGCCCGCGCGTCCTCCCACACCGATCACGGCGATCGGCCCGACGACGGAGCTGACGCGTCACGGGAGTGATCGGCGAGCACAGGCTTTTCACGCCGGCCGAAGTGTCATCGATCATGGCAGACGACTCGACCGCGGACTCGCCAGCGTCGAAGACCACTCGCAGCCTCTCGCGCCTCGGACGCGTGTTGTTCGGGCTCGGCCTCGCGTTGCAGGCCTCGGAGGACTTTCGCGACATGGAGGACTCGATCGAGTACGCCGAATCGGCGGGCGTTCCGGTCCCCGAACTCGCGGCCCCGTTCGCCTCGGGGATGATGCTGGTCGGCGGGCTCGGGGTCGCGCTCTGGCGGCTTCCCCGGGTCGCGACCGGCGCGGTCGTCACCTTCCTCGCGGTGGTGACGCCGACGATGCACGACTTCTGGAACGAGGAGGGCGACGCCAGCGGCGAGCGCCTCGCGTTCTTCGGCAACCTCGCGATGTTCGGCGCCGCGCTGGCGTTCCTGCGCGAGGCGTACCGGTCGTAGCCCTCGATCGGGATAGTTCGGCGAGCCGCCCTCGCCGCCGTCAGTTGCTTTCGGATTTCCTGTCGAATAAAAATCAACAACGATTAAGATGTTTCTCAGTCACCCGCCGGTGACGATGACGAAGGCACTCAAGGCGTCCGGATTTCTCGGATTGGCGGTGATGATGGCGGTCGGGCTCCACCAGTTCGTCATACTGTCGGGTGGATCGGCCGTTCCGCCGTGGATGATCGGCGGCCACGCCCACCTCGGCGTGTTGTCGATCCTCGCGGTCGTGATGGGGTTCGCGGTGCCAGCGATAGGCGTGGTCGGCCGGCTTCGGACCGCGGTCACCGGGCTGTTCATCGCCGGGCAGTGGGGGATCCCGGGGATAGTCTGGCTCGGTGAGGGCTTCGGCCTCACGTTCCTCATGCCGACCGGGTTCCTCTGGGGCGGCGCGCTCATCGCGTCGATGCTCATCATGCTGTACAAGACGGTGACCGGCTCGGACACCGCGGGAAGCGGACGGACGGGCGTCGCGCCGGCGGACGACTGAGCGGCGGTCTCGTTCTCCCGGTCGGGGAGCCCGCCCTCGCTCGCTACACGTCGCGGCGGGCGAACAGCGCCGTCGCGGCGAACAGGAACAGCGTCGTCACGCCCAGCAGCACCGCGACCGAGTCGAGGGCGTACTCGCCGCGAACGAGAACCGCGGTCGGATCGAGATATCGCGCGGGCGCGAGCGCGCCGACCCACTCGTAGTCGCTGCCGGTGACGACCGCCTCCACGATCCACGTGGCGAACACGGCGCCGAGGGCGACCCGCCCGGCGGTCCGTCCGCCGTCGACGGCGACGCCGAGAAACAGGCCGGCGGCGCCCCACGCGAGGAGGTACGGCACCGACAGCGCGTGCAGCGCGAACAGCCGGGTCAGCGAGAGGGCGTCGCCCACCGCGATGGAGACGCCGTACAACGCCAGCGGGACGACACCGTTCACGACGGCGATCGGCACCAGCAGCGCGAGGAACGTCCCGACGAGGACGCTCGCGCGCGGCGTCGGCGCCGACAGCGTCGCGTCCAGCCGATCGGAGGCGACGCCGCCGGCGACACGGCCGGCGGCGACGTACGCGACGTACGCCGCGAGGCCGACGATCCACCCCAGCGTGTAGAACTCGGACGCGAGCAGGCCGGCGACGCTTCCGAGCGACTCCAGGCCGAACAGCGCGCGCAGCGCCGGCGGGAGCGCCTCGGTCAGCGCCTCGATGTCGACGCCCGCGGTGACCTGTGGACCGATCCAGACGTACAGCGACCCGAACAGCGACAGCGCCACGGCGGCGGCGACCGACGGCACGACCAGTCGCTCCGCCTCGTAGCGAGCGATCGTCAGCGTCGCGCTCGACGGCGCTCGGGGGTCGGTCGCGTCGCCGCCGCGTCGCCGCGCGGAGTCCGCGTCCGCCACGTCGTTCGTCACACGTCCACCTCCCGAAACCGGACGGTCGCCGCCGCGAGCAGGACGGCAGTCGCGCCCAGCAGTATCCCGGCTCCGGCGAGGTCGTACTCGCTCGCGGTGAGCACCGCGACCGGGTCGTAGTAGTGCGCCGGCGCGACCATCGCCAGCCAGTCGAGGTCGGTGCCGGTCACGGCGACGCTGACGACGTACGTGGCGGCGATCGCACCCGCTCCGGCCGCCTCGGCGACTCGTCGACTCCGCGCGAGCACCGAACACAGCGTCCCGACGGCGACACAACACAGGAGGTACGGCACCGACAGCGCGTGGACGGCGACCACGTCGGCGATCGGGAGCGGGTCATCGATCAGTACCGACCCGCCGTACACGACCGCGGCAACGACGACGTTCGCGAGCGCTACCGGGAGGAGGTGCGCGACGTACGTTTCAACGAGCAGTCGCGTCCGGGAGAGCGGCGCCGCGAGCACCAGATCGATCGTGCCGTCGTCGATCCGGCCCGAGAGGCTCCCGGCCGCCAGGTACGCGACGTACGTTCCCAGCCCGAACACCCAGCCGAACACGTACAGCTCCGCCGCGATGAACCCCGCGAGCGTCCCCATCTGCTCCAGCCCGAACGACTCGACGAGCGACGGCGGCAGCTGCTCGGCGTACGCCGTCAGGTCGACCTGTTCGAGCAGGCCGGGGGCGACGAGCAGCATCATCCCGCCGAAGGCCGCCAGCGACGCCGAGGCGACCACGGCGCCTGTAACCCGGCGCTCGCCCTCGTAGCGGGCGACCTCAAACATCGGTGGACTCCCTGGGACGTTCCCCCCGCTCGCCGTCACGTTCGCGTTCGGGCTCGCGGTCGTCGGCTGCGTGCTCGGCGCCGCGGTCGTCGGCGGCCTCGGTCGGTCGGCGGGTCGCCGTGCCCTTGCCCTGCCCCTCGTCGTAAAACCGCATGAACACCGCCTCCAGCGGCGCCTCCTCGATGGTGAGATCGAGCAGGTCGAACCCGCCGAGCCACTCGAGCAGCGGCTCGTACGCGCCCGTGTAGGTGAACGAGACGGTCGACGCGCCGTCGTCGGCCTCGGCGGCGGTCTCGGTCACCTCGACGCCGTGGGCGTCCGCGAGCGTCACGTCCTCGGGCGCGAGCGCAGTTGCGGCGTGGACGCGGACGGTCTTCCCGCTGCGTTCGAGCAGCGCCTCCACGTCCTCCAGGGCCGCCAGCCTGCCGTCTCGGATGATCCCCACGCGGTCGCACACCTTCCGGACCTCGCTCAGCACGTGCGAGGAGAAGAAGAACGTCGTCCCGCGGTCGCGCTCGTCGCGAACGAACCGGTGGAACTGCTCCTGTTTCAGCGGGTCCAAGCCGGTCGTCGGTTCGTCCATGATCACGAGGTCGGGATCGTGCATGAACGCGATCACGATCGCGAGCATCTGCCGGTTGCCCCGCGAGTACTCGCCGACGTTGCGGTCGAGCGGCGGGTCGAACAGGTCCAGCAACTCGTCGCTTCGGACGTCGCCCCGAAGGCCCGCGTGGTACTCGAGGATGCGCCGGCCGGTGACGCGGTCGTCGAACGACGGCTCGCTCGAGAGGAAGCCGACGTTCGCGCGGGCCCGTCGGAGCGCGTCCGCGTCGGTGATATCGGCGCCGAGTACCCGCGCGGTGCCCGCGGTCGGCGACTGAAAGCCCATGAGCGTCCTGATGGCGGTCGTCTTTCCCGCGCCGTTGGGACCGAGGAAGCCGAACACCTCGCCGGAGTCGACGGCGAACGAGAGGTCCTCGACGCCCCGAACGTCTCCGTAGTACTTCGTGAGTCCGTCGAGTTCGAGCGGGGGCATCTCTCCGTACACGTGGACCGCGATGGGGCATCAGTATTCCGTCGCTACCCGATACGACCGAACCACCGTCGTATTCGTCCGCCGTCGGCCGGTCTCGACTTCGCAACACTCATAACTCCCACCGACGTACACTCGATGCCGAGAGACGGACGCGGATCTGAACGGTATCAGTCCATTGGGGTAGCTGGCCAATCCTGTTGCCTTCTGGGGGCAACGACCCTGGTTCGAATCCAGGATGGACTACTTCTCTTCGCACGCTTCACGTAGAACTGTTTCCGGACGCAGTCCTGCCATTTCCACACGAAACAAGGGGGTCTAGCCTCCGATCCAGCGCTTGCTCTCCGCGGTCCGAGCGGCCTCATCAACGGGCCGCCGTCGGTCTCGCCCGTGCCGCCGTCGCTCCGGCGTCCCCGACCGATTTACGTTCCCGACGTCACGTCCGCGCATGGTTGCTCTCGATCCGCTCTCGCTCCCGGTCGTCGGGGCGGGTGTCATCCTCGTCTTACTCACGTGTTCGGCGTTCTTCTCCAGCAGCGAGATCGCGATATTCAGCGTCGAGCGTTACCGCGTCGGCGTGCTCGCTGAGGGGGGCGGAAACGGCGCCGTGCTGGAGGCGCTGCGGTCGGATCCCCATCGGCTGCTCGTGACGATCCTCGTCGGGAACAACGTCGTCAACATCGCCATGTCGTCGGTGGCGACGGCGATCCTCGTGGCGGCGCTCCCCGCCGGCGTTGCCGTGACGATATCGACGGTCCTCCTCACGGTGGTCGTCCTGGTGTTCGGGGAGATCGTCCCCAAGTCCTACGGCGTGGCGAACGCGGAGTCGTGGGCGCTGAAGACGGCGCCAACGGTCCGGCGGTTCCAGCGAGTCGCCGCCCCGGTGGTCACGGCGTTCGACCTCGTGACGCGCCGGCTGAGCGCGGCCGTCGGCGGCGAATCGACGATCGAGGCGCCGTACGTCACCCGCGACGAGTTGACGGCCTTGGTCCGCTCGGCGGAGCGCGGCGGCGAGATCGACGCCGACGAGCGCGAGATGGTGGAGTCGGTGCTGGGGCTCCACGAGATCACCGCCGGCGACGTGATGGTTCCCCGCGAGAACGTCGTCGCCGTCGACGTGACCACCTCGATCCGCGACGCGGCGACGGTGGCGGCCGACGAGCGGGTGACCCGCCTTCCGGTGTTCGACGGGTCGCTGGACGACGCCCGCGGGATCGTCGACCTCCGCGATCTGGAGCGGACGCTCGCGCTGGACGAGTCGGTTCCCGTCGATCGGCTCGCGACGCCGACGCTGTCGGTCCCAGCCACCGAGCCGATCGACATCCTCCTGGAGCGGATGCAAGACGAGCGCGTCCGGATGGCGCTCGTCGTCGACGACGCGGGCGCGGTCGTCGGGCTCGTGACGGTGCAGGACGTGTTGGAGGAGGTCGTCGGCGACCTGTTCGACGTGGGGAGCGAGGCGAGCATCCGGGCGGTCGCCGACGGCGTGATGGTCCGCGGCGACGTGTTCCTCGACCGCCTCGACGCCGTCTTCGGGACGACGCTCTCGGCCGACGCGCCCGCGGACGCGGGGACGCTCGCCGGCTACGTGTACCACCGGCTCGGGCGCGTCCCTCGCTCGGGCGAGCGGGTCGACCTCGACGGGATCGCCGTGACGATCGAACAGATCGACGGCGAGCGCGTCCGACGGATGTTCGTCGAGCGGACCGAGTCGACGGGGTCCCCGTCTGTCGGCGAGGGGCGTCCGGAATAGCCTTACTCCCGGTCACGGACACACGAGCACATGTCGCTCCTCCAGGGGACGACGGTCGCGATCGCCGTCGACCTCGGACTCGTGGCGGCGGCCGTCGGCGGTCTGTGGGTCGGGGCGAACTGGTTCGTCGCCGGGGCGACGAGGTTGGCCCGCCGCCTCGGTCTCTCGGGGCTGGTGATCGGGCTCACGGTCGTGGCGTTCGGAACGTCGGCGCCCGAGTTCGCGGTCACGGTCGACGCGGCGGTCGCGGGCAACCCGGACATCTCGGTCGCGAACGTCGTCGGGTCGAACGTCGTCAACCTCGGGTTCGTCCTCGGCGGCGCGGCGCTCGTCCGGGCGCTGCCGACCTCCCGGGACCTGGTGTGGCGCGATTCGCTCGTCCTCGTGGGCGTCACCACGCTCGTCCTCGGGCTGCTGTGGGACCTCCGGCTCGGCCGGTCCGAGGGGCTGCTCCTGCTCGGCCTCCTCGTCGGCTACCTCGCCGTGCTCGTTCGGTCCGGGTCCGCGGGCGTGGCCGTGGACACGGACCGGATCGAGCCGTTCGAGTCGGTGGACGTCGCTCGGCTCGTCGGCGGGCTGGGAGTCGTCGTCGGATCCGCCCATCTGCTCGTCGCCTCGGCGGCCGGCCTCGCCGGGGCGGCGGGAGTCTCCGACTGGGTCGTCGGCGCGACGGTCGTCGCGCTGGGCACGTCGGCCCCGGAGTTCGTCACCTCCGTCGCGGCCGCACGCCGGGGGCGCGCGGGACTGTCCGCCGGGAACCTCGTCGGGAGCTGCGTGTTCAACTTCCTGGGGGTTCTCGGCGTCGCCGCCCTCGTCGCCCCACTACCCGTGAGCCCCGCGGCCGTCTCGGGAACGACGTGGCTCCTCGCGACGGTCGTCCTCGTCGCCGTGCTCTTCGGCACGCGTCGCGTGCTCTCGCGGCCCGAGGGAGCGCTCTTGATCGCGGTGAACGCCGTCAACTGGATCGTCGACTTCCTTCGGTAGCTTCGGCCGGATCGGGGGGCTCGCGCGATCCGGCCGCTCGGCCGGGTTGCCGACCGGCTACTTCCGCACGTCCAGCAGCGCGACGCGCTCGTGGATCACGTCAGGAAGCGTCCCCGCCGTCGCCGCCAACTCGGCGTCGTCGACGCCGAAGTACGCCCGCACGAGCGACTCGTCGTAGTCGCCGAGCGTATCGGCCGGCGCCACCAACTCGCGGACGGCCGACGCCGCCGCGGCCTCGTCACCGTGGCCGCCAGTTCCCTCCTCGGAGGCGACGAGCACGACGACGGAGCGCTCGCCCTCGGAGACGCCGAGCGTGAGCGCGCGGTCGATCTGTCGCCTGCCGGCGGCGTACAGCATGACCTCGACGCCGCGGTCGCGGGCGACGTTCTCGCCGCGGTCGATGGCGCGGTCGGCCAACTCGAGCGCCCGTTCCAGCTGCGTGCGGTCGACGACGTAGCGGGCGTCGAGCGCCTGGACGGTGCAGCCGGTCTCCTCGCCGACCTCGGTCAGCTCACCGAGGAAGGCGTCGAGGTCGCCGATGGTCGCGGTCCCCTCGACGAGTCTCACGAGAAATCACCGAAGGTCGCCTGCCCGCTTCCGTCGTCGTCCGCGTCGCTTCCGGCGGTCGCCGCGGCGGACGCGGTCGCGTCCTTCTCGACGCCGTCCATGGAGGGGTCCTGCCGGCCGACCGCCTGCAGGACGTTCTCCGCGGTCTTTTCTCTTCCCCTGAGCGCGCCGAGCACGACCGACTTCTCCGCCTCGCGCAGCTCCGCGCGGGTCTCGACGCCCGCCTCGAACAGCCGCCGGGCGCGCTTGCGGCCGACGCCGCGCACGCCCGCCAGATCGAGCAGTTCCTCGCCCACGCCGTACTCCACGCGCTTTTTCGCCTCGCGGATGTCGAGCACCACGTCGAGGTCGAGTTCGTTCGCCAGCTGCTCCGCGGCGCCGAGGAGCCACTCGGCGGTGTCGACCTTTCCGCGGATGTCGCCGGGGCCGACGCCGTAGCGCTCGGTGATGGCGTCCTCGTCCAGCTCGCTGGCCCAGTCCTCCAGCAGGCGCGCGGTCTTGAGCGCCGCCAGCCAGTCCTCCCACGCCACGTCCTCGAACTCCGAGGGCGCGTGCCCGAGGAACTCCGCCTCGCGCTCGTAGAACTCCTCCTCGTACGTCTCGCGGTCGCCCGACTTCAGGTACAGCTGGTACATGTCGGGCGTCCGCGCGACGAGGTGGTACAGGCCGAGCGGGGTGATCGTCGGAGCGTCGGCGGCGCCGTCGGCGTCCTCCACACCGTCGCGTTCGGTCGCCCCGTCGTCGGGTCCGTCGCCGTCGTCCGCGACCAGGTCGTTTCCGGTGACGAACCCGGCATCGGCGGCGTTTTCGGGGACCTCGGCGTCGCCGGCGGGCGGATTCCGAGGAGCCGTCGTCGCGGACGCGTCGGCCGTGCCGCTCGCGCGCTCGACGCCCTCGCGGAGCCCGTCGACGATCTCGGCGGCCGACATCGGGTCGAGGTAGAGCCGGGAGACGGTGTGGCCGATGCCAGTCGCGGTGAGCGTCCCGTCCTCGCGTTCGAGGAAGTCGTTGACCGCGAGGTACTCGAGCACGCGATCGGTGACCTCCGCGAGGCGCGCGTCGTCGCCCGTCTGGCTCGCGTACAGGGTGCGATCGAGGAACTCCAGCAGACCCTCGCGCGTCGTCGCGAACCCGGAGGCAACGGTCGCGAGGACGTGCGTACGGAGGGCGGGCTCCGCGGCGAGCTTCGAGCGAACCTCCTCCGGTTCGGCCCAGACGTAGCGCTCGAACAGTTCGTCCATGGTGTCGCGGTCCCTCGCCAGCAGGACGGCCTCGCCGTACGGGTCGAGCCCCGGTCGCCCCGCGCGACCCATCATCTGGTGGATCTCCAGCGTGTCGAGCGGCTGCATCCCGCCGAACTCGCCGTCGTAGCGCTTCCAGTCCCGGACGACCACCCGCCGCGCGGGCGTGTTGACGCCGGCGGCGAGGGTGGGCGTCGCGCTGATGCACTTCACGAGTCGGTCGCGGAAGGCGTCCTCGACGAGCGAGCGCTGCGTCGCCGACAGCCCCGCGTGGTGGAAGGCCGCCCCGTTACGGACGCAGTCGGCGAGGTCGTCGGAGGTGTCGGTGTCGGAGTCGTCGCGGATGTCGCCGGCGAGCTCCGCGAGCTCGGCCTGCTCGGCGGGATCGAGTCGACTCGCGGTCACGTCCGCGAGCCGCTTCGCCGCGCCCTCGGCGTTGCGCCGGGAGTTGACGAACACGAGCGAGGAGCCGCGCTGGCCGTCGACCTCCTCGTCCAAGGCGTCGGCGACGAGCGCCGCGGTGGGCTTCTGTCCCTTCCCGACGGGCACCTCGCGCTGGCTTCCGTCGTCGAAGTTGATCGCGTTGCCGTAGTGGACGCCCATCTTCAGGTCGATGGGGCGCCAGTCGGACTCGACGAGCGCGGCGTCGAGCCAGTCGGCCACCTCGGCGGCGTTGCCGACCGTCGCCGAGAGCGCGACGACCTGCAGGTCTCGGTTGATCTTCCGGAGCTTCGCGAGCGTCACTTCGAGGGTGGGGCCCCGTCCCGAGTCGTCGACGAGGTGGACCTCGTCGGCGACGACGCACGTGAGATCGTTCACCCACGGCGCGCCGTTGCGGATGAGCGAGTCCACCTTCTCGCTCGTCGCGACGATGACGTCGCGGCTCGCGAGCCACTCGCCGTCGGACTGGTAGTTGCCGGTGGAGACGCCCACGTCGACGCCGAACTCCTCCCAGCGCTCGAACTCGGTCTTCTTCTCGCTGGCGAGCGCGCGCAGCGGGACGATGTACAGCGCCTTCCCGCCGCGTGCGACCGACGAGAGCATCGCCAGTTCCGCGATGAGCGTCTTCCCCGAGGCCGTCGGCACGGAGGCGACGACGCTCTCGCCGTCGGCGACGCCCTTCTCGATGGCGTCGGTCTGGGGCGGATAGAACTCCTCGATCCCCTCCGCCTCCAGCGCCTCGGGAACGCCGTCGGGCAGGGTCGAGAGATCGGAGGGTCTCATTACCCGAGGTAGCGGGGTTCTCGGGTTTAACTTGTCGGAGAAGTCGTCGGGGGCGTGGGACGTGACGGGGTCGGGGCGCTACGGTTCGTGGACGTGCCCGCACTCCGGGCACTTGACCTCCTCGCCGCGCACCTCCGCGCTGGCCTCGCGCACGTCGCGCATCACCGACGAGATCTTGTCCTCGGCGGCCAGTTCCTCCTCGACGGTCAGGTCCGCCCCCTCGACCTCCAGGAGGAACTTCGCGACCTCCGTCGACTCGTACATCACGTCGTCCAGATCCTCGGCGGTGAAGAAGCCCGACATCGCGCCGTAGAGGAACGTCGCGCCCGCCTTGCGCACCTTCTCCTCGAAGGAGGCGCGCGCCTGGTTCACCGCCTGCGGGGTGTACGTGTCCGTCATGAACGGCACCAGTCGAGGCAGGTTCTCGCCGATCTTCGTCATCTCGACGCCCGTCTCCGTCCGGAAGTCCGCACACAGCCGCGCGATCGCCCACTCGCGCGCCGTCACGTAGGTGCGGTCACGGAGGAACTCGTTGACGCGGTCGTACTCCGCGCGCTCCATCTTCTGGAAGCGGTTGTACTTCGCCACGTCGTCGGGCACGTCGTCGGCCGTCTCCTCGGAGCCGTCGACCGCGTCGTCGCCGACGTCCGGCCCGGGAACCGACCCCGACGCGTCGTCGTCGACCGCTCGGTCGGTGTCCGTCGCGGTCGCCCCGCTCGCCGCGCTCGCCTCGTCCGTCGCCGCCTCGCCGTCCGGGGATGCGCCGCCGACCTCTCCGCCGGCGCCCTCGCCGCCGTCGGTGGCCCGCTCGTCGTCACCGCCGGCGGCGTCGGTCGCGTCGGCGCCGCCAGCCTCGTTCCCCGTGTCGTCGGTCATGGCGCCTCGTAGCCGAGCGAGTGTGAAAAACCCGTCCCCCGCGCGTCCGACGGTCGGCGGACGACTCGGCGGACCGACGTCGGAGTCGGCGGCACGCTTTTGTCCGGGCCTCCCGACCGTCGGCGCATGAAGGTACTGCTGGGTATCGGCGGAAGCGACGACTCCCTCCGGGCGCTCGAGGACACCGTCGAGCGCGCGAAGGCCGCCGGCGACGACCTCACGGTCGCGGTCGTCGAGAACCCCCGGTCCGAGCGCTCGCCCGAGGAGGTCGACGACCGCGTTCGAACGGTGCTCGCGGACGCGGGCATCGACGCCGCCGTCCGCCACGTCGAAGGCAACGCGGGCAGCCAACTCGTCGCGATCGCCGAGGAGGAGGACTTCGACATGATCGCCATCGGCGGCGGCGAGACCAGCCCGATGGGGAAGATCAACCTCGGTAGCATCGCGCAGTTCGTCCTGCTGAACTCCCACGTCTCGGTGAAACTGGTCCGATGAGCGGCGACCGCGTCTACCCCGACGAATCCGCCGGCCCGTTCGAGGCGCCGCCGCTGTCGTTCGTCGACGGCGAGGATCGCGACATCGAGATCCGACCGTACCCCGACGACGCCGACGGCGAGTCCGGCGAGGACGAGTTCGAGGCGCTCGTGGAGATGTACACCGCGTTCGATCCGGCCGACCGCGCACAGGGGATACCCCCGGGACGGGAGTCGGACGTGCGCTCGTGGCTGGAGACGATCCTCGGCGACGACGGCTACAACGTCGTCGCGTGGGACGGCGACACCGTCGCGGGCCACGCCACGCTCGTCCCCGACGGCGACGCCTACGAGCTGGCCATCTTCGTGCTTCAGGCGTACCAGGGCGCCGGCATCGGCACGCACCTGATGAAGGGATTACTGGGGTACGGTGCGGCCAACGGCGTCGACAAGGTGTGGCTCACCGTCGAGCGGTGGAACCGCGCGGCGGTCGGCCTCTACAAGAAGGTCGGCTTCGAGACGAGCGACGCCGAGTCGTTCGAGCTGGAGATGACGGCGCTACTGGCGGATCCGGCGTAGCGGTCCACGCCGCCCGTCGCTTCCGGCTTTCCGGCCGTGCGTCTGGTGCCGTGTTCCTCCGCGTTTGGTCACACCGACAGCACGGGCTGGCTCGCGTACAGCAGCACGTACTCGGCGGCCTTCTCCAGCACCTCCCCGGGCTCGCCGGTGAGCGGCTCGCGCGGGATGACGATGAAGTCGGCGTCGATGTCCTCGGCGGTGTCGAGGATGACCGACCCGGGGTGGGTGGTCTTGCGCTTCGTCGAGAAGCCGTACGCGATCGACGATGACACCTCCACGCCCTCCGTGTGGGCGAGATCGCGAACCGTGTCGGTGAACGCCTCGGTGTCCTCGGCGACCTCGGACTGGTCGACAACGTCCTCCTCGATCGCGCGGACGACTTCCTCGCCGAGCACGTACACGGCGTGGACCTGCGCGTCGTACCGCTTGGCGACGGCGACGGCGTACTCGACGGCCGTCAGTGACTCGTCGCTCCCGTCCACTGGGACCAGCACGCGTTCGACGGTCAGGCTCATACGGATTCCTGCGGCGGATGGCGTGAAAGGTGTTCCCCTCGCGTACGTCGCGATCGCTCGCCGTCCGCGGGTTCGGACGGCGAGCGGCCCGACAGCCTACTCCAGCGCCGACAGCGAGAACTCGAAGGCGGCGACGGGCACCTCCATGTCCCGATCGACCAGCACCTCGGGGTGGAGTTCGCCGACGACGCCGACGGCGTCGCCGCCGATCACGACCTCGGCGACGCGGCCGTCGAGGAAGCTGGGATGCTCTGCCGCGGGCGTCTCCAGCTCCGCGTCGAAGTCGTCGCAGACCGCTTGGAGTCGCGCTTTCGCGTCCTCGTAGGTGGCGTCGGTGCGCGCGAGCACCCCGGCGACCCGGTGGTCCTCTGCGACGCGGGTGTTCACGTCGTCGTCGCGGTGGGCGACGAAGCCGACCTCCGCGAGGTCCTGCGGGTAGCTCCGGTGGGTGTTGTTCTCCAACACCTGCACCAGCGAGGGGAGCGCCCACGTCCGCAGTTGGGTGTAGTCCTCGCTGTAGGGGCTGGTTATCTCCGCGCGGGGCTCGGCGCCCAGCGGCGCGTCCGACAGGTCCGTGCCCGCCTCGCGCTCGTCGAGGCGCATCCGGTCGTAGTTCTCCTCGGCGGCGGTCATGTGGAAGTTCAGCATGTCCTCGAAGCCGAGCCCGATGAGGCTCGCTCGAACCGCCCGTTCGAGCCGCGAGCGCTCGTGGCGCCCGCCGATGGTCCCGATGTCGGGGTACGTCGGCTCCAACTCGTTGAAGCCGTACGCGCGTCCCACGTCGTCGATCAGGTCCAGCGGATGGAGCACGTCGACGCGGTACGGCGGGATCTCCACGTCGTAGACGGTCTCCTCCTCGCCGAGCGAGTAGGCGACGTCGAGCCCCGACCGCTCGAACAGGTCGACGACCTCGTCGCGCTCCAGCTCGATCCCGAGCATCGTCTCGATGCGGGCGTGCGTGACGGACTTCTCGTCGGTGTCGAGGTCCGGCCGGAGCAGTTCCGGGCCGTACTCGTCCGGGTACGCGGCGCCGTCCCGATAGTTGACCTGCACCTCCTCGACGGTGCCGCCGCGCGCCGAGAGGGCGTAACAGAGGATGACGCACATCTTGTCGATGGTCCACTGGTCGGTGCCGGTCAGCTCGATGAACAGATCACGAGAGTCGGTGTCGACCTCCGTGCGCTTCCCGTTGATCACCGGCGGGAACGAGAACAGCCCCAGCTCGTCGTAGATCGCCGGGTAGCGGTCCAAGTCCTCGACGAGGTCGGCGTATTTCTCGCCCGTGTCGTGCTCGGCCAGCACCTCCGCGGGCGTCAGCTCCGCGTTCGCGTCCAGCGGGACGAACCGGTCGCCCTCGGGGTCGACGCCGCGGTAGGTGATCGTCTTCTCGGTCGCGCCGAGGTCCGCGGTGGCGGCGTCGATGGTGCCGGAGGGCTCGCTCTCCTCGGTGAGCGCCTGCCCCTTCAGCATCGTGAGGTCGTGGACGCCGATCGCACCCTTCGCCCGGCCGCGTCCCATCGTCGCGTGGAGCTTCTCCTGCAGTTGGATCAGCGACTCCAGCCCGGACTCGCCGAGTTCGACGCCGCGGACGACCGCGCCAGTGACGTACGGCCGCTCGTCCGGAACCGAGGGGTCGACCTCGATGGTCCAACCGGCGTCGTTCGTGTTCGGGACGTACACGCCGCGGTCGGCGCCGTACTGGTAGCGCAGCGATCGCGCCACCCCCTCGACGGAGAGCCGATCGAGGCGGTCCGGCCCGAACTCGAACTGGAGCAGGCCGTCCTCGGTGTCGCCCTCGTACTCCAACCCGAGCGCGAACAGGTCCGACTTGAACTCCTCGTTCGTCTTGTCCGCCTCGCCGGTCAGTCCACGCAACTCGTCCGTGTCGATGTCGACGACTGGCATCAGTAGGTCACCTCCGCGTTCCGCAGGAACTCGAGGTCGGCAAGGGTGCCGTGCAAATCGCGGATGTCCTCGGCACCGGTCGTGAGCATGGCGAGGCGCTCCAGCGCGAGCCCCCACGCCATCACGTCACACTCGATCCCGAGCGGTTCGAGCACCTCGTCGCGGAACATGCCCGAGTTCCCGATCTCGATCTCCTCGCCCGTCTCGGGGTGCTCGCCGAACAGCTCGAAGCTCGGCTCCGTGTAGGGGTTGTAGTGCGGCTTGAACCGGATCTCCTCGATGCCGAACTGTCGATAGAACTCCTCGAAGGTGCCCATCAGGTCGCGCACCGAGAGGTTCTCGGCCATCACCCACCCCTCGATCTGGTAGAACTCCAGCAGGTGGGTGGCGTCGAGCGTGTCGTTGCGGTACGCCTTCTGCACCGAGAAGTACCGCTGGGGCGGCTCCAGGTCGGCGTCCGCGTACCCCGAGAGGTAGCGCATCGACAGCGACGTGGTGTGTCCGCGCAGCGCGATCGCCCGCGCGAAGTCCTCCGACCACGGCGAGTGGTAGCCGTCCCCGTCCTCGCCGACGCCGTCGCGGTGGGCGCCCTCGACGCGGTCGACCAGTCCCTCGGGGAGGTCGGCCACCGGCGGCACGTCCAGCGCGAAGCGGTCCCAGTGGGTCCGCGCCGGGTGGTCCTGCGGCATGAACAGGCAGTCGTTGATCCAGAAGTCGGCGTCGGCGTGCGGGCCGTCCATCTCTTGGAAGCCCATCCCGACGAGCACGTCCTTCACGCGTTCGGACATGCCGCGGAGGACGTGCTCGCGGCCGCCCTCGACGGCCGGCGCGTCGGCCTCGACGTTGTACTCGGCGAACTCGACGTCCGTCCACTCGCCGCTGGTCAGGAGTTCGGGCGTGAGTCGATCGACCGTCTCGGCGGTCTCGACGCCCTCCATCAGGGCGGTGACGCCCTCGTCGGTGAGCGTGACCGAGCGGACCGTGCGCTCGTCGAGGTCGACGAGCCCCCGGCTCTCCAGTCGGTCGAGCACGCCGTCGTCGTCGACTGCCTCGCCCTCGGCGAGCGCCGAGAGCGCGGCGGCCTCGGTATCGGCGTCGGGATCGGCGTCCGCGTCCGCGGAGACCTCGCCGGAGTCGACGACGCCGTACCCCTTCCGGGCGTAGTTGGCGAGCGCGATGTCGACGAGGCCGCCCTCCAGGTCCGACGCACCGATCGCCTCGCCCATCGAGGCCGGCTCCTCGTCGGCACCGAGGTCGTGGGCGGCCCGGTAGAGGCGGACTTCGGGCAGGCCCTCTTCGGCGTAGGTGTCGCCCTCCGCCGTGAGTTCGGCGTCCTCGTGGGTCTCCTCGTGGACGTCGAGGAGGCCCTCCTCCTCGAGGGCGAACAGCGCCCCGGTCACCGTCTCGGGCGGGAGGTCGGTTTCGTCTGCGAGCTGTGTCACCGTCTTCGGGTCGTCGGCGCTCGCCGCCTCGAGCACCGCGACCTGTTCCGCTGGAAGCTTCATGAGTCGTTGGTCGTGTTCGTGGGTCGGTTTCGGGGGTTGTGTCGGTGTCGATCGAACCTCGTGATCGACGGTCGCCTCGATCCCGCCGGAGCGGACGGTTTCGTTCCCCGCCGGCCGGGGAAGTTCACCGCCCGAAGCGGGCGAAAAAGAAGAAGCCGAACCCCGCGACTGCCTGCCCTGGCTGGCCGTCTGTGCCTCCGTGCTGGCGGGATCCGGTCGCCATACGTGTCAGGTTGTGACAAGGTAATAAAAGCCTTCTGGATGGTCGACGTTTTCGCGGTGACGAGGTGACAAAAGCCAGTCTGGCACGGCGAACGATACAAGTACGCGAGGTGAGTGTCCCGTGTATGGACGGCGCGGACGTCCCGGTCACGCTCGGGCGGGTCCTCTCGATCCTCGGGGCCGGGGTGGCAGTTTCGGGGGCGTCCCTCCCGTGGATCCAGGTGAACGCGATCGTGACCACCCTCCCCAGGTCCGGCCTCGACAGGGAGGGCTGGATCACGATCGCCCTGGCGCTCCTCGTGATCGGGATCGCAACGCTCCGGTCGTGGAACCGGCTCGACCAGTCCGCCGTGGTCGCCTGTGGCACCGCCGTGTTCACCGTCGGGGCGATCTACGTCGCCGACCTGTCGTTCGGGATCCAGGTGCTCCCGGCGGGCGGGCTGGTCGAGGAGGTCGGCCGGGAGTTCTCCGACCCCGGGATCGGCGTCTACGTCACCGCGGTCGGCGGACTGCTCATGCTCGCGGGCGGGCTCGTCGGAATCTTCACTCGTCGTCGCCACCCATAGTGGTAATGATTACTCTCGTCTCTTGCCGCCGATCGCCACCCCCGTTGACGGCGATCGGCGGTAAACCGTGAGAGCGCGGCTCGCGTCGGACACAATCGTTAAGAGTCGACCGACTGTTCTCCGGGTGATGGCGGCCACGGACGCTACCGGGGCCTCTCCTTGGCTACGCCGCCCCGCGCTGGCGCTCCTCGTCGCGGGGGGGATTCTCGCTATCGGCCTGTCTTTCACTGGGGGGTCCCTCGCGGCCGCAAGCAACGTCACAGTGACACAGTCGCCGGCCGAAGCCACCGCAAGTCCGGGTGAGAACCTGACGTTCGCGGTGAACCTGAGCACGCCGGAGCGCTTCAACGGAGCAGGGATCGACGTTTCTCTCCCCGCCGGGTGGGAGCTCATCGACCAGTCTTCCGCTCCCCCGGGAACCTACAGCTCCTCCAAGAACCAGTGGGTCTGGTTTAGCGGGGGGAACAGGACGGTGCGGTACGCGGTCCGCGTCCCGGCCGACGCCTCCGGTTCGTACACGATCCGGGTCGAGGGGTCGGGCGTGAACCCGGACACCGACGAGATCGAAAACGCCACGGCCGAGTCGACAGTCACGGTCAGTGCGACGCCCACCGCCACGCGAATCACGACAGCTACACCGTCACCGACGCCTACACCCACTGCTACGCAAACATCGACGCCGACGCCCACCCCTACCGCGACGGAACGCCCGACGCCAACCCCGTCGCCGACGCCGACTGACACGCTCTCACCGACGCCCGGAGGTGCCTCCTCACCGACGCTGGTGACTACGTCGTCCCCGACGCCGACTGCCACCCCGTCGCGGACTCGACGGGCGTCGCCGACGACACGAGGACCGACCGACACTCCTGCGGGAACCCCGACCCAGTCCCTCACCCGCTCTTCGACCCCGACGACTGCCACGGTTACTGCCACCCCGACCGCGACGTGGCCGCCACCGACGTCAGCGCGGACGACCGACCCCGCCCCCACGTCGACGACCACGCCCGGGGACAACTCGTCTCTCCCGGCGGTTCCGGGGTTCGGGATCGGACCGGCGCTGATTGCGCTCCTCGCCTTCTGGATCCGCAGGCTCAGGTCCGGTCAGGGGTGAGCCCCGCGGTCCCGGCCGAGCGAACATCGCTGCGATTCCCCTACCCGTCCCCGAGACCCAGTTCCCGAAGGTCGGCGAGCACCTCGCTCGCGTGGCCTTCGGGATCGACGCCGGTGTAGACCCCCCGAACCTCGCCGTCCGCGAGGACGAAGGTGGTACGCGCCGCCGCAGGTTCGTGACCGCCCTCCCGTACTTCGACGCCGAATGCCCCGGCAACCTCGCCGTCGGGATCGGCGAGCAGGTCGAAGCGGAGTCCCTCGGAGTCGGCGAACGCCGCGTGGGAATCGACGTCGTCGGTCGAGACGCCGTACACCGCGACGCCGGCCGCGCGATAGCCGTCGAGTTCGGCGTCGAACTCGCGGGCCTCCACGCTACAGCCCCGCGTGGCGTCGCGCGGGTAGAAGTAAAGCACCGTCGGCTCCGCGAAGTCGAGTTCGATCGTCTCGCCGTCCTGGTTGTCCGCCCGCATCGCGGGCGCGGCGTCGCCGGGGTCGAGTGGCATGTCACCGCGTTCGGTGCCGGGGGTCAAAACTCCGGGTCTTTCCGGTCACTCGATGTCGATCCGCGTGCCGCCCTCGGCGTCCCGTTTCGGCAGCGTGACCGTGAGCACGCCGTTGGAGTAGGTCGCCTCGATCCCATCCTCGGCGACGGCTTCCGGCAGGCGGACGGCGCGACTCGCCGACTTGTGGCGGCGCTCCCGGCGGATGAACTCGCCGTCTTCCGACGTCTCGGCCTCCTGCTCGGCCTCGATCCGGAGCGTCCGGTCCGCGAGGGTCACGTCGATGTCGTCTTTCTCGAACCCGGGCAGGTCGGCGGTCACGACCAACGCGTCGCCGCGGTCGCGCACGTCCACGGGGATCGAGGACATCGCTCTCCCGAGCGGGTCGCCGCCCAGTTCCTGGTCCATCCGCCGTAGCATCTCCTCGACCTTCTCGAAGGGGTTGTCGCGTGCCATACCCGTCCGTACGCGTTCGAGCGGGTTAAGACTCGTCCCCGGACATCCGTGGCGAGTCCAGAGGTCCCCGGTTCGCCGGATCAGACGACGTGTTCGACGTCGTAGGAGCCCAGCCGGCGCACCCAGCCGTCCTCGGCGACGATGCCCCCGACTTCTTCGAGGGCGGCCTTCGTGCGCTCCTCGTAGAGTCCGGCCTCGAAGTCGACGTGAAAGAGGTAATCGCCCAGTCGGGTGCCGCTGGGTCGAGATTCGATGCGCGAGAGGTTGATGTCCCGGTCGGCGAAGGCCTCCAGGAGTTCCAGGAGGAGGCCGGGGTAGTCGATGCTGGGGTAGACGATGACGGTGCTCTTGCCCCCGGCGTCGGAGCGCTCGGCGATGGGGGCGACGACGAAAAAGCGGGTGGCGTTCGAGTCCTCGTCCTGGATGTCCTCCGCGAGCACCTGCAGGCCGTCGTGGGCGTTGTCAGGGTGGCCGATGGCGGCCACGGAGGCATCCTGGCGGGCGCGCTCGACGCCCCTGGCAGTACTTGCGACCGACTCCAGGGTGGCCCCGGGGTGCTCCGCGTCGAGGAACCGCCGGCACTGGGCGAGCGCCTTCTGGTGGCTGGCGACGACCTCGAACGTCGAGGACTGGGCGATCAGGGCGTGTCTGATCGGCGTCACGATCTCCCGGACGACGGCGAC
>ENA-ORDC01000638-ORDC01000638.1-marine-metagenome-genome-assembly--contig:-NODE-638-length-32588-cov-3.725416_pt1 | contig 32588 bp, 35 predicted proteins | sample MGYA00237783_ERZ508515 | MGnify/ENA primary metagenome ERZ508515 (study PRJEB26186, sample SAMN06268792) | marine metagenome | isolation source: Eden Landing Ponds, San Francisco, CA, USA | place... | reverse complement strand
ACTTCGACTGGGCGTACATCTGCCCGACGAACGAGAAGTACCGCGCCGGCCTGCTCGAAATCGTCGCGGACGCCGCCGCGGCTAACGGCGACGTTCGCCTCGACGACGTGGGCTTCCCCCGCGACGAGTACTGCCGGTGTGACCGCTGTACCTCGCAGTTCGAGGCCTGGGCCGCCGACCGCGGCCGCGACGCCGACGACGAGGACGCGTGGTTCGAGTGGCGCGCCGAGGTCATCACCGACTTCGTCGCCGACGCCGCCGAGCGCGTCCCCGGCCGCCTGTATCTCACGCTGTATCCCGACCCCTATCCGGGCCACCTCTACCGACGCGCCGGCCTCGACATCGAGGCGCTCTCGGAGTACGTCGACGAGTTCGTCGTCCCGCTCTACGACACCCACTACGGGACGACCTACTGGCTCGAAACCATCGCCCGCGGCTTCGTCTCGCTTCTGGAGCCGTACGACGCCGACTTCTCGCTCGAACTGTACGCCGTGAACGTGGACGTGGACGACCTCATCCACGCCATCGAGGTCGCAGACGAGTACGCGAAGGACGTGCTGTTCGGCTACGACGCGAGCAACGCCGCCGCGACGCTCCGCCGGATGACCGCCGATGGCTCTCGCGGGAAGACCTACCACCCCGACGACGCGACCCGCTGAGCGCGCGACTCGGCGCGCCGGCGAGAGGGTCGGAGCCGGCCCGACCTCAGAACGCGCCGGCGAGGTAGCCGATGACGACGATGCCGAGGAGGAAGACGAGCGCCGCGAACGCGAACAGGGCGAACATGAGTCGCCGCTGTCCGCTCGTCGGTTGTGCCATGGGCGTTCTCCGAACCGCATCCACTTATGATAGTCGGCGCTCCGGACGATCCCGTTCGGGCGGTCCACCCCCCGTCGCCTCAGTCGAGGTCTTCGATTGGCTCCGCGTTGCCGAAGTACGGGGCGGGGCCGTCGCCGGGGGCCGCCCACGCGACGGCGTTGTCGAGGACGGTCCGAACCTCCTCTTGCTCGTAGATGGGGTAGGTCTCGTGGCCCGGCCGGAAGTAGAAGACCCGGCCCTTGCCGCGGGTGTAACAACACCCCGAGCGGAACACCTCGCCGCCCTCGAACCACGACGTGAAGACGAGGTCGTCCGGCGCGGGGATGTCGAACCGCTCGCCGTACATCTCGGCGCGGGGGACCTCGAACGACTCGGGAAGCCCGTCGGCGATGGGGTGGCCGGGCTCGACGACCCAGACGCGCTCTTTCTCGCCCGACTCGCGCCACTTCAGCGAGCAGGTCGTCCCCATCAGGCGCTTGAACGGCTTGGAGTAGTGCCCCGAGTGGAGCACGAGGAGTCCCATCCCGTCGCGGACGCGGTCGACCACGCGGTCGACGATTGCGTCTTCGACCTCGTCGTGGGCCTTGTGTCCCCACCACGCCAGCACGTCGGTGTCGTCGAGAACCGACTCGGTGAGCCCGTGTTCGGGTTCGTCAAGCGTGGCGGTCTGCACGTCGTAGCCCGCCTCGCGGAGTCCCTCGGCTATCGTCGCGTGGATGCCGTCGGGGTAGACCGCGGCGACCTCGTCGTCTTCCTTCTCGTGTCGGTACTCGTTCCAGACAGTGACGGTGACCATACTCCCGCCGTCGCCGGGTGGCGACAAGTATGCACCGAACGCGGGGCCGGTTGCGGTCGCCCGACGGCCCGACTACTGCCCTTCGAACTCCGGTTCCCGCCGGGCCATGAACGACTCCACGCCCTCGGCGTGGTCGTCGGTCTCGAACAGCACCGCCTGCGCCGACGCCTCGTGTTCGATGGCCGCCTCGATGGAGTCGTCGGGGCGGCGGAGCAGGCGCTTGGAGGCGGTGAGCGCCTTCGTCGGGCCGCCGGCGATGCGCTCCGTGAGGGCGTCGAGTTCCGCCTCGAACTCGTCCTCGCCCGCGACGCGGTTCACGACGCCGAGTTCCAACGCCCGCTCGGGACCGAGTTTCTCGCCGGTGTAGACGAGTTCCATGGCGACGTTGCGCCCGACGAGTCGGGGGAGGAGGTAGGACAGTCCGGAGTCGACCGCGAGACCGACCCGGCGGAAGCCGAAGCTGACGGAGGCGTCTTCGCGGAGGAGTTGGAGGTCACAGGCGATGGCGAGCGCGCCGCCCGCGCCCACGGCCGGGCCGTCGATGGCCGCGACCGTCGGCAGGTCGCACTCGTAGACGCGGCGCACGCAGTCGGCGGTGTCGCGGACGACGTGGTCGACCGCCTCGGGGAGCGTCATCGCGTCGGCCTGTAGCTCTACCATGGCGTTCACGTCGCCACCGGCGCAGAACGCGCCCGCCGCGTCGCTCCCGCGGACGACGACACAGCGCGTCTCGTCGGGAAGCGAGTCCAGCGCCTCGCGCACGCCGGCGGTGACTTCGACCGTCAGCGCGTTCCGAACCGCCGGGGCGTCCAGCGTCACCGTCGCCACGCCGTCGTCGAGCGCGAGCCGTACCGCGTCGGAGTCGAGTTCGACCTCGGTCATCCCCCGGTTCGACGTGCAGAATCGTGAAAAACGTTTGGACCGTGGAGAGTTGATTTATATCTGCGCCTCAGGAGAACACCGCACCGACGTCGATGCCGAGTCCGGGTCCGTCGGGGACGCGCATCCGGCCGCCGCGCACGGGTGCCGGGTCCGCCGCGAGGTCGGCGTCGAGGAGCGACGCGGTCGCCAGCCCGTGCGCCCGGTCGCCGGGGAGCGACGCCGCGACGTGGAGCGCGCCGAGTCGGGCGACGATGGCGTCGATGGTGGTCGTGACGACGACTTCGACGCCGGCGTCGCGGGCGCGGGCGGCGAGGTCGCGGACGCGGTCCGGGCCGCCGAGCGCCATCGGCTTGCAGACGAGCACGTCCGCCGCGTTCGAGGCGATGGCCCGTCCCGCCGGGACCGCCGAAAGCGACTCATCGAGCGCGATGGGCGTGTCGTGAATCCGTCGGAGCGCGGCGTGGCCGTCGAGTTCGTCGGCCGGAAGCGGCTGTTCGAGGTAGTCGAGCTCGAGAGCCGACTCCTCGACCGAGTCGAGAAATCGGTCGGCGGTCCAGCGGTCCCACGCGGCGTTCGCGTCGGCCCGGAGCGCCACGTCGGGGCCGACCGCCTCGCGGACCGCCCGCAGGCGCGCCGCGTCGTCGGTCGGGTCCCGCGCGCCCACCTTCAGTTTGAGGCAGTCGTACCCCGACGCGACGGCGGCTTCGGCGGCCTCGACGGTCGCCTCGGGGTCGTCGTCGCCGAGGGTCGCGTTCACCGGAAGCGAGGTGTGCGGGTCGCTGTCTAGGACCGCGGCGAGCGGCCGGTCGGCGGCGCGAGCGCGGGCGTCGGCGACGGCGAGCGAGACGGCGTGTCTCGCCGCGGGCGCGTCCGCGAACGACCCGTCTTCGAGCGCGGCCTCGGGGTCGGCGTCACCCGTAGCGTCGTCTTCGGCGAGACCGGCGAGCGCGTCGCGGCAGTCGGCGAGCGATTCGGTCCAGCCCGGAAGCGGGGTCGCCTCGCCGACGCCGGTTTCGCCCGCGACATCGACCGCGACGAGGAATCCCTCGCGGCGCTCGATGTCGCCCGCGGCGGTCGAAAGCGGCGTTCGGAGGTCGACGGCGAACTCGCGGACGCGCATCGTCACGCGAGGACGAGGCCGACCGAAAAGAGGACGGCGTAGAGTGCGAGGAGTTTCCCCGTGTCTTCGAGCGCGGGGTTAAGCTTCTCGCCTCTCGTCTCGGTCACGACGGTCCGCGCGATGCGGGCCGCGACGGGCATCGAGAACACCGGCAACAGGACGTACCAGTCGAAGCCGGCACGGGTCCAGAGGTAGACGGGGACGGCGTAGGCGAGCGCGAGCATGGCGAGGTACTCGGCGCGGGCGAAGCCGTAGCCGAACCGGACCGCGAGCGTCCGCTTGCCCGTGGTCGCGTCTTCCTCCTTGTCGCGGACGTTGTTCACGACGAGGATGTTCGTGGAGATGGCGGCGATGGGGAGGCTGGCGAGGACGGCGGCGAGCGTGACGGTCCCCTCGGGAATCCCGACCGTGAAGGGGGCGGCGAGGACGCTCGCGGCCTGCACGTAGAACGTGCCGACGACGGCGACGAGGCCGAAGAAGACGAAGACGAACAGGTCGCCGAGGCCGTGGTAGCCGAGGGGGTACGGGCCGCCGGTGTAGGCGATGCCCGAGGCGACCGAGAGCAGGCCGATGACGAGGATGGGCACGCCGCCGACGTAGACGAGGGAGGTGCCGAGGAGGACGGCGGCCGCGAAGGTGAGGTACATCGCCCGCTTGACCTCGGCCGGGGGGATGAGTCCGCCCGCGGTGACGCGGGTGAACCCCTCGCGGGCCTCGGTGTCCGCGCCCTGCACCGCGTCGTAGTAGTCGTTGGCGAAGTTGGTTCCGACCTGGATGAGAAGCGCGCCCACGAGCGCCGCGAGCGCGGGGAGCGGGGCGAACAGGTCGGCGTGGACGGCGACCGCGGTGCCGACGACGACCGGCGCGGCGGCCGCCGGAAGCGTCTGCGGCCGCGACGCCATCACCCACGCCCGCCTGCGAGAGATGTCCTGCGTGCTCATTGTCTGCATGAGAGTGCCGGAGCAGTGAGTAAGTTCCTATCCGAAAGCGCGCGACCCCGAGGCGATGAGTGGGAGAACACGGTGGCTCGGCGGTCGCGCCGCCCTTGACGAGGCGGTTTCTCCCCGGCGTCGGCGACGACGTGGTCATCGCCGTCGCCGACCCGAGGATGGTGATGGTGGTTCCTCGCTACTCGGGACCGGCGTCGGAGTCGGAACCCGACCCGGCGGCGACGCCGAGGTGGCCGGCGAGTCGCTCGCGGCCCTTCTCGGCCCGCGCTTCGACCGTCTCCTCGGAGACGTACATCTCGCGCTGGCGCTCCACGTCGGCCTCGCGGAGTTCGCGGAGTCGCTCCTCCGAGAGGTCGCAGTCGTCGGGGACGCGGCCGTCGAACCGCTCGCGCCAGTCGTCGCGGGCGGCCGCCTCGTCGGCGAGTTCCGCCTCGGGGCGCAACCAGTCCCAGTGGCGCGCGAGGTCCTCGGGGTACCCCCGTTCGAGGCGGTAGTCGGTGATGACCGACCGCCCGACTCGCGCGCCCTGCCCGGCCGACATGATGGCCTGCACGTTGACCTCGCTCACCGGCGCGGCGACGTACAGCCCGTCGATTGGCGTGCGCCCCTTGACGTCGGCGTAGTCGCGGTCGAACTTCGTCCGCGTCTCGCCGTCGTGCTCGTAGGTGACGAACATCTCGTCGTCGCCGAGCGGTTCGAGGAAGTCGCCGCCGTAGCGGGCGGCCGCGACGACTCGCCTCGCGGTGACGGTCTCGCCGCACTGCGTCGTGACCGCGAATCCGGGGCGGGTGGCGTCCGCGTCGTCGGCGTCCGCCGTCTCGCTCGCGTCGTCTCCGGCGGGTTCGACCGCCTCGACGAGCTCCGAAACGAGGTCACAGCCGGCCGCCTCGACGTGGTCGTGGATGAGCCCGTAGAACGTCTCGACGTCGACCCCGCCGGGGAAGCCGAGGTAGTTCTCCAGATACGCACAGCGCTGGAGCGACGACCGGCCGCGGTCGAAGACCACGGTGTCGAGGCCGTACCGGCCGGTGAAGACGCCCGCCGAACAGCCCGTCGGCCCGCCGCCGACGATGGCCACGTCGTAGTCGAACCCCGCGGCGTCCGCCATCTCAGAACTCCCCGGTGACGATGTCCGCGGCGCGCTGGCGGTCGAACAGTTCGGCGTCGCCGGTCACCTCGCCGAACTCCTCGGGGTACAACTGCTTCGCGGCGCGCTCGGTCAGGAACAGGTTGTGAATCGGTCCCTGATTGAGGTAGCCGCCGCGGTAGACCCGACCATTCCGGACGGCTGTCAGCTCGCCGCCGACGGGGTGGTCTTCCATGTACGCGAGGACGGTGTCGCGGAACTCCGCGGCCGTCTTGCGCTCGTGGCCGCGAATGAGCATCACGTCGGGGTCGACTTCGAGGAGGTTCTCGTAGTCGAGCTCGCCGCGGTTGGTCGTGCTGAGGTTCTCGATATCGGTCCCGGTGAGCGCGTCGGTGACGCCGAGGTCGTTCCACTGCTTTTTGCTCGTGCCCTTGTCGTTGAGGCGGTACGGCGAGAACGTCTCCGGCTCGGTCGTTCCCTCGTAGGTGAGAAAGACGTTCGGGCGCTCGTCCGCCGGCGGCAGTCGCGACTGTATCTCCGCGATGAACTCGCCGTGGAGCGCCGCAAACGCCTCGTAGCGGTCCTCGCGGCGAAACACCTGCGCGACCTTCTCGAACGCCTCGTAGAGCGTGTAGTAGCGGTAGTCGTGCCAGCCGTCGGACCGGCGGAAGACGAGGTTGCCGACGAACGGGGCGACGTTCTCCGCGATTTCGTCCACGTCGGCTTGGTCCCAGTCGAACCAGTTGATGAGCATGTTCGGGTCGTAGAGGTGGACGTCGTTGTCGAGTTCGTAGAACTCCTCTTTCGTCCTGACCTCGGGGTACGCCTCGATCTGCTCGCGGTCGACGCTCACGCCGGGAAGCTCGTCGTAGACGTAGGTGTAGTACCGGCCCGCGCCGCCGACGCCGGTCACCCCGTCGCCGACGCCGAGCGCGACGGCCATGTCGGCGTAGCCGCCGTCGTAGGCGGCCCACGACTCGGGGACCGACTCGAAGGTGACCTCGCCCATCGGCTCCATCGTCACCGAGTACGAGTCGTCGGCCTCGGTGGTCTGCGTCTCGGTCGCGACGGTCGTTTCGGCGGCCGCTTCGGTCGTCGTTCCGGCCGCGTCGGTCGTCCCGTCGCTCCCCGACGACTCCGACGTACAGCCGGCGAGCATCCCGGCCCCGAGCGCCGTGCCGCCGTACCGAATGTAGTTGCGTCGCGTGAGTCCCTCGGTCCCGGTGGAGTTCTCGTCCATAGAATTTAGGCTACCCTAAACACACAAGAGCGTTCCTATTTTTCGGCGCGCCTAAATCTTTGCGGGGCGACGTGTTTCGGCGCGGCGGCGGGGGCGGTCCGCTCCCGGCGGCGTCAGCGCCTCAGTAGTGCCACGGGTAGTCGCGGAAGCGGGGTTCGCGCTTTTCGAGGAAGGCGTCGCGGCCCTCTTGGGCCTCCTCGGTCATGTAGGCGAGTCGGGTCGCTTCGCCGGCGAACACCTGTTGGCCGACCATGCCGTCGTCGGTCATGTTGAAGGCGTACTTGAGCATGCGCATGGCCGTCGGCGACTTCTTCGTCATCTCGTCGGCCCACTCCAGCGCCACGTCCTCTAGCTCCTCGTGGGGAATCGCCTCGTTCGCCATGCCCATGTCGACGGCCTCCGCCGCGGAGTAGGTCTTGCCCATGAAGAACACCTCGCGGGCCTTCTTCTGGCCGACCTGTTTGGCGAGATACGCCGACCCGAAGCCGCCGTCGAAGGAGGCCACGTCGGGGTCGGTCTGGAGGAACTTCGCGTGCTCCTCGGACGCGAGGGTCATGTCACAGACGACGTGCAGGGAGTGGCCACCGCCGACGGCCCAGCCCGGCACGACGGCGACGACGGGCTTGGGCATGAATCGGATGAGCCGCTGGACTTCGAGGATGTGCAGGCGGCCGGCCTTCGCCTCGCGGACGAGCGGGTCGTCAGAGGTGTCGGCCTCGTCGTCGTCGCGGTACTCGTAGCCCGACCCGCCGCGGACCGACTGGTCGCCGCCGGAGCAGAACGCCCAGCCGCCGTCCTTCTCGGAGGGGCCGTTGCCGGTGAGCAAGACGCACCCCACGTTCGCGCGCTTCCGGGCGTCGTCGAGCGCGGCGTAGAGTTCGTCCACGGTTCCGGGTCGGAAGGCGTTTCGGACCTCGGGACGGTCGAACGCGATGCGGACCGCCGGCACGTCGAGGGCGCGGTGGTAGGTGATGTCGTCGAACTCGTCGGACCCCGGGACGGGCTCCCAGCGGTCGGGGTCGAAAATCTCCGAGACCATACCGAGAGGCGGCGCGGGCGGCGCAAAAAGATTCGCTTGCGGCGGCGGTTCGGGGGGCGGCCCGCCACCCGACCGCTCCCCCGACCCGGAGCTATTTGTCAGTTCGCGAATGACTTTCGCGCATGTCGGCCGCGACCTCCCTCCTCGTCAGACTCGTCCACCTCGTCGGGATGGCGCTCGTCTTCGGCGGCGCGGCGTTCGCGTGGGCGACGCTCAGAACCGGCGGTCCCGGACGCGCGGCCGCCGGCGGCTCGACCGCCCCCCTCGGTGAACCAGCCACGCTCGCGGCCACGTACGAGTGGGTCTTCTGGGCGACGATGGGCGCGATGGTCGTCACCGGCGTCGGCAACCTCGGCGCGGTCGGCCCGCCCGGACCGTCCGGGCGCTGGGGGTCGGTACTGACGGTGAAGCTCCTCGTGGTGACCGCCTTCGTCTTCGGGTCGTTCGTCCGGACGCTCGTCGTGTTCCGACTCCGGCGAGGCGGCCCGCCTGGTTCGGGGCGCTCGCTCCTCGCGAAGAGCTACGGCGCGACCGCCGCCGCGCTCCTCGTGGTCGTCGCGCTCGCGGAGGTGTTGGCGCATGGCTGAGGCCGCCGCCGGCCGCGTCGGGGAGCGGGGGCGCTTCGAGGCGTGGGTCGTCTCGTCGTTCAACCTCGTCGCCCTGAGCCTCGTCGGACTTCTCGCCGCGCACGCGAGCGGCGCGCTCGAAGGCGAGCTCGCGGGGTTCGGGACGCTTCCCGGCGTCGCCATCTTCGCGTATCTGTGGCTCCTCACCGCGGCCGCGACCCGGTGGGCGCTAGCGGACGGCGGACTGGCGGACCTGCGGACCGGCCTCCGCGGACTGTGGCGACTCGTCGTCCGCGGGTTCGCGGCGGGCGCGCTCATCGGGGCGGCGTTCCTCCTCGGCGCAATCCTCGTCGGCGCGGTGCTGAACGGGGCACCGCTCCGTTCGCTGGCGTTCATCGCGCTCATCGGCGTCGCGGCCGCGGCCGTCGTCGGGGGAGTCGTCGGCGGCCTGTCGGTCCTCCTCGACGCCGGCTGTTACTGGGTGGCCGGTCGGCTCGTTGAACGGTGGGCGGAAACTGGTGTCTCGGGACGGGCCGCCGACGCGGAGTGAGTGAGTCTGTCAATCAGTTAGTCAGTCAGCCCCGAAGCGGTCCGCGAGGGCTCGTCAGCCACGACGCCAGCCCGACGAGTATCGCGCCCGCGACACCGACGAGAAAGGCTGTCGCCCCGGCCACGGAGCCGTAGGCGACGAGTCCGGTCCCGACGAAGGCGGTGGCGAGCGACCGGCGGCGACCCATCGACTCCGGGTAGCCGACGGCTTTGAACCGCGCGAGCCCCCACGCGGTCACGGCGACGAGCGGCGCGAGAGCGAGGCCCGTCAGGGGTCGCTGAAGGACGAACCAGAGGACGAGAACGGCGACCACGCCCGCGACGAGCGCGAGCGTTCCGCGACGGCCGAGCGCCGAGGGATAGCCGCGCTCCGCGAGGTCCGAGAGGAGTACCACGCCGAGGACGACGGTCCCGCCGGCGAACACCCCGGCGAGCGGTTCGTAGGCGATGACAGTCGCATAGGCGAACGCGAGGACGCCGAGGAACCCGGCGACGGCGTAGACGGTGCCGCGGTACTGACGGAAGCGGGCGGAGGACATGTCGCCACGATTCGGAGCGCGGGAGAAAAGTCAGTCGGTCGACTTGTTCGGTCGGTCGGACAGTCAGTCAGTCGGTCAGCCGCTCGACGGCGCGCTCGGCGATGCGCTCGCGCACCCGGTGCGAGGACTCGGCGTCGGTGCGGACCTCGATGACGTCGGTACCGTCGGTGGCGACCGACTCGGCGTAGGCGTCGCGGAAGTCGTCCGGGTCGACCGACGCGAACGAGAGGTCGTAGAGGTCCTCGGTGGCCGCGAAGTCGAGGCCGTGGGGCGTCTTGAACTGGTCGGTGAACGGCGGCTCGTACTCCTCGATGGGGAGCATGTGGAAGATGCCGCCGCCGTCGTTGTTGACGAGGACGACGGTCGCGTCCACGCCGAGGCGACCGAGCGCGAGCAGGCCGTTCATGTCGTGGTAGTACGCGAGGTCGCCGGTCAGGAGCGTCAGGTGGTCGGTCGCCGCGGAGCCGGCTCCGAGCGCCGAGGAGACGATGCCGTCGATGCCCGACGCGCCGCGGTTGCCGAGGACCGTCCGGGACTTCGTCGAGGGGCGCGCGAAGCGGTCGAGGTCGCGGACGGGCATGGAGTTCGAGACGAACAGCGTCGCGGGCTCGGGCGCGAGGTCGGCCACGTCGGCCGCGAGTCGGCCCTCGAACGTGTCGGTCTCGTCGTCGACGAGGCTCCAGTAGGTCTCCTCCGCGTCGGTCCACAACGCGTTCCACGACTCGTCCGGGCGGTTGCGGACGAGTTGCGACAGCCGCCACGCGAGCACCGAGGGCTCGGCCTCCACGAGGTCGGTCGCGCCGAACTCGGCCTCGCGCCAGCGGCCCGTCGGGTCGACGAGATACTGTCGGGCGTCGGTGCGCGCGAGGTACGTCCGGAGCGCCTTCGAGGTCGGCGACGCGCCGATGCGGACGACGACCTCCGGGTCGGGCCAGTCGGCGGTGACGCGCTCGTCGAGGTAGGCGTCGTAGCCGCCGAGGACGGTCGTCGTCCGGGTGTGGCCGCCGAAACGGAGCCCCGAGAGCGGGTCGGCGACGACCGGGAAGCCGGTCGCGTGGGCGAACGCGGCGACGGCCTCGGCGTTGAATCCCGGCGGGTCGGCGGGGCCGGCGACGACGAGCCCCCGGTCGACCGCGAGGTCGTCGGCCAGCTTTCGGAGGTGGTCCTCGGAGAGTTCCGGCGCGCCCGCGGTCGTCTTGACGTAGGGTCGGCTTCCGCTCCGACCGTCGAGCGCCTCGGGGTCGAGGTCGGCGGGCACGTCGCCCTCGACGTACGTCGGTTCGAGCGGCTTTCTGAAGGGGAAGTTGAGGTGGACGGGGCCGGCGTCGACGCCGGTCGCCTCGGCGACGGCGCGGGCGGCGGTGGTTCGGAGGCCCCGAAGTTTCCTGTCGGTGGCCTCCGGTTCGGGCATGTCCTTGTACCAGCGGACGGCGTCGCCGTAGAGCTTCTCCTGGTCGACGGTCTGGTTGGCCCCGCTGTCGCGGAGTTCCGGTGGGCGGTCGGCCGTGAGGACGAGCATCGGCACGCGGGCCTGCGACGCCTCGATGACCGCGGGGTGGAAGTTGGCCGCGGCGGTGCCCGAGGTGCAGACGATAGGCGTCACTTCGCCCGTGCGCCGGGCGCGGCCGAGCGCGAAGTAGGCCGCCGAGCGCTCGTCGAGGTGCGAGAACGTCTCGATGTCGTCGTGGCGGTCGAACGCCTCCGTGAGGGGCGTCGAGCGACTGCCGGGTGCGATGCACACCGCGTCGATGCCGGTGCGTGCCAGTTCGTCGGCGAAGGTCCGTGCCCAGAGGGCGTTTCGGTTCGGTGCTGTCATCTCGTCTGTCTCGTCGTCAAATCGGATTGCGTCGAATCAGCGTCGGTCGTCGGCTCCGATGGCCGTCGTCGCTTCCCAACTCAATCGTCGCGTTCGAGTTCGTCGAGGATGGGCCGGTACTTCAGTTGCACCTCGTCCCACTCGGCGTCGGGGTCCGAGTCTGCGACGAGGCCGACGCCCGCGAACAGCGTCGCCAGCGTCTCCTCGACGATTGCCGAGCGGATTGCGACCGCGAAACTACCGTCGCCGTCGGCGTCGAACCAGCCGACCGGCGCGGCGTACCAGCCGCGGTCGAACGGTTCGGTGTCTCGAATCACGTCGAGGGCGGCCGCCGGCGGGAGGCCGCCGACGGCGGGCGTCGGGTGGAGCGCGTCCACGAGCGAGAGGACGTGTTCGTCGCGTTCGAGCGTCGCGTCGATGGGCGTCCAGAGGTGCTGGACGGTCGCGAGCTTCCGAATCCCGCGGTCGCCGACGCGAATGTCGGCCGACAGGGGCGCGAGCTGTTCCCGAATCGTCTCCGCGACGAGTTCGTGTTCGTGGTTGTCCTTCTCGCTTCCGAGCAGTTCGTTCGCCAGCCACTCGTCTTCGTCGTCGGTGTCGCCGCGGCCGGTCGTCCCGGCGAGCGCGCCGGTTTCGACCTCGCGGCCGCGGAGCGAGACGAGCCGCTCGGGCGTCGCGCCGAGGAAGCTAGCCCCGCCGTTCGGCTCGACGAGAAAGCGGTGGCAGTCGGGGTACGTCCCGCCGAGGCGGGCGAGTAGGTCGGGCGCGGCGGCGGGTCGGTCGAGTTCGACTTCGAGCGCCTGCGCGAGGACGACCTTCTGCAGGTCGCCGGCGCGGATGCGCGAAACCGCGGCGTCGACGCTCTCGTGCCACGCCTCGACCGAGGTCGTCCGGTGGCGGTCCGAGACGCCCGGCGGCCCCTCGGGGGGCGCGTCGTCGAGCGCTTCGAGCGTCGCTCGGAGTTCGTCGAGTCGGTCGCCGACGGTGTCGGCGTCGGCCTCGGCGTCGAGGGCGGTGACCGTGAGCCACGCGTCGTCGCCGTCGAAGACGACCTGCGCCTCGGGGACGACGAAGCGCGCGGCCGGAAAGTCGGCCCACGGGTCGCGGCCGGTCGCCTCCTCGTGGAAGGCGAGGCCGCCGAAGAATCGCGGGCGGGCGACGTCGGGGGCGTCCACGTCAGCGCCGTCGAACAGCGCCGTGGCCGCCCGGCGGACGCGCGCGAGTCGCTCGGGACCGCCGGCCTCGACGGCCGCGGCGACGCCGCCGCCGACGACTGTCGGCTCGTCGGGGGCGGTCCACAGCGCCCGCGGGCGGCGCATCGCCGCGAGCGACGCCGAGACGGGGGGCGCAGACAGTCGAACCGACCTGCTGACGAGGTGGGTCCCCACCTCGTCGGTCCGCAACGGTTCCATCGACCGTGGCTCAGGACCGGGGACGCTTGAAACTCTCCCTTCTGTCCCGCGCGTCGGTTCGGCGACGCGGTCGAACGCGCACGGCTGTCCACCGAACGACAACGCTGGTGGCTCGGACGCGAAACGACCGCCGAAAACGCTGGAAACTCAGCTTAGCTGTACCGCTCTTCGTTCCACGGGTTCGCCGTGTTCGAGTAGCCGCGTTTCTCCCAGTAGCCGCGTTCGGGTTCGGTGAGGAACTCGACGCCCGAAACCCACTTCGCGCCCTTGTAGGCGTACTTGTGCGGGGTGACGACCCGGAGGGGACCGCCGTGGTCGGCGGGCAGGTCCTCGCCGTCGTAGCCCCAGACGAACATGACCTCGTCGCGCATGCACTGGTCGAGCGGCAGGTTCGTCGTGTAGCCGTCCATGGCGTGGAACATCACGTGGACCGCGTCGTCGTCGACGCCGACCGCCTCAGCGAGCGCCGGGAACGTGACGCCCTCGAACTCGCAGTCGAACTTGCTCCAGCCGGTGACGCAGTGGAAGTCCTGTACCTGCGTCTCGGAGGGGAGGTCGCGGAACTCGTCGAACGAGAGGTCGAGTTCGGTGTCGACCGCGCCCCACGCCTCGAACGACCACGTCTCGGGGTCCCACGCGGGCGTGCCGCTCTTGGAGAGGACGGGGAACCGCTGGGTCTCGCGTTGGCCCGGCGGGAGTCGGTCGTCGCCGAACTCCTCGTAGAGGTGGGTCACGTCGTTAGCCATGCTCGAAACTTCGGCCCGACGCACCTATCACTAACGACTCCGGACACCCGCAGACGACCGGGGAAACCGACCGCACTAACCGAAGGTAAACGGCGGTTCGCGTTCGCCCGGACGACCTTCAGAAATCCCGATTATTCCCCCGGTAGAGTTATATACGGCCCTTCCAAAGCGACGGACGTTCAGATGCCCAAAGTAGAGATTACCGTGCCGGAACACCTGGAGATGCAGATCGTCCAACTCGTCGAACAGGGCGAGTTCGTCAACCGCGACGAGGCCATCGAGGACCTGCTGTCGACCGGTATCCGCGCGTACAAGACCAGCGGTCCGATGTCCGACGAGGACCGCGCGTACGAAGACGACGGGATGATGGGCCACGAAGACGAGTACGTCTTCTGAGCCGAGTGACAGAATCCCCCAATAACTCTTAAACCGCCTTCGCTCCTATCCAACGCTCATGCACAAGGACGAACTGCTGGAGCTTCACGAACAGATGGTTATCATCAAGGACCACTTCTCGGCCCGCGAGCACGTCGATTCGAGCCTGTTCGACCCCTACGACGAACTCGGCGTCGAGCCCTCCCACGTCCACAAGTCGAAAAGCGAGCACAAACACGCCGTGTTCGTGCTCGGCAACGCCCTCGCGACCGCGATGAGCGACGACGAGTTCTCCAGCGCGGGCCGCGTCGGCAAGCGCATGGAAGAACTGGCCGACGACGCCGAAGGCAAAATCTGAGCGGCCGTCGACCGCGACGCGCCCCCTGACCGACCGACGCGAAGTCGCCGCTGGCGGTGGCACCCATGTCGGCCGCTAGCAGTTCTCAAGCAGTTCTCCGCGGGTTTCTTTACCGCCCGTTCGCACGACACAGGTAGCTCATGCTAGAGATACCGGGCTGGATACCGTTCCAGCGGCTCGCCGCGCTCCTCGCGCTCCTCGCGGCCGCCGTCGCGCTCGCCGTCGTCGACAGGCCGACTCGCCTCTCGGCGGCGCTTCGGCGGCGCTTCCTGTTCGGTCTCCCGCTCGGAACGCTCGTCAGCGCCGGCGGCGTCCTCCTCGTCTACCTCGTGGTTCAGGACGGCTGGTCGTCGTGGTACCGCCCCGTCGTCATCCCGTTCCGGGCGTGGTCGTACTTCTATCCGACCGGGATGCTGACCGCCGCGTTCGCCCACTCCAGTCCCGGCCACCTCGTCGGTAACCTCGTCGGTACGCTCACCCTCGCCCCCGTCGCGGAGTACGCGTGGGGCCACTACCCGACGCGCCGCGGGTCCTCGTCGTTCGGTTCGGCCCGCGAGAACCCCTACGTCCGGTCGCTCGTGGTCTTCCCCGCGGTCGTCTTCGGCGTGGGGCTCCTGACGTCCGTCTTCGCGCTCGGCCCGGTCGTCGGCTTCTCGGGCGTCGTGTTCGCGTTCGCCGGCTTCGCGCTCGTCTTCCGGCCGCTGGCGACCGTGCTGGCGTTCGTCTCCGGGCGCGTCGTCAGCCTGTTTTACAACGCCATGCTCTCGCCCGAGGTCGTCTCGTCGGCCCGCCCCGTCTTCTCGACGCCGTGGTGGTCCCAAATCGCCATTCAGGGCCACGCCATCGGCTTCCTGTTCGGCGTCCTCCTCGGCGTGTGGCTCAGTCACCGCCGCGGGGGTTCGAACCCGCCCGCGCTCCGCAGTTTCGCCGGCGTCCTCCTGTTTACCGTCAGCGAGTCGCTGTGGGCGGTGTACTGGTATCGCGGCGGCGAGACCTACGTGCTGTTTCGCGCCGTCGGCTTCGCGCTCGTCGTCGCGCTCGCGGCCGTCGTCGCGCTGACGGTCGCGACCTCCGACAAGCCGCTCCGGGAGTACGCGCCCGACACCTCGATGTTTTCGGCCCGCCGCTGGCAGGCCGGGGCCGCCGTGCTCCTCGTCGTCGTCGCGGCGCTGTCGGGGCCGGCGGTGCTGTACAACACGTTCACCGCGAGCGGCGACGACCTCCCCGGCGAGAGCGTCTCGGTCAGGGACTACGAGGTGACCTACGCCGAGGACGTGCCCAACGGGCTGACCGCCGTCTTCGACGTCGAGCTGTTCGGCGAGTCGACGACGACCAACACCTCCGGGGTCATCGTCAAAAGCGAGCGGCGCGGCATCTGGACGACGGCCATCCCGACGAGTCGGCTGGCGTTCGACGGCGAGTCCGCGGTCAGATTCGGCGGGCTCGGCTGGCGCGACCGGGTGACGGCGGTCCGCGACGGCTACGTCGTCACGGGCGCGGGAGTCGCCTATCGGGTGTTCCTCGTCGCCGACGGCGAGGCGCGACTGGCGTACGAGACCGGCCCGGTCCGGGCCGAACCCGTCGTCGCCCGGCGGAGCATCTCGGTCGTACCGACGGTGACGGGCTACGACATACAGGTCTCGTCGGACAGCGGGACCGTCAGGGGACCGATGCCGACCGAGAACACGACGACGACGCTCGACGGGGTTCGGTTCGTCCGCGAGAAGTCGTTCGTCTTCGCCGAATCTCGGGGGACGAAAGTTCGCATCGCGCGAGAAGAGACGTACAATTAGGGCGCGACGGCGCGCCGCCGGCTCACCACTCGATGCGGAACACTTCGGCGTCGAGCTGTCGGCGGTCCTCGTCGTGGAACTCGAACTGGCGGTCGAGGTCGAACGTCGCCCGGAAGGCGTCAGTGAGGTCGCCGCCGGCGTCGGACGCGAACGACTCGACGAACTCCTTGCTCCCCTCGTTGTGGACCGAGTAGGACACGTCGGCGACCGACGCGACCGATTCGAGGAAGGCGCGGTCGGCGTGTTCGTTGCCCCGTTGCGCGCCGAACGGGGGGTTCATGAGCACCGTGACCTGCCGGTCGTCCGAGAGACACAGCGGCAGGCGGGTCGCGTCGGCGCGAATCCAGTCGATGGGGGCGCTCGCGCCGACCCGGCGGGCGTTGTCCGTCGCGGTGTCCAGCGCGTCGTCGTCGAGTTCGACGCCGACGACGCGGGCGGGCGAGCGGAGCGCCGCGCCGAGGCCGAGCATGCCGGTGCCGGAGCCCAAATCGAGGACCGTCGCGCCCTCGATGTCGCCGCGGAGGTCCGCGAGGTGGACGAGGTGCGCGGCGAGGTCCGGCGGCGTCGGGTACTGTTCGAGCGAGACCTTCGGGTTCTCGAAGCCGGCGACCACCGCCAACTGCGCCTCCAGTGCGGCCTTGGTTGCCATCAGCCGTGGATGGAACCTCGAAGCTCAAAAGCGACGCCCTCGCGCCGGGCGCGCTCGCCGAGGGCCGCGAGCGCCGACTCGGCGTCGTCGGGGCGACAGCACTCCGCGACGTCGACGGCGACCCGGCCGACGCCGAGGAACGCCGCGGCGCGGACGTACTCGCGGAGGCGCTCGGACTCCGACTGCACCGCGAGGGGGTCGTCGTCGTCGAAGCGGGCTTCCACGGTGAGTTCGGCCGGGAGGTAGCCCTCTTCGGCGAGTCCAGCCTTCAGGTCGCGGAGGTGCGAGGGAGCGGTCGACTCCAGCCGCGACGCCTCGAGGATGACGGGAGTCAAGTCGGCCGGACGACCGGCGGCGAGTGCGGCTTCGACGGACGAGGATTCGAGCGTGCTCATGTTGCGCATACATTTCCTTTGGTTATGTATATATCTTTGTAAATGCTCAGTAGTAATCAAACGGGAGCAGATTCGCCGATGGCGCGCGGATATCCTCGCAAAACGTGACAACCTAGAGACTGATGATGGCCGCTGTCGTATCACTCACGGGGGAACACGCTCCACCCCCATTCCCGCTGACCCGCGCGGGCGATTCGCTCGGACGCCGACGGGATTTTGTGAGCCTGTAGAACTCTGCTCGGACAGGTGTTGCTACTCGTACGTGTACGCGAGCAGTTCGTCCCCGGCGGCGTCCCGAATCGTGACCGTGTCGCCGCCGTTGTTCCACACCGCGCCGCCGCGACCCCAGTAGACGTCCTCGTCGGTGTCGGTTCCCGACCCCGTGTGGAGCGTCACCGACGCGTCGGGGTCGAGTTCGGACCCCTCGGCGAACGTGTAGGTCGCGCCGGCCGCGTCGGAGACGGTCCACCCCGAGAGGTCGACGGCGTCGTCGCCGTCGTTGCGGAGCGTGACGTACTCCTCGTTCAGGTTGTCGTTGTCGTTGCCGGGCGCGTCGGCGACGACCGAGACCGAGAGGCCGTCGTCGGTGGTCGCGTCCGCACCGCCGGCGGCCGCGCCCTCGGTCGCGCAGGACCAGAGGCCGACCCCGCGCTCTCTGGCGTCGCGCTCGGCGCGCTCGTAGCGCTCGCGCTCCTCGAACGAACTCTCGTAGAAGCGGGCGTGGCCCTCGGTGATGAGGTCGTAGTTGAACGGCGCGCCGTCGACGACGACGTACGCGAGGAGCCGCCCGTAGTAGCCGCGCTCGCCGGCCTTCTCGTCGTACCGGAGTTCGACCGTCCGGTCGGCGAGGCGGGACTTCGCGTAGGCGCTCGCGTTCTCGCCGGCCGCGCGGAGGCAGGTCCGCCCGGCCTCGGTCTCGGGCACGCCCTCGAACTCGTCGGGCGTGTTCTCGGCGTGAACCTCCGGCGTGTCGACGCCGAGAAGCCGGACCGTCTCGCGCGCGCCGTCCGGCATGACGACCTTGATGGTGTCGCCGTCGACCACCTCGACCACCTCGACTGTCACGTCGCCCGCGGCGGCCGCGGTCGTCGGCGACCCCGACTGCGACGTCGTCGACGACGCCTCGGTCGCGCTCGGTTCGACCGTCGTCGTCGCGTTCGCGCCGCCCCCGCCGAGACAGCCCGCGAGGACCGCGAGCGCGACGACAACGAGTGTCGCGGTAGCACGTCTGACCATTCGATTCACCGTTAGTCAGGGAACCGTATAAGTAGGTGCGTCCCAATTGCCCGAATCAGAACTCGTCGAATCGCCAGACAGCGGTCTCTATCATATTTCTGTTACAAAGGTTTAAATTCGCGCTCCACCAGAAACCTTTTAATGGAACGTCCGAGCCGGCAGCGTCAACGAGAGGAGGCAACGGCACAAGAGGACGAGCAAGTCAACTGCCCGGAGTGCGGCTCTGACCAGATCGTCACGGACGCAGACCAGGGGGAGCTGGTGTGTGACGATTGCGGTCTCGTCCTCGACGAGCGACAGATCGACCGCGGCCCGGAGTGGCGGGCGTTCAACCACTCCGAGCGCCAGTCGAAGTCGCGCGTCGGTGCGCCCATCACCGAAACGATGCACGACCGGGGACTGACGACGACCATCGACTGGAAAGACAAGGACGCCTACGGCCGCTCGCTTTCGTCCGAGAAACGCTCGCAGATGCACCGCCTGCGGAAGTGGCAAGAGCGCATCCGGACGAAAGACGCCGGCGAGCGCAACCTCCAGTTCGCGCTCAGCGAAATCGACCGCATGGCGTCGGCGCTCGGCGTCCCGCGGTCGGTCCGCGAGGTCGCGTCGGTCATCTATCGCCGCGCGCTCAACGAGGACCTGATTCGCGGCCGCTCCATCGAGGGCGTCGCCACCTCGGCGCTGTACGCCGCCTGCCGTCAGGAGGGCATCCCGCGCTCGCTCGACGAGGTCGCGGAGGTGTCGCGCGTCCCACAGAAAGAAATCGGCCGCACGTACCGCTACATCTCGCAGGAACTCGGCCTCGAACTCAAGCCCGTCGACCCCAAGCAGTTCGTCCCGCGGTTCGCCTCCGCGCTCGACCTCTCCGAGGAGGTCCAGGCGAAGGCGACCGAAATCATCGACGTGTCCGCCGAGCAGGGCCTGCTTTCGGGCAAGTCGCCGACCGGTTTCGCCGCCGCCGCAATCTACGCCGCGTCGCTTCTCTGCAACGAGAAGAAGACCCAGCGCGAGGTCGCGGACGTGGCGCAGGTGACGGAGGTCACCATCCGGAACCGCTACCAAGAGCAGATCGAAGCGATGGGGTTCCGCTGAGCGTCGGCCCGCCGAACCGACCCGCGACCCGGCTCACCGTCACCGACTGACGTCGTCGGCGACACTCAGTTTTTCACGAACACCACGACCGACCGCCCCCAGAGGCCGGTGTCGTACTGGTGTGCGACGTAGCCGTCGAGAAGCGGCGCGACCGTCCCGCGCTCGTCGGCGGGCGCGATGACCACCGGGGGAACCGACGACCGGGCTTCGAGCGCCCTGGGCGTCGCCGCCGACGCGGTGTCGGCCCCGAGACGCTCGACGTACCACGCCATCGGGAGTCGCTCGCCCCACGCGTCGGGGACCGGCGGGTAGTCGGCCGCGCCGTCGGCGACGTGCATCGAACTCCCGTAGTAGAGCACCGCCGGAGCCTCGTCGTCGGTCGGCCCGACCCACACAGAGAGGTTGTCGCGGAACGACGAGAACTCCGCCGACGGCTGGGCGAACTGCGCGAGTTCGGCGTCGCGGTCGCTCGGGGCGTACACCTCGGTCGACGCCACCGCGCCGGTCTGGGCGACGAGCGCGAGCAAGACGACGACCGCGGCCGCGACGCGGGAGACGTCCCGAGCGTCGAACGCGCGCCGACCCCAGCGGACGAGCGCCGCGAGGCCGACGCCCGCCGGGAGCGCGAGCGGGACGACGACGTAGACGCCGAGCCACGGCGCGGACACCTCGGTCAGCATGGGGACGAACACCAGCGACGCGCCGGCCCAGTAGACCGCCGCCGACACCTCGGAACGCGGCCCGCCGGCCGTGTAGCGGTCGACGAGGAAGACCGCCGCGCCGAGGACGACGACCGGAAGCGCCGCCAACGCGAGCGTCCCGAGGAGGTCGCCGAGATACGGGAGGTACTCGTGGGTCCCCTCGGGGTAGCGGTCGACGACGCGGACGCCGACGAAGCGACGGACCGAGTCGAAAAGGGCCGCGTCGATTGCGCCGAGCATCGTCCCCGGCGTGTAGAGGCCCGCGCCGTCGGTGTTGCCCGCCCGCGGCGCGAACGCGAAGACGGAAACTGCGACGAAGACGAGAAACGCGCGGGCCGCGGGCGTCGCCGCGCCGCGGAGTCGGGCGGCATACTCGCCGAGGCGCATCGCGGCCGGCCGCGACGACGGGAGAAGCGCCGCGTGGTCGAACGCCAGCAGTCCGGCGACGCCGAGACAGCAGAGGGCGACGACGCCGAGCCCCGACGAGGCGACGGCGAGCGCCACGGCCGCGGCGAGTCCGTAGGCGTTTCGCCGCCCCGAACCGTCGACGAGGCGGAGCGCGAAGCCGAAGGCGACGAGCGCGAAGCCGACCGCGAGCACGTCGCCGCGGGCGAACCGGCCGTAGTAGACGAGAACCGGGTTCGCCGCGAGGACGACCGCGAATCCGACGACCTCGTCGGCGGCGAGGCGACCGCGGAAGAGGAGCGCGGCGAGCGGGAGCACAGCGCCGAACAGCGCGAAGGGGAGGCGGAGCGCGAAGTCGGTCGCGCCGAACAGCGCGAGCGACGGCCGCGAGAGGTGGTAGACGAGCGGCCCGCCGGCGACGGGGCGATACGAGAAGAAGCCGGTTTCGAGCGACCGGAGACTCCAGTAGCCGACGCGGGCCTCGTCCCAGTGGAGCGGCCGGTCGCCGAGGCCGACGAGGCGGACGACGAGCGCCGCGGCCGCGAGCGCGACGACGGCGAGCGTCGTTCGGTCGGGACGCCGTCCGGCGCGGGAGGGGGTCATGAGGTGACGTGACGCGCCGGACGGCAGAAAGGTTACGACTTGTGGAGGTCCGCCGACCCGCCCCTTCGAAAGCGTCATCCCCGGCGACCGGTAGCACTCGGATATGTCACTCATCGAGTCGCTACCCCCTCGGCCCCTCGAACCGCAGGAGCTGACGTCGCTGAATCGCGCGGACGCGTTCGACCTCGTCGTCGCCGTCGAGGACGACGGCCCCGCCCGAAGCCTGCTTTTCGCCACCGACGCGTGGGTCAAAGGTGCCGCCTACCAAGAGGACGCCGGCTGGTCGGTCGTCGAGACGGTCACAGTCGACGGCGGAACCGAGCGAATCGAGGGCCTACAAGCGTGCGAGGAGGCGATTCTGTCGTTCCGGAACGACGAGAACGAGGAGTAGTATTAACCGCGTTCCGAACTAAGTATAATCCGTCATGTATAACGAAATCCTCGTCCCGACCGACGGAAGCAAGGCCGCCGAACGCGCCATCGACCACGCCCTCGACCTCGCGGAGACGTACGACGCGCGGATTCACGCGCTGTACGTCGTCGACACCAGCATCTACACCTCGCTCGACGCCGGCGCGGACGTGGTCATCGACGCCCTCGAACGAGAGGGCGACGCCGCGACCCGACACGTCCGCGAGGCCGCCGAGGAAGCCGGTATCGACGTGCAGGTCGAGGTCGTCACCGGGACCGCCTACCGCTCCATCCGGGAGTACACCGACGACCACGATATCGACCTCGTCGTCATGGGCACCCACGGGCGCACGGGCCTGAGCCACTACCTCCTCGGGAGCGTCACCGAGCGCGTCGTCCGCACCTCACCGGTACCGGTGCTCACCATCCGACTGGACGACGAAGACGAAGCCGAGGCGGACGCCGACGAGAGCGCGGACGCCGAAGCCGAGGAGTAGTCCGACAGTTCCGGGGAGACCAGACGCGGTCTCGGCCGGCCGGTCGGCGACGAGGTCGCCGCGGCTTTGATAAACAGTTTTGGTGCGGTCGCTCATACGCCGCGGTATGACCGAGTACACCGTCGAGTTCGTCGGTACGGGCGAGACTATCACCGTCTCCGACAAACAGACGATTCTCAAGGCCTGCATCGAGGAGGGCATCGCACAGGAGTACTCCTGCCGCGTCGGGATGTGCCTCGCCTGCTCCGCCGAGATTCTCGAAGGCGACGTCACCCAACCCGCCGCCCGCGGCCTGACCGACGAGGAGGCCGAGCGCTTCGCGCTCACCTGCATGGCCCGCCCGCAGAGCGACCTCAAACTCGACCGGGGCGTCTACCCGCCGAGCATCGAGGGCGACGCCGCGGCCGCCGGTACCGCCGCGGACGACGACTGACGACGGATACTCACCGGAGGGGTTCTCCGCCCCACGAGCGCGTTCTCAGTTCCGCACGACTCCGCCGAGCCGACGCGCCCGAGTCGCTCCCACCGCTCCTCTCGAACCGGCCCATCGCTCGCATCTCTCGAACCGTGCCCTCCGCTCGCGGTCTTCTCTTCGACCCGCCTCTCACGTCTCGCTCGTCGCCGCGCAGTTGTTCGGTCCCAACTCGACGTCGAACGCCTCCTCGTCGGTCAGCGAGTCGCGCCCGAGGTTCGTCTCGATGATTCCCTCGTAGTTTGCCGGCCGCGGCGGCATGTCCGAGCAGACGAACGAGACGAACGCCGCTTCGTCCATCGAGAGCGCCCCGAGCCGCTCCCGAAGCCCCCCGAGTTCGGCGACGTACGCGCCGTCTTCGTCGGGGACCGTCCGCGGGCCGCGGTGGGCGGGCGCGACCAGCGTGTCGTCCGCGAACGCGCCGTACCGTTCCGTGAGCGTCGCGTGGAGCCGTCTCGCGGCGTCGGGCGCGCCCTCGTCGCCGTCTTCGAGGTCGGGGCGGGCGACGCTCTCTAAAAAGAGGCTGTCGCCCGCGAAGAGCAGGTCACCGAGGCGGAACGCGGTCATCTCGGTCGTGTGCCCCGGCGCGTGGATGGCGACGAGTTCCGCGTCGCCGACGCCGACGGTCTCGCCGTCAGCGACGAGTCGCGCCTCGAAGTCGAGGCCGCGGTCGGCCGCGCCCGCCGGGAGGACGGCGGTCGCGTCAGCGCGGTCGCGGAGCGCGCTGACGCCGCTGACGTGGTCGGCGTGGACGTGGGTGTCGACGGCGGCGACGAGTTCCGCGCCGCGCTCGCGGGCGTCTTCGACGTATCGGTCCGCGAACGCCCGGAGCGGGTCGACGACCACGGCCTCGTCGCCGGCGACGACCAGATAGGCGAGACAGCCGCTGGAGGGGCGGTCGTACTGGAGGACCGTCGCGTCCGCATCCGCGTTCCCGACCGGGAGTTCGCGGACGCGGTAGACGCGCGCCCAGCCGTCCATGCCGGATTCGAGGTTCTCGGCGGGGACGCCGGCCTCGGAGAGCAGGTCGGCGACGTGCGCGCTCGACCGGCCCTCCGCGCAGACGACGACCACGGGCGAGGGCGCGTCTCGGAACGCGGCCGCGAGTTCGTCGACGGTCCCGCGAATCTCGGCCTGCGTGAAGCGAATCGCCGGAATCTGGGTCGCAGTCACGGTCGCGCCGTCGACGTGCCACGCCTCGAACTCGTCGCGGTCGCGCACGTCGAGTACCGCCGTGGGGTCGCCGCGGGCGAGCCGGGCCGCCAGTTCCTCGGGAGTCATACGCACACGATACGCGCGCCGAGCGGAAGAACGCTACGCGGGCCGAAGCGAGGAGACGGACTGTTACTCGGTCGTTCCGCCGTCGTTACTGAGACGGCGCGACGGCGGTTCGTCGAAGTCGAACTCGTCGAGGACGTCGCCCGGCGGGTCGTCGACCCCGCCAGCGGGCGGAGTGTCGGCCCCCATCCCCGCGGGCGTGTTCGGCTCGCCGGCGTCGTCCGACTCGCCGGCGTCGTCTGTCTCGCCGCCGCCGAGGCGGTCGGCGGCGTCGCGAATCGAGAGCACCTGCTCGGTCTGCGAGCGGTTTGCGTCGGCGATGTCGCCGATTTGGTCCGACACGGTGGTCGCGCGGGCGGTCGCGTCGTCGACCATGCCGGCGACCTGCTCGGCGCTCGCGGCCTGGTCGTCGGTCGCCGAAGCGACTTCGCCGACGCCGACGGTAGCCTGTTCGACCGCCGCCGAGATGTCGGAGAGACTCCGCATCACGTCCTCCCCGCGGTCGATTCCGTCGTACAGTCGCTCGGTCGTCTGCGAGAGGCTGTCGATGGTCTCTTGGGCCTCGGACTGGATGTCGCCAACCGTGCCTTCGACCTCGGCGGCGCGGGCCTGCGACTCCTCGGCGAGGTTCTTCACCTCGCTGGCGACGACGGCGAAGCCCTCGCCCGCGTCGCCGGCGCGGGCGGCCTCGATGGACGCGTTGAGCGCGAGCAGGTTCGTCTGCTCGGCGATGTCGTTGATGGCGTCGAGCACCTCGTCGATCTCCGCGATCTGGTCGTGGAGTCGCTGGACGTCTTCGGAGGCCGTTTCAGCGGCCTCGCTCACGTCGCGCATCACGTCGATGGCCTCGTCGGCCGCGTCCTCGCCCTCGGCGGCGCGCATGGCGGCGTCGGCGCTGGTCCGCTCGACCTCCTCCGCGGTCGCCGCGATTTCCTCGACGGTCGCGCTCATCTCGGACACCTCGGCGGCGACGGTCGCCATGTCCTCGGCCTGCGCCTGCGCCGTGGCCTCGATGTCGTCGGTTCGGTCCGTGACCTCTTCGGAACTCCGCAGGAGCGACTCGACGGGGTCGCTCACGTCGGCTTCGACCTCGTTGGCGAGCGTCCGCCGGCGCTGGGCGGCCTCGCGCGCCGCCCGACTGTACGAGTGGATGTACGTCTCCATCGCCACCTGCTGGTCGAGTGATAGGAGTTTCAACACGGGGAGGACGCGCGCGACGACCTCGTCGACGGCGGCTTCGACCCGGTCGTCGCCGCCGCCGAGCCCGCCCGAAACGCTGGACGCGCCGCCGAGAAGTCCCGAAAGCAGACCGCCGCGGCCGTCGCCGTCGCCGTCGCCGTCGGCGTGGGCGTCGCCGTCGCTCCCGGCCGTGTCGCCGCCGGTGAACTCGGCTTTCACCTCGTCCGCGACGGCACCGAGAATGCCCTCGTAGTAGACCGAGTACGCGCCGAGGTAGAACTTCGGCCCGAGGTCTATCATATCGTGTAACTTCCCGATGCGCGCCCGTTTGGCGAAGTAGTCCTCGCCGTACTCGCCACGGCCGAGTTCGCGGAGGTAGGCCGCCTGGTCGGCCCGTAGCATCTCCGTCGTCTTCGTCGAGCGACCGAAGAACTCCGTCGTCGCGTGCTCGCCGAGGTGGTCGTAGAACGACGCCGCGAACTCGTCTGCGAACTCGTCCAAGAGCGGTTCGAGGTCGCGCAGGCGACGCTCATCGGCCGCCGAGAGCCGAACGAACGATTTCCGCCGGTCGATTTCCGCCGCGTCGATATCCAACTGCGAGAGGAGCGCGTCTCCGTCGACGCGCGCTCGCGCGCCGGCGTCGACTTGCCCCGAGGTGCTCGTCATATACGCTCCTCAGCAGATACCAGTATATCAACCCTCACCGCGGGATATCACGAATGATACCGGTCGATTGCCGCGGGACGCTCACGACCGCGCGTCGGCACGAATGTTCACGTGTCTGGCGCGCGGAGACTGGGTATGGACGCCGATTCGTTCCGCGAGTCAGTCGAGACGGCGAAGCGAACGCAACTCGACCGGCTCGGCTCGTCGAAGCTCCTGTTAGCGTTGACCGAAGCGGACCTCTCCGAGCCGGCGGTGCTCCGCGCCGCCGCGTACTCCGAGCACGCGGCCCGCGGGACGTTCGCGACGTGGGCCGCAGACGAGGCCGACGACGACGCGAGAGCCGCGTTCAAGGCCACCGCGGCCCAAGAGGCCCACCACCTCGACCGCGTCCTCGACGCGCTCGACGAGGAGATCGACCTCCCGGATGAACCCGGCGTGATGCACGCGTACCTCCGCGGGCGCGAGGACGCAATCGAGCGGGCCGCCGCCGGGATGGTCGGCCGCGGCCTCGTCTCGATTCGCACCCACACCCAGGTCATCGGCTTCTTCGTCAACGAGGCGGACGAGCCCCGCGCCGACCTCTTTCGCGACCTGAAAGCCGAGACGGAGGAGACGCTGACGACCGGCCTCGACCTGTTGGCCGACCGCTGTGCGACCGACGCCGACTGGGAGCGCGCCCGGATGGTCGCCGAGTACGTCGTCCAACTGGCGTACGACGACTACGCCGACGGCCTCGCCGAACTCGGCGTCGACCCGAAGCCGCTCTGCTGAGTCGCCGCCGCAACGCCCGGCCCGCCGCGGGTCGCCGACCCAACCTATTCGTGTCCCCGAGTGGTAGCCGGTGGTATGACTTCCGAGGTTCGCGGGCGCGTCGAGGCGCTGTACACCGCGCCGTCGAAGGCCGAGCCGATGGCCCCCCACGAGACCGTTTCGGTCGCGCCGGGCGGTATCGAGGGCGACCGCTACTTCGACGGCGACGGCTTCTACTCGGCGACCGACGGCTGTCAGGTGACGCTCGTCGACGCCGCGGTGCTGGACGACGCGGCGCGCGAGTACGATCTCGACCTCGCGGCCGGCCAGCACCGCCGGAACGTCGTCGTTCGCGGCGTCGACCTCGACGCCCTGCTCGACGCGACGTTCGAACTCGGCGGGGCCGAACTCCGCGGCACGAAGCTCAGGCCGCCCTGCGCGCACCTCGCGGACCTCGTCGGCGACGACGACGTGGGCGACGCGCTCCGCGAGTCCCGCGGCGGCATCTGCGCGGACGTGCTCGAACCCGGCCGGGTCGCGGTCGGCGACGACCTCCGCGTGACCGAGGCGAACCCGCGCGAACTGGGCCGGCAGATAGCAGACCGCCTCAGCGGCGACGCGGTTGCGGGCGACGACGCCGCGGCGAGCGACGAGGAACCGCACGGGAGCGGCCGCGAATGACCGGCGGTGACGACATCGACGACGCGACCGCCGGAACCCCAGTCGAGCGCTCGAAAGCCGCGCTCGCGGCGCTCAGAGCCGCCGACGCCCCGGGGTCGGTTTCGATTTCGGAGCCGACTGCGAGCGCGGCCCCGACGGTCGCGGTCGCTCCCGGCCGCGTGAACCTCGTCGGCGGCCACACCGACTACAACGACGGTCTCTGCCTCCCGATGGCCGTCGACCGCCACGTCGCGGTCGCGGCCCGTCCCCGAGACGACGACTTGCTCCGCGTCCGCGCCGCCGACTTCGACGAGACGGCTGAACTCGCCCCCGACGACGACCCTGACGGGTGGGCGGCCTACGTCGCCGCGGTCGCGCGCGTCCTCCGCGAAGACGACCCGGTCGGCGGCGCGGACCTCGCTATCGCATCCGACGTGCCCACGGGCGCGGGACTCTCCTCGTCGGCCGCGCTCGAACTCGCGGTCGGTCGCGCGCTCCTCGCGGTCTCCGGGCGCGACCTCCCGGCCGCCGACCTCGCGCTGGCGTGCTGGCGGGCCGAGCGGGAGGGCGTCGGCGTCGAGTGCGGCATCCTCGACCAGTTCTCCGCGGCGCTGTGCGAGGCCGACTCGGCGCTCTTTCTCGACTGCCGGACCCGCGAGACCGAGTCGGTTCCCCTCGGCGACGGCGTCGGCGTCCTCGTCATCGACACCGGCGTCTCCCACGAACTGACCGAGTCGGGCTACAACGACCGCGTCCGCGAGTGCGCGGCCGCGCTCGATTCCCTCCGCGAGGTCGCCGACCGCGACCTCGATTCCCTCCGCGACGTGGACCTCGCCCTCCTCGACGCCCACGCCGACGCGCTGGAGCCGATTCATCGCCGCCGGGTTCGACACGTCGTGACCGAAAACGAGCGCGTCCGTCGCGCCCGCGACGCGCTCGCCGCCGGCGACCTCGACCGCGTCGGCGACGCGATGCTCGCGGCCCACGAGAGCCTGCGCGACGACTACGAGGTGAGCTGTCCGGAACTCGACGCGGCGGTCGAACTCGCCGCCGAGACGCCGGGGGTCTACGGCGCGCGAATGACCGGCGGCGGCTTCGGCGGAAGCGCGGTCGCGTTAGTCGACGGCGACGCGCTCGACCGGGCCGCGCGCGAGATTCGAGCCGCCGCCCCCGAACGCGTCGGTCCCGACGCCGACGTGTTCGCCTGCCGTCCCTCCGCCGGCGTTCGACTGGTCGGCGAGGAGTAAGCGCGAGCCGACGGCTCCGCGTGGTGTCTCGCAAAAAATCGAACGCGGGTCCGTGAGTTCTGGTTCGGTGCGGCGAGTCGAACGTGGCGACTCAGCAATTCGCCGGCTCGACGAAGCGTACGCTTCGTCGAATAGTGTCGAGCTTCGCTCGACTGATTCGACTTCGGCTTACGCCTCGTCGAATAGTGTCTCGCCGTCGACCATGTGCGCTTCGACGGTGTCCATGTCCAGCGTCACGCCGAGGCCCGGCTTCTCCGGAATCTCGATGTAGCCGTCCTCGATGACCGTCTCCTCGACGAGGTCGCCCCACCAGCCCAGCTCGTAGGAGTGGTACTCGACCGCCAGCGAGTTCGGAATCGCCGTGCCGACGTGCGCCGACGCCATCGTCGCGACCGGCGACGACACGTTGTGCATCGCGACCGGCACGTAGTACTGGTTCGCCACGTCCGCGATTTTCTGCGTCTCGCGCATCCCGCCGACCTTCGGCATGTCCGGCGCGACGATGTCAACGGCCTGATTCTCGATGAGGCGGCGAAGCTCCGTCACGCGGTAGCGGTTCTCGCCGACCGTGATGGGCGTGAGCGTGGACTTCGTGACCTCCTCCTGCACGTCGAGGTTCTCCGGCGGCACGGGGTCTTCGAGCCACCACACGTCGTAGTCTTCGAGCGCGGCCGCGAGACGCTTGGCGCTCCCGCCCGAGAACGTCCAGTGGCAGTCGAACGCCACGTCCGCCTTGTCCTTGACGCGCTCTGTCACCTTCTCGACGATTTCGGCCTTGTGCCGAATCTCGCCGGGCCGCAGGTGGCGGTTCGCGCGGTCCTTCTCGAAGCCGGACGGCACGTCGAGGTCGAACTTGAGGGCGTCGTAGCCGAGTTCGTCGACCACGCGCTCTGCCTCGTCGGCGCACGCTTCGGGGTCGGCCTCCGCTTCGGTGTGGCAGTCGCAGTAGACCCGGACCTTGTCGCGGTACTTCCCGCCGAGAAGCTGATAGGCTGGGATGTCGAGAATCTTGCCCGCGAGGTCGTGCAGCGCGATTTCGATGCCCGCGATGGCGGTGACCGTGATACCCTCGACGGAGCCCTCACCGGACATCTTCTGGATGAGGTGTTCGTACAGGCGGTCGATGTCGAGGGGGTTCTCGCCGATGACGAACGGCTTCATGCGCTCGATGAGCTCGGGCACGCCCGCGCCCCAGTAGGCCTCGCCGGTGCCGACGACGCCCGCGTCGGTGTAGATGCGGACGAGCGTCCACGGGAAGTTGCCGTCGACCATCGTCGTCTGCACGTCGGTGATTTCGACGTCGCGGCCGCCGCCGCGCTTGGCCGTCACGCCCATCGTCTCCGCCGACAGCTCTCGCATCGTGTACTCCGCGTTCGGATCGTGCAACTCCGCGTAGTTCTTACCCATGTGAAGTGGTTTACTCGGACGTTAGTAAAGTTTTCTGGACGAGACATGTCTCCGCTCGGGACTCGGGGGACCGGGGAGCGAGGTCAGACCGGCACGCGTCGGTCGAGCGAGTCGCGGAACGTCTCGCGGACGAGCGCGTCGAGCTCGGCGGGGAAGTCGAGCCGCCGGAGGTCGGTGTCGGGGTCCGTCTCGGGGTCGGGGTCGATTCCGCGGCGGCGGACCGCGAGGAGCCGCCAGAGATACGCGAGTCTGAGCAGGCGCATCGCGTCGGGGATGTCGGCGTCGCTTCGGACGCGGTAGGTCACCCACGCGGAGTCGGGCAGGACGTGGTGCGGGTCCGCGAGCCCGTCGGTGAGAAGCACGTCGCGGACGCGCCTCGTGAGCGCGAGGTCGACGACGCCGGCGTCGTGGACGTGGCCGATTTCCCTGCCGGCGACGACGAACTCCGTCCCCCCGAAGCGGTGCGGCGCGGTCTCGACGCCGGGCCAGCGCGAGACGCGCGAGATGATTCTGTCGATGGAGGCGGTCATACAGTGACTGTACGCGTCCCGAGGAGATAACTGCACAGAGCCGGAGCCCCTGAAACGCGTCGTCTTTCGACCCGAGGTCGATATCACGTAGCCCGACGATAACCACAGGGTTTCCAGACATTCTGTTCACAGAGAGTGTCGGTCGAAAATAGACCCTCTGATTGGTGTGGTATTCGCGGATTAACACGGGTTAGGAACGCGAATGTTCGCATCCGGTGACGGGTTCGCGCCGTTGCCTCGCGGTTCGGGCCGCGCTCTGTCGGGCGAAATTCGGAGCGCGACGCCGAGCGGTAGACGATTCGTAACGAAGCCCTCGGAACGCAAATAACAGGTCGAACCATGTCTCTGACCCCCACCGATGTACCAACCCCGGGAACAGACTCCGACCACCGGGAGGTCAGGCGATGAACCTCGGCCAGCTCGGCGTCGGCGGCGTCGTCCTCTTCATCGTCGTGTTCGCACTCCTCTCCGGCGGCGTGAATACGCCCGAGACGCCCGCGCCGGCCGACGACGCCGACAGAAGCATCGGCGTTGACGTGACAGAGGCCGGCGCGGACGACGCGCCGCCCGAGGACCCCGACCCCGGAATCGAAGCCGAGCCCGTCATCGCCAACGACGACGGGGCCGCCGACTCGGGCGACGACGCCACCGGAAACGAGAGCGAAAGCGAGAGCGGGACGTTCGAGACGGTCGAGACCGGCGACGACGACACCGACTCGACGACGAGGACGACCAGGCCGCGCGGTAGCCCGGTCGGCATCTCGAACGACGACGACGGCTCGTCCGACGACTCGTCTTCGGACGATTCGAGCGACGACGCCTCGAACGACGACAGCGCGGACGACTCGAACACCGACGACAACACCGACGCCTCGACCGACAACGATTCGAACACTGACGATTCGAACACCGACGACACCGGCTCGTCATCGGACGACTCGACCGACGACGCCGGTGACGAGACCGGTGACGACTCGGGCGACGACATCGGGATGTGCACGGTGTGAAATCCGGCCACCGTGGCAACCCGGAACCCTCAGTCGACTAGGAGATTGAGGGCGTAGGCGGTCCGGAGCACCGACGCGGCGTCGCCGCGGGGAAACACCAGTTCGTCCGTCTCGCGGACGTGGTCGAGCACGCCCGGCGAGGAGTGTTCCGGAGCCGCCGCGAGCCCGCAGTCGTTTTCTTCGGCCCACCGCATCACGTCGAGGTCGGACTTCGAATCGCCCATCACGAGGACGAACGGGTCGTCCACCCCGAGCACGTCGAGGGCCGCGCGGACCCCCGCCGTCTTGTTCAGGTCGACCGCGGAGAGTTCCGCGGCGTCGGCGTGGTAGTACGCGACCGTCACGCGTTCGAGGGTCCGTTCGACGTCCTCGGGAATCTCCGTGTCAGACTCGGGAAGCGCGTCGCGGTCGTCGAGCACGTCGCGTATCTCCGGGTCGCGCGCCGCGAAGTACGCCCGCGCCCAGTCGGGGCCGGCGGGGTCGTCGGTGAGCGCCTCTCCGAGGAGGTCGAGCAGGTAGACGAGCGCGCCGTCGATGACTGCCTCGGCGTCGTCGCTCCCGGTCTCGAAGTTCGGCTTGAGCGTGACGTTGAACTCGTTGCCCTGCAGGTGAACGCCACCGCGGAGCGCGTCGGGGAGGTCGCGGATGACCCGTCCGCGGACCGACTCGAAGACCGACTGCACCGAGTCGTCGAGCGTCTCGTAGAGGAGGCGCTTCGTGTCGGAGCCGTGGCCGGGCGTGAAGACGCCGGTGCCGGCCTCGTAGACGACGCTGACGTCCCCCGAGTGGACGAGTTCGTTGCCCAGCCCCTGAATGGCGAACCCCTTGACGTTCTCTAAGGTCTGGCCGGTGCAGATGACGATGGGGACGCCCCGCTCGTGGAACCGGGTGAGGAGGTGTAGCACCTCGCGGGGAATCTCGTTGTCCGTCTGCCCCGCGGAGCGAAGCGTCTCGTCCACGTCGAGGACGAGCGCGTTCACTTCTCGCCCGTACTTCGTGTAGAGGTCGAGGGCGGTGAACGCCTGATCTCGCGTCGCGCGCGCGGCGAGTTCCGCGTAGCGGTCGCCGTCCGAAAGCGCGCGGCGAATGCGGTCTTTCTTCGCCGTGAGTTCGTCGTCGACCGCCTGCCAGTGCGACAGCGCCACCGGCGAGCCGAGCGGCGGCAAGAGGTCGACGAAGTCCTGTGCGTCCCGGACCGCGTCCGCGTCGAAGTTCCCGTACAGTCTGTACAGGAGGTCGTACCGCTCCATGACTCGGGGTCGTCACCCAACCGCATTAAACCCGCATGGGTGCCGGCTCCCCGCGGCGTCTCGCTG
>ENA-ORDC01000633-ORDC01000633.1-marine-metagenome-genome-assembly--contig:-NODE-633-length-32970-cov-7.045998_pt1 | contig 32970 bp, 27 predicted proteins | sample MGYA00237783_ERZ508515 | MGnify/ENA primary metagenome ERZ508515 (study PRJEB26186, sample SAMN06268792) | marine metagenome | isolation source: Eden Landing Ponds, San Francisco, CA, USA | place... | reverse complement strand
ACCGTTCGAGCCGTCGTCTCGACTGTTTCCCTGAGGTCAGCAGTGAACCGATTGTGCCAGCTTCGCCACAGTGTTGACTGGTCCGGAATCGACTCGAAACCCAGTTGTTCGCAGATTTCAGGGTGGTTCTTGAGGTAACTGACGAGTGCTGTTTCATGCTCCCATTCATGAAGTTCTTTCAGTACGAACACGCGAAGAAGGGTTTCCATATCATAGTATGTCGAATTCTCATAGCAGTCGTGAGATTCGAATCGGAAGTAGGTTAGTGGAAGTTCACAGACGAACTGCTCAACCGAGTCGTGACTCGGATGAGTAAACCAGACCTCTGAAACGACTCGGACATCCGATTCCAGCGCGGTGAGAGAAGCACGGTCGTACAGCGGCGTCGAATTGTATGCGGGCCAGTCTGTGTACGGCTGACGAGCTATCTGCCGAAAGGTAATCTGGCGAGATCTGAGTGTCGGAGCCACTAAGAGATGCTGGCAAATACATAAATAAGAACTCGTCTATCCGAATGATTTTCCACGTATGGATCGTCAACTACTACATATATTGATTACGCAGTTTGCTTGTTTGCTATCTCCACGAACGCATCCTCAATGGTACCTTGATCGACATCAAATGAACGAATAGTCGCTCCAGTTTCTTCAAGCACATCAAGGATACGATAGCGGAGGTCGCGGGGGCACGTCACAACAATATCTCCACCCCCTTGGGACACACGCTTGACCCCGTCGATCTTCCGGATAGCGGTTAGCGCAGTGTCGTCGCCGTCAGTCTCTATTCGGAGATGACTTTCGACCCCGGCCATGTCGCGGAGTTCTTTCGGTGTACCCTCAGCGATAAGATGGCCCTCGGCGAGCAGACCTACTCGATCACAGACACGCTCGACTTGATCGAGAACGTGACTCGAGAAGAAGACAGTCGCCCCGCGCTCTCGTTCGGTGGTGACGACCTCCCGTACGAGTCGTACTCCGTAGGGGTCGAGCCCGGAGAAGGGCTCATCCAGAATGAGCAGGTCTGGCTCGCCAGCAATCGCCATCGCGAGGCCGAGACGTTGGCGCATCCCTTTCGAATAGCCACCAGCACGCTGGTCAACTGCGTCACCGAGACCGACACGTCCAAGAACCGTCTCGGGATCACCGCTCGCGTCGTTCGCATCGAGGATGTACTCGACGTGTTCACGGCCGGAAAGCGAACCATAGACCCCGAACTGATCGGGGAGAATACCAGTTCGTGCGTGGATCGTACTGGCATCCTGGCGGGCATCCATCCCGAGAACGATTGCAGTTCCTGTAGAGGGTCGCGTATAATCCATCAGCATATCGATGGTCGTTGATTTGCCAGCGCCGTTCGGGCCGAGGAACCCGTACACTTCACCGTCCTCGACAGAGAGGTCGAGGTCGGAAACAACGGGTTGACCATCGTAGCGTTTTGTGAGCCCTGACGTTTTGATTGCAGTCATCGCACTCGGAGGGGGCTACTCGCCGACTGTAACACCGGAATATCGTTCTGGAGGACCATACCAGCGGTTCGTAGAATACCTGTAAAAACATTTGGAACGACTGTCCTTTTCAAATCTATGCTTATTAAACGTCGTCCAGACAGAAGCGAAGTCGCAGTGGACTGTTTCGGGAGTATTACATCAATGCAATGACGACCCAGTATCGATGCCCTCCACCTCCGTCATGCGGACCGAATTCCGGCGCTATCTCCGCGGGAAGACACCGTGGATTATCGGGTTGTGCTTCGTCCTGGTGAGCGGATTGCCGACGCAACCGGACGCAGACGTTGTCCAGGTTCTCGGTGATGCAGTCGTGTTCGTAGATGCCCAAGTTGCCGTTGCGGTCACCGTGCCATTCGCTGCGGCCGCGCTCGGCTTTCGATCGATTATCGGCGAACGTGAGAACGGAACTGCTCGGGTACTTATCGGGACCCAGCTTACTCGACGTCAATTCGTTCTCGGCAAAACACTCGGCCGTAGCGCAGCTCTCGCCGTCCCAATTGTCGCTGGAACCATCGTCATCGTCGGCTCCGATGTCTTCCAATATGGCCGTTTCTCGGTCCCACTACTGGTCGGACTACTACTCATTTCCCTCGGCTATGTGTTTGCATGGGTCGGGGTGACAGTGGGGCTATCGGCTGCGAGTTCGTCAACGGCTCGTGCTGCCGTAATCGTCTTCGGTGTAACGCTCTTTCTCGGTGGTTTCTGGAACTCTCTCACGCTCCCATTCCTCTGGCAGTTTGTAACCGGCTCCGCACCGAGCAACCAGATGGCAAATCCGGCAGCCTTCGAGGCTGCAAAGTGGCTCTCGCTTCCGAGCGCGTACTACGCCCTTACCGACTGGCTTCTCGGCGGGCCTGTCGGGCCCACGAGTGCAGCTTCCCAGGTCTCCGATGCTCTTAGAAAAACTGGGCAGGCCACATCAACGGGTCCAGTGATTCCTCTATGGACTGCCCTTATAATCGCCTCTGCGTGGCCGGCGATAGCTCTGTGGAGCGGTACAGCGGTCTTTCGACGGAATGATCTCGCCCCAGCCAGCGAGACGGGAATTCTTCAGAAGCTCTGGAATCGATCCCCGTCACACCTCCTGTTGGGTCGGTTCCCATTCAAATGGATACCCGGCCAGAACGGTGTCGTTGATTCACTACCTGGGTCGTGGCAGCCAGTAGCTCGCCGCGAGTTCCGTCGTCTCGTTCGAACACCTGGCGTGTGGGTGCTCGGCGTTCTCGTTCTCGGTGCTGGCGTTTTGAGCCTCTCCCCGACCACGCTCGTTCAGGACTCGCTTGGTGCCCGTGTCCCTCTGGCAGGGCTTCAGACGCCTATCGCTTTGCTGGGCGGTGTTGGTATCCTCTTTGGCACTTTCCGGACGGTCACACGCGAACGCGATACTGGGACCATCCGGGTGACTGCAGGCACCGCGGCCTCACGAACAAATACCCTTGTCGGTCTCGTTTTCGGCCGTGCGAGCGCGTTCGCCGTTCCAGTCGTCGGTGCTGTTCTTGGTACCTGTCTTGTTGCAATCCCTCGATACGGGCTGGTTCCCTTTGGTACGCTTGCCGGCTTTCTGGCAGTTACTCTCGTCTTTGTTGGCTGTATGGCTGGACTCGGCGTTGCAATCTCAACAGTCATACGGAGCCAATCCATTGCTGGAACAGTGATTCTCGTGTTCACCGGGCTTCATTTTGCGTGGTTCCCAATATCGAACGCAATCTACAGTGTTGCCACTGGTACGAGTGTCGACGGGTTCGCTCCACCGGACAATCCGATATTCGTGTTCGTACGCTGGCTCCCACCGCTCCGACTGTTCAATGTCGTTACAAACCCGATTCTCGGGGTCCCGAATTCGGCAGCATCAGCGGCCGGCGTTATCCGCGATCTGCAGGAGAACGTGTTCTCGAATATCGTGGTCGTACAATCAGCCTATGGCTCGAACGTACCTGTGTGGTACCTGCATCCAACAGTTGCGTTCGTCGAGCTCATCCTCTGGTGTGTCATCCCGTTCGGGGTCGCACTCGTCCTCTATCAGTATCGTAGTGTTGACTAACCGCGACAGTATGTACATAGCAAACAGATACTGGGTGCGGGGAGATCAGGGTTGCTGTAGCTCAATTCTCTGTCTTATATCTGCGTTCGCAGCTTTACCAAGCACCTGGTTCAGTCACCATCTCACTAAATAGGACTCGTGATGGCAATATCGTATGCATTAGGCGTACCAGTCTCAACTACTGGAACTCTCATTTTGTATAGCGATATGTGATACATTACTATTGGGCATTCTCTGTCCGATAAGTTGCTTATTTCGCGTGTCCGATAGGGACACACGGATAACCAATGCTATTATACTACTGTCAGATAGACGCTATCCTATGAGATCACCACACTTAGAATTACCACAGAACACAGCACGAGGGGTTCCCCCCTGGGATTTCCGTGAGTGAGCAAACCTACAATTGGTCGAGGAAATCACTCGACGAACTCGTCGATTTCTACGAGCGCGAAATCGCTCCTGAACGCCAGCGGGAGGGATACGAACAAAACGAGATCCCCACCTACCAGTGGCTCGTTGACCACGGCTACAGCGGCCTCCAGTACGCTGTCCGGGAGCACCACGAAATGACACTCTCCGAGTTCTTCGAACAGGCTGTTGGACTCGGAGACGACGCCTCATCGGAGACGCCATCGTGGCCGATCGATAACGAGCAGATGATCGAGTACCTCGAACAGTACTTTCGGTCACAACAACGGGGGTCGGCTGCGGAGACCACCCTCCAGTCAAAGCGTTCGCGGCTCGGTCAGTTCCTTCGTCATTACGAAGACCTCCACGGGACGTCCGCTATCGTCGCTCGTATCACCGATGTCGCTGACCAACCTGAAGAGATTCAGCGCGTCACAGCCGTCTTCGATGTCCTTGATGACGAGCTCGAGAGCAATGATTCGAAGCGTCGGTACCGGTCTGACATCGACGATCTCTACAGCTGGCTCGTCGATCGCGGCTACGGCGCGTTTAATCCCGTTCGGTACGACCACGAGTGGGATGTTGCCAAACGCGACAACCCTGCTCTTGCGCCTGCCCAGGTCGGATCTCTTGCGGGTGCGACTGAGAACATCGAAGAGCAACTGATCGTTTTGGGGCTGTGTGCCTGGGGCCTACGACGGAGTGAATTAGCAACCCTCCACGTGGAGAATGTTGAGCTTCAAACGGAGTCACCGTATCTCTCGTTCGACACGCGGAAGAACGGCCCCGGAACAGTGGCGTTGATTTACGGCCAAGATGTCCTTTCGGACCGGATCGCACAGTTGTCGGAACGGCAGGCGTGGGACGGGTATCTGTTCCCCTCATCGAACGCTCGCCGTGAATATGTGACCGGTGAGACCCTTAACCGACGGTTCAAGTCGATTGCTACGCGCGCGGATGTGCGTGTTCGCGGTGAGCTTCCAACCTCGAAGATGGGACGTCGATTCTGGTACAGTGCGTATGCTGATGCTGTTGAGATGGTTATTGAACGCCTCCAGAGTGTCGCCCAAGAGCAGGGCAGCAGTGACCCGATGGTCGTGTTTCGGAATTACCTCTCCGAAGAGAAGCGTCGTGAGTACCTTCGTGACGCAATGTATGACCGGCTTGCTGAGGCGTTTGGGGACAAATAGTCTGCCACAATCACACATGTCTCACACGATACAGAGTACTGGACCTACCCTCTCAACGTCGAAGCGGTCTTAACCCACACCTACCGGTCCTCATCACCATATGTTGGTTAACGAGAGCCGATCGCCTATTACCGAGCGGTAGGAATCGGTAGGTATGGTCGAGACCTTTAGCGTCGACTGCCCTGGCTGCGGCGAGACAAAGGGGCCGATCACGACGCACCCCGGTACTGTCGGCATCCACTGCTCGTGTGGGGTCACGTTCACTGTCGATGTCGACGCGCAGGCGATCGACACGTGGAAAGAGCGATCCAGTTGAGCGGCACGCAAACTGTGATTAACTTCTGACACGCCTTGTTTAGCGCATCTGCTGTTTATAAGTAATAGAGCGCTTCTAAGTACGAAGTTTCTCCGAATCTGATGTCTACGAGATTTAAAAGGGCGAGTATGTACGGAAGGCAGACGTCGACGAAGGGATGAAAGAAACCTGTCTCCAAGGGCTCAAAGACCAGTTAGCTGGTGCCGACGAAGACACAACCGGGCTCCAAGTTGAAATCGAAGAACTGGAGCAACGTATTACCGAGCTCACCAGTTGTGACCCCGGTCCGCTCGGCACTAACCCCCAGTCGCTACGACCCAGTCGCGGTGTGAGTCGTCATTGGTCTCGTCATCGCTATCAGTCACTTCCCTCGTGTCGGCGAACCTGACTGGGCCGTGTTCAAATGAGTATACGTGCTACCGTAGTTCAATCTGGATAATACCCGGAATAGTATACACATTGAACAGTTTGTAGACCCCCAAAAAGAGCTATTTAGGAGGGTTGTGTCGAAAATATCACTATGAGTAAAAAAGAAAACAAACATGATGAAGGTTCTCCGAAATCTGGTGAGCCAACAAATCCGGATACACCACCTGAGGACCAACACGAGACCTCCGCTAGTGCTTCACTGAGCGGTGATCTTGATGTCGAGGATGCGGAAGACTTCATCGAGCAGATCGAATCCGAGCAAGAATACATCCAAATCACACCGGTCCGCGAGGAGGTGAATTCCGAGACTGTCACACGAGAACTCTACGGACTCCACCGCTACGGGAACGGACGAAAGCTCCCACTCGACATGGAACTCCATGTTGCCGGCATCGAGCCTGTCGCAAACTTCGAGTTCATCATCTACAAGCCGGAGGGGGAAGCACAGTTCAAGTTCTTCTTGGGGCCAGGAGAGCGCGGCGAAGTCACCTGTGACCGACTCGAAAGCACCACACGATCGCAGTATCCGGAGAACTTCGAATTCGGACGGGAGAACTTCGATATTACAGAGGTCTTCGATGAGGTTCCCGAGATGGTCCGCTGGGAGGGCGTCGAAGAAAGACGACGAGACTGGATGACGACACTCGCGGCGTTCGACAACGAATCGATCGAACGCTCGCCACTCTCCAATCTCCTCGAAACCATCATCCAGACGGAAGACGCAGTTCTCTTTCAGGTGGTCTTCGAGCCGCGCGCGGACTGGTCTCCGAAAGCCCAACGGCAGAAAGGAAACCTCAAACAGGGCGTCCACACGACTGGTGGGCTCTTCATTCGGACAATCATGGATGGTGTCCTCGGCGTCTCTGATGAGGAAAAACAGGAGCGCCATCGTAGTGATACGCCCCACGAAATCGGCGGTTCAATCCACGACTCTCAGACAGCAGGCTACCGCTCAGGCACGGGACGGATGGGACAGATCGACCTGAAAGACCCATCTCACACGTACAACGTCACGCTCCGAGCGGCGACATCAGACACCGAGTGCGCCCGGAATCTCCAAGATTCGCTCAACCAGCTCAGTGGGAAGTTCTACTCGATCGAGGGGAACTACCTCGGCACGAACGAACCTGAGTACAAGCGGATGCTCCACCACGGCATCACCTATCCCAACGGGTTTGAGTCCTGGTCGCGGCGAAAACCCATCCTCGTCTGTAACATCGACGAGCTCTCAAACTTCATCACGGTCCCGTCAATCGACACGCTCCCGAAAGCGAGTCGGGGCGGAACCGGTGGGAGACCGACGGCTCAGTCCCCGCTCACCTCCCCGAACGAAGAAGTCTTCAAGGAGTTCTCGACCGGGATGACGATCGGTCACGCCGTCACAGCACTCCGAGATAACTCTGAGGGACCAGAGAAAATCAGCGCCATCGAGGAGAAAAACGAGTGGTGGGACCACCTCGCGAAGCGGGATGCGTTGTCGCTGTCGGCAGACCATCTCACCCAGCACTACATCCGCGCAGCAACGACTGGGAGCGGGAAAACGGTCGCGACGATTAACGACATGCTCACCACTCACCACAATCTCGAGGGGCCGACAATCCTCATCGATCCCAAAGACGGCGAGATGTGTGAGAACTACCTGCGGTGTCACCGGACGCTGTTCGGCAACGTCTCCGAGGTCGAATACATCCAAATCCCGGAAGCAGATGGGATGGTTCCGGGGATGCCCTTCTTCGACCTCAGACCGCTCACAGAGGGCGCAGGACGGGCACGAGAGACGGCTAAGCAGGACATCATCGACCACTACTTCCAGCTACTCAGATTCGTCCTCGGGAAGAAAACAGTGGAGCAGGCGTTCGTCGCGAACGAAATCCTCACCAACCTGATCAAGGCACTGTTCGACAGCGAACACGGGAAGGATTACTTCTCGATCGGCGAACTGATGGAGGCCGCACAGAAGTTCCAGAAGTTCGGTAAGCAGGTCGAGGACCTCGACAAGGATTACGAGACGGTGCTCAAGGCCATCCCGCGAACGGTCGACACGCAGGTGACGTCCATCCTCGAGTCCCACCTTGAGAAGGACGCGCGCCAGTTCATGAACACGACCGACGCGGTCCTCAACCGGATCCGGAAGCTGAAAGAGCGCGACTTCATCTGGGATATGCTGTCGTACACTGTCGACGAGGAGTACTGGAACGAGGACACCAACTGGTACAACAAAGAGCAGATTCCGATGCTCGACATGAAGAGCATCCTCAACTCGAACAAGGTCGTCCTCATCGACACAGGGAGTCTCCGCGGGGCCAGCAGCGAAGTGTTCACCGTCCTGTTCCTCTCTCACCTGTGGACTTCGGCACAATCCATCTGGACGCCAGACGACGATGAGTACATCACGAACGTCATCATCGAGGAGTCTGCGAACATCGCTCGCAACGAAATCGTCTACCGAGAACTCCTCCCGAAAGGGCGCGAGTTCAACCTCTCGCTCGGGCTCATCATGCAGTATCCCGAGCAGGTTCTCGGGGACAATCCACAGGACAACCGGCGTGCGTACAAGGAAATCCTGAACAACATCAACACGAAGATCATCGGTAACGTCGCGACGGACGACCTCTTAGCCGAGTCGCTGTTCCACGAAGATCTCGAAAACGACGAGATCAAAGACCGCATCGCAGGGCTGCGCCGCGGGGAGTGGATCGTCCAACTGCCGTCGACGGGCTTCCACAAGCAAAAGCCAGAGATACTCACACTCCGGCCACTTCCCATCCCGCCAGGGCATAGTGCGGGACCGTTCAACGTCAGCTCTCGCGCAGACATGGTCCGACAGCGAAGCCGGGATCGCCACTGCATCAACCGGCAGCACGAAGCGATCGACATGGACAGCGGCGTGAAATCAGGAGAAGATGACGATGAGGACTCGGAGGATGGAGAGGAAGCTCCGGAAGATTCCGAGGAGTTCACAGACGACCACGCGGCGTTCCTCGGCATGGTCTTCGACGCGCTCACGGACGGACTTAATGGCTACCACATCAAGGACTCGATGAAGGTCCTCCCGTACAGCGAGACGGCACCTGATCTCATCGAGTGGGGGTTCTTAGAGAAGTTCGAGCTCGGAAACAGACAGGCGTACTACTGGCCGACAGACGAAGCCACCGTCGTCGCAGGAAAGAATCTCGCGCCGCGAGACGGCGGTGAGTACGGTCGGGAAAGCCCAGAACATCGAGTCGGCGTCAAGCTCATCGAGGCACATTACGACGCGCTCGGCTACGAGACGCACATGTACTACACGCCAGACGACAGCGAACTCAAATTCGACCTCTACGTTGAGGCGACGGAGGATTCTCCCGATGATCGGGACAAAGTCGTGGAAGTTGAGCTCACTCCGGAGCACAGAAGACACGTCGTAGACGACTACTACAAACTCAAGGACGCGGACGCGGACGCCATCTGGGTCGTCAAAAACGCCGAAGATATGCGGAAGCTGTTGGCATCGCTAACAGCGCATATTGGGTATATTGAGGCCAGAAAATCGGACAACTTCGAGAAGGTCAGCGACGAACTCGACGCAGAAGGCGCTCAAGAAATCTTCGGCATCAACAAGCTCAGGGAGGATCTCAGAGACGACTAGCGACAAAATCATTTCCACCGGGCTGCCCCATTCTCTTCACCTCAGAAACGTGAGATCCATCCCAATAACAATCTATTATAGATGGCACCAGGCAACTCATTCAACTCAGACTCAATGCATTTGTTATAATCCGATACACATACCGCCAGACTCATTCCTAGAATCATGCTGATACTGGATGAAAGACATTCAAATGAGGGCAACACCAGGTCGGGCGGAAGCAGAAATGAGAGCAATATTAGGGCAAGCGGAAGCAGAAATGAGAGCAATATTAGGACAGGCAGAAGCAGAAATGAGAGCAATATTAGGACAAGCGGAAGTCAACAAGCGGTTAGAAGAGGGTGGCTCCCACTACTACGAACGCGAGAAATAGATTCACTGTGAACCATTTGTCCTACTGGGGTTAAACGACACCCAGCTAGTGAACTTCACCCACCAATACTCTCTGAATTGGGGATCAGAACCTAAACACATCTCATTTTCCTTTCACAACATCCATGAACAGACCTATGAATAAGCAGACGCCGGGGGATTTGGCTCATATAGATGTATATTCTTGAATAACCAGACGGGACAGGATTTAGTGCTTTCTTGTGTAACGGGGTGAGACACTGAAATCTGAGGTCGCCATTTACGATACAATTCAAAAACAAGCAGACGGCCGTGCGATATACCCGATCCAGTGTAAAACTCAAAACAAGCAGACGGGAATACAATTAGTACCACCTCATGTAAGAGAATTCCCCCATCGTGTCAGGCATTTCACACCCTATCTGGCAACCATGAATAACCAGACGGTAGCCTGATTCGAGTATGTCTATGTAAAGAGTGAAATAAGCATACGGCAACGACATCAGGGGTATTCTGTATAATATAATATTCCAATCCAATTATTAGAACATATAACTAGACGGCAGCCACTTAGACATAGTCCAGTGTAAAAAGTGTAATGTAAATGTCATCGACGAAAACAAGGGTACGTAAGCCGGTTTAGGACATTCTGATGTAACACCACCCTACCCGATAATCCTCGTGGTTGGGTTCTAACGGCCTGAGAATGTCTTAGAGATGCTCTAATATGTCTCTCCTCCTCTGTGGTTAGGTTCCGCGAAATTACAATGTTAGGGGCTTGAGAAGCAAATCGACTGGAAAGTCGGTCGCGTAGCGAGGAGATAGGGCGGAGCCGAGAGAAGAAGAGAGATCGGAGAAATCGGGCGAGAGCTCGAAGAACGTGTATCAGAAATCAGATACTGGATCTGCGGGGAGAATACGGGCCGGTCAGAAGCCGAGACAGACGACGATTGAGAGGGTGGCCCGGCCGGAGAGAGCGGCTATCAGAACTGGCCAGCAGTAAGCCGGCGGGCGCACAGCGAAGACCGTCAGCTGACGTCCGGGAGAGACAACCGCGTCAACACACCCACCCACCCTTCGGTGTGAGGACAGGCACAGACAACGACCCATGAGTAGGCCAGACGCAACGAGACGGCCGGCGGCTACCGACAGCACAGTCCGGCTGACGATCACGTGAGAGACACTCGTTGCGTGGAGAGTCTTGACTGGTCCAATTGTTAGAGGGGATGTCCGCTGATTATCAGTCCTTGTTACTCATCGGACACATTGATTATCAACTACGCTAGAGACATCGCGATGCCGACACACATCACCGCGTACATAGCTGATGAACTCGCCGAACTTATCGAAGATATCGGAGAGCATCATGACATCCCCCGAAGCCGAGTCCTCGAACTCCTTCTTCGAGAAGGCGTGAACAACCGCCACCAGCGAATCAAGATGGAACAGATTGACATCAAGTTGGAGCGGATGCTTCGAGAATTCGGCATCAACTCAGACGGTAAGTTTAGCGAGGAGATCGCAGAGCAGAGCGAGAAGATTGGGAACATGCCGCTACCCGAGGGAACGACCGGCGTCGACCTCGTCACACCGCACCCGTACTTCGGCGATGACGGCTGGTACCACGATCCGGAAGACCACCCCTACAACGAGTGAGCGAATCCGACGGCCGACGAATCACGACACACAATCTCACCTCCAACTGAAAATGTAGATCTGTACTCGCACTCTATCTCACGACCGAGACTACATGGGAGGTATCGAGGCTTTTCGCGTGGAAGCATCTTCTCCCCGATATTTTCGAACTTCTAATCTTTATCAGTCCGACCTGCGTATCTACACGTGGTGTGTTCACATGAAACTCGCATTAATCGGGGTCGGACAAGCGGGTGGGAAGGTGGTCGACGAGTTCCTAGCCTACGACGCACGGACAGGCGCAGATATCGTTCGTGGAGCGATCGCTGTCAACACGGCGAAAGCCGATCTCCAGGGAATCGACCACCTCTCGAAAGACCGCCGGATCCTGATCGGGCAATCGCGAGTGAAGGGCCATGGTGTGGGCGCAGATAACGAACTCGGCGCAGAGGTGGCCGAAGAAGACATCGATGAGATCCAGGGCGCGCTCGACGAGGTGCCGGTCCACGAGATCGATGCGTTCCTCGTCGTTGCGGGGCTTGGTGGCGGGACGGGGTCGGGAGGAGCACCCGTGATCGCCAAGAACCTCAAGCGGATCTACACCGAACCTGTGTACGGACTCGGTATTCTGCCCGGCAGCAACGAGGGTGGGATCTACACGCTGAACGCCGCTCGGTCGCTCAAGACGTTCGTCGATGAGGTGGACAACCTCATGCTGTTCGACAACGACGCGTGGCGCAGTTCGGGTGAATCCGTTGAGGAAGGGTTCGATGCGATCAACGAGGAGTTGGTCCAGCGGTTTGGCGTGCTCTTCAGTGCGGGCGAGATAACCGAAGGAAGCGACATCGCCGAGAGTGTGGTCGACTCCTCGGAGATCATTAACACGCTCAAAGGCGGCGGGATTTCCTCGCTAGGCTATGCCGACGTCGAGGTGGACGAACCAGAGCGGAAGGGGTTGCTCTCGCGACTCCGTGGCGATTCGAATGCTGGGATCGACAGTACAGAGGCGACCAACCGGATCACGAGTCTCGTCCGGAAGGCGACGCTGGGTCGACTCACTTTGCCCTGTGAAGTGAAGGGCACGGAGCGAGCGCTGCTTGTGGTTGCCGGCCCACCAGAGTATCTCAACCGGAAGGGTATCGAGCACGGTCGCAAGTGGCTCGAAGAACAGACCGGCTCGATGGAGGTCCGAGGTGGTGACTATCCGCGGCGTGGAGAGGGGACGGTCGCAGCGCTCGTACTGCTCGGCGGCGTGACGAACGTCCCGCGAGTGAAAGAGCTCCAGCAGGTCGCAATCGAAGCGCAACAGAATCTCGGGGAGATCACTGACGAAAGCGAGGACCGTTTCTCGGAGTTGATGGATAGTGACGGGGAGTTGGAGTCGCTGTTTTGAGATCGTGGTCGTCTATTGGTCATACCGATCTTCGAGGTTGTCGAGTGCTCGCCAGAACTGTCTATTGTTAATCTCTGACTCTGCTGCTGCCCGAGTTTCCAAGACGCCGGCATACGTCTCGAAGTCTTCAGGGGTCGGATCGGTCACCAACACACAGTCGATGTATCCATCGAGAGCTGTCTGGAGCGTCTGTGCGTAGTGATCGTAGGCCCCATCGATCCAAGTGAATTTCTCATCGACTTCTTCGAACAGTGCTCGATAGACGGTCGCAGCAACGAGGTATCGATCGCGCTCACGGTACTGTTCGGCAATATCGAAGAATCGGGAGAAGTCGATCGCTTCGAACACGACTGGATCGGCGTGTTGCTCGAATAAGTGTTCAATCTCCTGTCGATACTCGTCGACCGATTTGTGTTCGTTACCGAACTGCGCGAGAAACTGTTCTCGGACCGTGCTGTGAGTGGCAAGAATCTCGTGGACGAACGCACGCAGCTCCTCGACAGGGACGTCCCCAAGGACGGCTTCGATACGCTCGCTCTCATCTTTTGGCGGGTCGCCTGCGATAGCGAGGAGCACCGCGACGACGTGTTTACAGTCGCCATGGCCGTCGTATGGACAGGTACACTGAGTCTCAAGACTTCGGCCACCGAATTTGATAGTCACGTCGTATGGGTTCGTTCCGCTGACGACTGCTGAAATGAGATCGTCGAACCGGTCGAGCTGCTGAATCCGTCCCTCCCTGCGATAGGTTTGCCCCCGGTCAAACACGGGGTCGGTACATCGGTCTCGGATGGTTTCTGTATCGATGTTCATGCGGAACCCTTCCGAAATCACCTTACTGGGACCTCGGTACTCTTGTCACACTTGTGGCCGCCGCCTCTCAAAAGCGTCCCCCTCTAGGCCCTCATCAGTTACGAGCACGAACGAATACTTGAGTGGGGATATCGTGAAAGCATATTGGAGACTCCCCCACCACTTCCCGGTGTTTGACCACCGTTGGTGAGCCCGCCTGCTGGACTCGCTGTGGCATTTGGTAGATGACTGAGTCCGATTCCACGTTTGGGCAGTCAACTGTTCCTCACAGCGCTGTCAGCGGCTCTGTAGTTGGGGCCCTGTCAACATCACACCTCGACCATGTTGAATTTGAGTCGCTGAGCTTGTGAATCACCTCGATATCAAGGTCTGACTCACTTAGCTTGCTCCGTCTATTGAGTAGGTAGAGAAGAGGTGCCGCAGTGAGGATTATTTTTACCCACCGGTTGTGGGTGAGGCGTTATTTAAGAGGTGGTTAAGAAAACAACCCAATATCAACCGTAGAGGCGTCCAAATGACCAAATACGCGACTCTCAATTTGTGACGCTCATATAAAAGTCACAATCGACTCTCTTCAACTCACGCACGATTCCTGACGGAACCCTCCGGCGCTCAGACGCCGGAGGAATCGTGCTGCCAGCCAATGACAACAATAAATCCAAACAGGGTCAGGAGTGATAACTCTGGTTACCAGAGTACCTCACTCGACACTGACCCACTTACACACCGCGTCGCACAGTCCAGTTTTAAAATACCGCTGAACCACCGCCACCGAAACACCGGTCGGACAATCGTTGCGGGGGCGATCTGAGGTGACCGATGCTACTGACGATTCGACCGCTTCTGCCATTCCGATGGATCCAGACAGTGCGTTCAACGCAATCGCAAACAGCCGGCGTCGCCGCGTCTTGCTTTCACTCTCACAGTCGCGTGGAGAGATTTCCGCCGGTGATCTGGCCGTCGAAATCGCTGCCATTGAGAACGCGATTGACCCCAGTAGAATCGGGAGCAACGAACGCACCTCGGTCTACATCTCGCTGACTCAATCGCATCTCAAGACGCTCGATGAGTGCGGTGCAGTCGCGTTTAATAACCGATCGAAGTCCGTCGCTTCGACAGACGCGACCGAACCCCTCGCCGAATACATCCGCCGGCTTCAGACCGCATGTTACAAGCCGGACTCGGAGGGCGCCTAATGGCTGACTCCCAGCGTGAACTGGAGACGCTCAGAGAGATCGACTCCAACTTCCACCGGCTGTTCGAAGCGGTCAACGATGGTGACGACGTCGTTTCGATGCCGGGCGGCGATCCACTCGCAACTCTGCGGCGGGCACGGGCACAGATCGACGCCGCACTGTTCGCGTCTCACCGCGGTCGCGATGACGTCACGCTTGCTGACGACGGTGCCTGCCTGCTTCAGTGGAACCCACCGAGTGCGCCACCGCGTCGCCTCCGCTTCGAACCCGACAGCACAGGCGAGTCCTGGACACGCCGTGAACTCGAGTGGACTGGCGCGGAGTGGCGCTCCTGTGGTAGCGACCGTGTCGAGGATGTCGCGATCCGCTCGCCAGCAGCCGCCCGGTACCCTGATCCCGTCGACCCGACACCGCTCGAAACGATGGTTGAGTGGATCCGTGACAGCTGGGCGCGTCCAGATCCGCCTGCGCTCGTGTTCGCGAAGACGGCCACAACCGAACAGGGCGTGGTCGTCTCTGCCGACGGCGAGCTCCGCTACCGCGAGCGCGATAGCCCACAGTGGTATCCTGCGACGACAGACGAGTTCTACCACCACCTTCGCACTCACGGACAGCCAACGCTCCTCCCGCTTTCAGAGACAGCGCTGACTCGCCAGCACTTCACCCCTAGTCCACTCTCCAAATGACGGACGAACCACTCTCGCTTCCACCGGGATTCGATCGTGAACTCACCCAGCTTATCGACGCGATCGAGACCCTCCGGGACGCTCTCTCAAAAGAGGAGACACTTACGACCGTCCAAGCTGTCACCACACGGCGGCGGTTGTTCCTCGCGCTTTACGCGCTCAAAGCGATCCGTCGACAGCTTGCGGATACAGAGCATCCCCCGTCCCAAGGCGAACATGAGGTGGTGACGTGGGACAACCCTGCTCAGGCACTGTATCACATCGAACTACGCCTCGATCGGCTGCTTGAGGATCTCTCCATTCAGGGGTACGATCGTTCTTCAAAAGAGAATTCGATCGAGCAAACACTCGAAACGATTCAAGACCACATCGTCATCCTTCAGGACGCACTTTCTGAGGGGTCGACGGACAACTCCACGCTGCCTGAGCAACTCTCCAGTCACCGATCTGTCTATGCAGACGTGGCTGGGCGTGGGGTTGGCGATGGGCGATGGCTTGAGTATCAACTCCAACGCGCGTTGATGCGGTGGGGGTATCAAGCAGAGACGCGCCAGCACCTGTTCGGTCTCGAGGTCGATGTCGTCGCCAAGCGGAACCCAAAACAACAGCAGCCGACTGATTGGATTGTCGCTCAATGTAAAGACTGGACAAGCGACACGATCACGCCGTCGACGATCTTCCGGCTGTGTACGATTGCGTTTGCTTGCCGGGCAATGCCGGTCCTCTGTCATACGACCGAGATCACACCTCGGGCTGAGGAGCTCGCCCGTCAGTTCGAAGTTCGGGTCCTCGATCTGCGGGATCTTGAACGGGGTGCGCTTCCTACGCCTCACGTGTACAAGCCGTCAGCTGAACTCAACGAGTGGCCTCCACAGTACAACGCTCGTGACGATCGAGGCAGTCTCCCCATGATGTTCTACGGAGAGCCTGGCAAACGGTTCAGCTACGTTCCCGGCTTCACTCCCGTGGGGATGGATTACGACTACGAACCGATTGATACCGATCGAGACGACGATACCCATCCCGCAGCCGGACACTAACTCGAATGTGTATATTTCGTATCGATAGAACGTGCCTCCTTAGCTATCGTCCGTGAAACTGTCTCTGTACTCGCGATGGTGTTTCCATTTTCGGTATCCTGTAGTACAATTCGACGGAGCGTCATTCATATACTCTGTTAGATTCGAGAGCTGCTCAATTCCTCGCTGTTCAGCCTCTTGAATTACTTTATCAGGGCCGGGTTCATCCCCTGACCAATCGAACATTTGTGACAGCGCATCCTCAGCGTTGTTGTCCATATTGAATATCATACAAAGTCAGTATAAACCACTTCTGCCAGCAAGAACGATGGTTTCATTCTCTGTACTGACCGATCCGGCCTGATCGAATCCGAGAAGAACTCAGTACCAGACTTGCGCTCTGTATTCAGTACGGCTCCAAGAACTTATCACCGGATGAGGATATCAACAGAGCCACCCAATAGTATTAAAAAAGATACCGTATATACCGCATCTTCGTCTTCTTCGATAACAGGGGCTGAGTGATCTCGCATTAGTCTTCAGCCTCCGTTATCTCGATGTCAGTAAGTACAGCGACTGGAGGCCGAGCCAACTCAGATGCTCCCTCTCGTTCCGCCCGAATAGTCTCGGGCGAAACGTCCTCACCGTTGAACACAGAGAGCGCGTCAGCAAACGCGTCAGCCGACGTCGTATCGTCGAAAAACAGGTGTTCCAACGCCTCGATCGACACTCGGTCACTATCACCGCGTTTGAGCGCGGCAAGCCGATCTTCAGGCGATAAGAAGGGCTCCGTCGTGATTGAGAGGTCCACCTGTGCGTGGCGCTGGTGGGCAGCCTCTGCTTGTTTAATCGCACTCACCAGCCGGTGTTCTGGATCATCACCTATGAGCTGGAGTGTCGTATAGAGCGCAGCGTGTGCGTATTGTGCTGGGGCCCGAAGCGAGCGCTCAGACTCTGCTCCACCGGTCATGACGGTCTCGAGTTCGTCATCATCAAGGTAGAGATAGAGATGCATGAGATCGACTAGTGTGTCCGGCAGCCGGGTCGAAACTGCCTCAAGAACACGCTCTCGCTGAGTGTCTGCGTCTGGATGCTCTCCGGTGAGTATCTCATGTTCGTTGTCCGTAAGCAGTCCAGATGGGTGGTGATCCGACATTACTTGTCACCTGACGTGGTTGTGGAGGCAGCTTCCGTGAGCGAGAGTGCTTGGTCTCGCTGGTACTCTGTGAGCCGATCCAGGAGTTCCGCGTGTGACCAGTCCCAATCTGTCGGACCAAACAACACCGTTCCAAGGAGAGTGTTATTGACATACTGCATTCGGAATACATCGACGAGTTTCGGCTTATCAGCCATTTCAAACAGTTCTTCACTGGATATGTAGTGTCCAATATAAATCCCAGTTCGCCATTCTCGGAACGTTTCACTCTCCTCGTACTGCCTCTCAAAATGCCAAGAGGACTCCGTCTCTACGTCGTACTCGTCGATGAACGCAGCGTACTCTTGGGACATCGTCTCTGCCGCCGTCGTGATCTCACCTGACGACACACCAACACACGCTGATGACCCAGCAACCCAGAGTGGTTCTTCCGGTTCGTTCCCCGCCCAGAAACCATTGTACGCTACTTGATTGCGTGGGGTGGAGCCTTCACCCGGTGACTGTATGGCGTCGAACGCACCAGCTGCGTCGGTTCCCGACAACGGAGTAAATGGCTCTGGAAGCTGGGCTTCTGCGATGAGCGCCTCTTCTGGACGGAATGCTTCCGATGTGGTATCGCCAGAGGATACGGCTGTGATGAACGGCCCAGTTGCCAGTCCAGCTAAGTATGATCGTCGAGAGACGCTACTATCTGTTTTTTCATCGCTTCCTTCAGGGTGGGTATATGGTGTTGTCATTGGTCTCTTGGGCTGCTCGTATTTGCTGACACGAAGTTAGCCATCATGGTCCTCGCTGGCGGCAACTAGCTGGTGTATCGGTTTGGCAGAGATCGAATGCGGTTCAGGAAGAAGAGAACTTGAGGTGGGCTCCGTTTCCCCAGTCCCGTCAGCATCTACGGCGCTATTCTCTTGTCTGTGTTCTCGGTGACTCGTCGTTATCTCCTGCCGGCTCGCTTCTAACAACGGCTTTACAGCAGGTCCTGTCTGTGATGACTCGGCCACAATCCAGATCGCGCCAAGTGGGGTTACCTGAAACAGTATTGCGGTCTCTTCAGATTCCGTGTCGACGTTCGTTACGATCAGGCTGTGGGAGTGTACTGATCGTTGTTCACTATCGGGTGTCGCTGTTGTGATCGTATCTACAAGCGCTTCTCTGCCAAACGTATAGATCGACTGCCAGTCTGTCTGAGTGACTTGCTGGATCGGGATGAACAGCGAGAGTACTGTAGCTGAAAGAATGCCTTCTAATCCCTCTGCGTCTGTCTCTCCCCACGCAAGTCCCCCTTCTACCGCATCAAAACGCGAGCCGACGCACGTATTCATGAACTCATCAAGACACGATAATAGTCCACTCTGTGCGAGGACTGCTGGCGCAACTCCGGCGTCTTGAGTTTCAGAAAACCAGTTGCTATGGCCACTATACCCGAGTTCTTGAAATGGCGTTAGTCCGGTTAACCCTCTCTTGATTGGTTGGCCATGCGATCCAGTCCCGATTGTGTCACGACCCACAGCCGATCACATATACTGTAATGATATATATCTGTGGGATAGCAGTATATGGCAAAAAGTTATTTACTCGGGCTCGCAACTCATCCCATGAGCGATAAAGAATCAATCAATCTTCGGATTGAGAGTGGGCTCAAGAGAGCAGTTGAGCAGATCTCAGAAGAAGTTGAGGGAGATTCTCGCCCTTCTGATCTGAGTCTGACCGCAGCGAATCTGATCAAAATTGGGCTTGGTGGAGAACGAGCTGGTATTGAGCCTGATATCGTCGGAGAATTCTTCGAAATACCGCGCCTCTTTGCCAGTATCTCATTTGATGGCGAGAAGGTGACAATGGGAACCCAATTAGATTCAAAAACAATTGCTGGACTACAGAACGAATTCAACCCAAAAAAACACACTGCAGCAAGAGAGGCGCTCCAACTCGGTGTTATTATCGTCGACCCTGGCGAGAAATCGATCGTGGGTCCACTTGGTGGCCCCCGCCCGTTTGCAGAGATAGATATTGATAACCATGTTGAAGGTGACGATGCGCAGGGAGCCCTGCGTTACATTACAGAACGTTTGATCTAAAATGGAATTTGAAAACTCAATCCCGCTCCCGCTCGGATCAAAACTTTCGCAGAATACGGTATTGGCGAATTCGATGGTCCAACTTGAGGGGGAAAATATTGAGGTTGAGGGTGAGACAGACAGCGGTTGGCCCACTATCATCACGCTGGAAAGTGATGGACACCCAGCAGGGATCGCTGTTGATTACCTTGGTATGTGGCATGGGCGCAACGTCGGAATGGAAGAAGTCGATCTCTTACTAATCTACGAGAATGGTGAGTGGAGATGGCGGGCAATTGTGGCTTTCAGCACTGAGCAAGACGCAATTGAACGTGGACAGTACGAGGCAGATGGGTATAATGGGTACAAACTCGTTCCGTGGAACACTGACGATCGTTTCGATCAAATGGAAGAATTGCTTGATGAGGACATCACGCCGATAGTTTACGACCAAGATTATCCTACAAATGCTGCTCACGTGATGCAGAAAGCAGATAGCATCCACACTCTGAATCGAATATTAGGAATAGGACAACTGAAGACACTCACAAAACGACGAAAGCAGCTCTTTACTAAGATCGTCCCACGGTCGGTTCGATGGGAAAACAAAGAGAACAGTCTCCAAGAGTTGGCACGAGATGTCGTAGATAACCGTCGGGATACACCCCAGCCTGCGGATGAGCCCTATCAGGAAGGCGACGATGTCCAAGTCAATCTAGGATCTGCTGATCCTAACAATCCTTATGATGGGGAGACTGGAAAAGTTATTAACGTGTTACAGGAAGGTTTCGATGAAGAAGCTGAACATGAGGTAGACGCCTACTCATATAAGATCGAAATCGGTGGTGAAGTTCCCATCACTTGGTTCAGACATCGGGAATTAGTACCGACATGAGTTAATCAATCTCCGGATGTAGTAAAATTCTGGTTACATCGGATGAGGAGTAGAGCCTCGCTAAGAACGAATTATAAGTAGACATCTGGTTGTCGAGAGTCAGTGGATTGGATTCAAATACTCGAATTGAACCGCTACATCCCTTATTAAATATTGAATGAGCGCTGAACACCAGCCACACATTCTCCGGTAGAGATACTCTGAGAGGAGACAAACCAATATTGGCGGCTCATTAAGTACTAAAGCCCCCACCGGTGCATTGTCCACTGTACGATGTATCTGAATGATGACTTACTGGATGCTAAACCCGTTAGGTCTGGAATGTGATGTAGAACGACCCTCCTCGAAGTTTTTCGAGAACGGTAGCTGAGTCGCTCTCGATACCCACGAAGTCAGCGACGTTCTCGATGTCAAATATCTGTAGCTGATTGTGTTCGTCCTCATTTTCACGCCAATCTGTGGGAAATCCGACCAGGCGGACGAGATAGCTGTGTTCCGCGTCGCCATCTGTGATATCGGGACCACCGCCCGTCGGACCAGAACGAAGTGCCATCCGCAACTCATTACCGGTTAATTTGATCCGGCCGTTGTGGATACGCCCGCTGTCGACGGCCTTTACTTCGACACGTCGCATCCACGGGGACTGCCAACTCGCTAGCTCCGTGTCAACTGGAATCATGGCGAACGGGTCGATGAGGTCGAATCCCGGCCCTCGCTCCGCGGAGGTGTCGAACAGCGCGTGGAATGCAGCCTTCGTCTCAGGCGTTGCCTCAAGTTCGCTGGCGCCGAGCAGTGCTACTAGATCTTCACTACTCTGGGCTCCGCCGGCGACAGAATCTGGAAGTGAGCTAGCGACATCTTCGATCCCGTTGAGACGCCAGTTTTCGTCTGCCCGCCACTCTCGAACTACGTCGAAGATCTGTTTGCGAACTGTCTGAGGGGCGTCGCGAAACCGCCTCCAAGCTCGGTCCAGACAAATTAGTTCGCCCTCGCGGCCACGGGCGTCGATCTCTGCGTTCACGTGGGAGTAGCCATCTCCGGATGACTCGCCGATCTCCGGAGAACCACCTTCGGTTACTGCGGCGGCTGCTTCGAACTCTGTCGTGATCTGTTCCATCCCGTCGTCGTTGCTTGTGATCCAGTCCGTGGTGAGGTCACTCCGGTTCGCACTGGTCCCCGTTGTCGACTCGCCATCTCTCTGTTCGTAGGTCGCGAGTACGCTAGCAACACGCTCTTCTGCGGCCTCGTAATCTGAGACTGCGTCGACTAGAGCGCTAAGGAAGTCGTCAATATCAGGCTCGTTGTAGACGATATCCGATTCTTGGAGCGCAACCCGCTCCGCCTCAACCCATTCTGTGACGGCGTCGACGAACTGCTCGGTTGCCGGAGGCTCCAGTGTCACGTACGGAATATCGCCGAGACGAAGGTTCCGAAGCGACGGATTGAGATCGCTGTCGCCTCGAACGATCGCAGCGACGCGACGGCGCGGCCCAGGTATCCGAGAGGATGTCGCTGTCTCGCGGACCGCGCGCTCGATACCTTCCTCACCTTCGTCTTCGTGGTCAGCCAGTGCATCCCAGAACCGTCGGAGGCGGTGGACTGCCGTCACATACGACTCGACCGATTGGGAGGACCGCGATTGCGGCCACTCATCAAGCTCCACCCACTGGTGGCCGACATCGACAAGATCGTCGATGTTGAGAACCTCATCGCGTGCAAGCTGATACGCGATTCGGAGCCTTGTCTCATGGGTATTAGTCGCTGCTGCCACGAGACACATTGCTGCGATATCTCTCTCAAGGCCACATTCCGTTGTCAGTTTCTCGCTCCATGCTTGTAGGAGCGGATTGCCGTCGGCAAATTCCTCACGCTCGGTCGCAGACCGTGCCGCCGTTAATGTCTCCCGGGGCTCGACGTCGAATTCGTCGGGTGTAGGGAGCGACACGTCCGACCAGTGCGTGGAGACAAGTCCGTTGAGAGTCTGGAAGACCTCCTCGAGACGACGTGTTCGAAGTTCGGTTACCTCTCGACGGATGTTTTTGAGTGCGTCGTTGTACTCGTCTTCGAGGGCAGATTCGTTCTTGAACAAGACGTTCTCGAAGGTGTCTCGCAGGTCGAACTGCTCGATCACTTGGACGAGTCCGTCGGCGGCGAGATACGGCGGTATTGCTTCATCGTCTGTCTGATACCGATCGACCGAATCCCGGAACAGCGCGATGTGAGGTGACGCACTTCCCTCACCTGGCTTCCACTCCGCTGAGTTCCGTCGTACATCATCGTTCTCACTTCGCTCAACGATGCCGATCGGATTCTCGAATACCGCTGAAAGATCGTCGTGAACCGACTGAAGATTCGGTGCCGTCGCGTTCTCCAGATAGCCTGCCAGCAGGTACTCCTGTCGATCACGGAGTTTCGATCGCAAATCGTCGAGCCGGTTACTGCCGGATTCCACGTTCGCACCGTGAATCGGTCGTGGCGACGGTGGTTTCGTCTCGGTCACGATGCCGAAGTCCACGGCATCAGACTCGTCACCCAGCATGTATGCGAGTTCGGTCTCGTCGGCCGGTCGCTCGACAAACCGACGGCCGTCGTTCACTAGCCGCTCACGAGAGTATTTCGACAGTGGTTGTGTGAAAACGACCGTCTCGGAATTTTCGTCTGGGTGGTGGTCACGTCCAATACGGAGCGCTTTCGGTGTACTGCCTTCGGTGACGGGGAGAGACGTGCCGAGATGATGAAGATCACGCCGGATCCAGCGTCGCTTTGGTTCCCGATCATCGAGTTCCCGGGAGAGTGCGTCGTCAGCAACGAGACGACGCAGTAGTGCGTCGGTAGGTACCGATAGCGCCTGGGTGGCCCAGCTCGCTTTGACAGTAAACGTCTGGCCTGGAGCCCCGATGCTAACCTTCTCATCGAATTGCGAGAGGAACCACTTGAGGCGTCTGGCCGCCATTGGGGGAGTCAATGTATCGAGCTGTTGGATACCCAAAGATCGGAGTGCGTCCGGGACATCGACGACATCTGATTTCCCCTCATCCCAATCGGTCGCGTCCGTCAACCGTTCCTCTAGTTCCCCAACATCGACCCGGGGCAGGTACTGAATAGCCCCTCGTAGATAGTCGTCGTCGTGAAGCAGTAGTTTCCGTGCCGAAAGCTGGTCGCCATCTTGGATGGTGAGCCTGTCGTCGCCTGGTTCCTCTTCGAACATACCCTCAGCAGGCCACAGTTGCTCGCGGGCAAGTTGTACAAGCCCGAGAGACGGAATTCTGCTATCGTCGCTGGCGGTGCTGAAGGAGTGCCACCTGCTACAAAGCCAGGCGACTTCGGCGACACCGTCGGAAAGCTCCGGCCACATGAGAAGGATGGCATCACGGTAGTCACGACCAGAGGCCGACTCGGATTCCGGAAGGTCCGGGAGGTACCACCACATCGGGAGCAGCGCTGCACCGGGGTAGTCCCCCACAAGAGTGTCCACATCCGGATCCAGCCAGTGGTTCCCACAGCCAGTCGAATGAGAGGCGCTGAACGCCGGGTTATTGTCGGACTGCCAGACCGTGTCTCGATACGCTTCGACGAGGTCTTTCGGCGGGCTGAAATCCGACCCTTCCGGAAGCGCACCACTTGCGAGGTTCTGTGCGTCAGAGACAGTGAGTGTGCCCGCCTCGGAATCACGTTCCCCTCGCGTCGGGAGTGTCCACCGCCACTCGATACGTGGTCCGACTTGTACGCCTAGGTGAATCAGGGCGTCGAGTCGCCGGATACGGTCGAGCTCGTCTGAGCCAACATTGTCACCGAAGACTTCGGTCCAGTAGTCGTCGTCAGGCGGAGCGATTTCGCGGGTGCCGCTAGGTGTTGCGTCGGAAGCGAGCCGGACCGCAGCTGCCCATCGACGGAAGGAATCCGCTCGCGTATCCTCAGTGCTATTCTGGCCGCTAAAGCGGTCGAATTCCGGCTCAGCGGCTTCGAGTGTGTCGGCGGCCGTATTGAACTCCGCTGCCCACTCGGTCCCAAACGATAGCTCTTCAGCTGGGCGCGTCTCGATCCGTTCCTGATCCGATGGCTCGGTGGAAGTCACTTCGTTGGCTAACGAGTCGGATCTGGAGACCGGGAGTTGTACCCGCTGGACGTAACGCTGTTCCAAATAGTCGTCGTAATTTGGGGGAAGTGAACCGGTCTTTCCGCCCTTCAGAGTTTCCTGTAGCTCGCCGAACTGGTGATGTCGGTGGGGCTGCGGGTTGAGCCAGTCGGCAATCTGACTCTGGGTCACCGTTCTGTACAGGTCGACGATGTATCCAATCACGTCGGGATCGGACGTTGCATCCCCCGAGTATCCGCCGGCCTCAGCGGCAACTCGGCGGTAGAACTCTGCGGGACTATCGAGGTTCCGCGTTCCCCACTCCCTGTTGAAACTCTCTAGCGGCCCGGTCCAGTCCGATCTGAACGGGACAACGAACACAGGCAGATCGTCCGGCGGCGTCGGAAGGTCAGAAATGATCGACCGCGCCGTGTTCCCACCAGTCCGTCGAAAGACGATGCGCTCGCTCCGTTTCGTTCCCCCGCCCTCACCGCCGTCATGTCTCGATCGTGCTCTGACAAGGTGAGTAATCGCTGGCGAATCATCGTCGTCGTGGTCTCGGTGTGCCTCAGCGGGCAATAGTGGAACCCGTGTGTCACCCAACTGTGTTGCCGACCGCTTTGCATCTGTCCCGCTCTTGATGTCGAGTTCCTCGCCATCCGAGGCTGATTGGAGGACACTACAGATGGACTCGAAGTACTCTGTCGCGTGGCGGACCTCATCGACTGGAACTGCCCAGTCGATTGTGCCCTCCGTATGGCTACTTACACCCCAGTACTCGCTGAGGATGTCAATACAGCCCCGACGCCCTTCATCGTCGTCGAACAGGCGGTCGAGAACGTCAGTGAGTCCGATACGAGCGGCACACTGTCGGAACGCCAAACCAGACTCACTTTCGGAACCGAAAACAGCAGTCCGCCACCTCTTGCCGGATTCGATGACGCTGCGTCCGGGGACTGGTGCCGCCGGTGCGTCACGTCGGAGCGGCTCGAAAGCATGGAGACGTTCTGGGTCACACAGCACCGCAGTCGGTCGTTGTGGCTCGCCAGCGTCGCTCGGGACGATCGGCTCCTCACGGAGTTGTCCAAGCGTGTCTTCCACAGCGGTTGCAACAATCTCCGATGTATCAGACTTTTCTGCTGCGTCGAGTGGTGTAACCAGCCACGGCATCCACTGGTTAAACGTATCCATCTCAGCCGAGTCCGTCGCTGACTCGCCGGTCGCGAGGTCAGCTGCTGCGGTTGCGACGAGTCGCGGTAGTTTGTCGAGTATCCGCCGGTTCTGTTCATCCGCTGTGAGTGATTGGCGGTCAAACCCAACCCGGAACGGCGCATGGATGGCGAAGGGGAACGGCGTTTCGACCTCCTCGATCGGGTAGTACAGATAGAGTGGCTTCGATTTGGGTCTCCAACCGTCTTTTGTTGTCGGTTTTTCAAACAGGAGATGGACATCGTCGGGGTTCGACTCCGCCTCCTGGTTTTCAGTGATGTCGTCGTACGTTCCGGTGTACTGCCAAAACGTCCGAACGTGTGAGTCGGAATCGTCGTTCTGCGAGTCATCAACCGTGTAAGTTACCTTTCGGCGACTGACTGTAGGTGCGTTCGAGAGTGGGTTGGAATCTCCTTGGTCAACCGTTATCTGTCGGTGGTTTTCCATCTGCAAAATTCCATCTGCGTTCCGTGACACTCGGACTAGGTTTAGTTGCTCGATGTGCCCGAGCAGTATCAGCGTCTCCGGAGAGATGTTTGTACATTCCTCCCACAGCGTCTCTTGGCGTTGCTGACTAAACGCCGCTGAATCGCTGTCCGTCGACGATCGGTGGTCCCGGAACGTCGACACTACCTTGTCGTCAGCGTCGGTGAGCATGCCGTCGACACGGTCGAGGAGCGCCCGCCATTCAGTATCGACGTAGTCGAGTTCGACAGCCGTAGTGTACGATCCGCCGTGGACATCTATCCACGAACGTAGGTCCTCACTAAGCGGGCTATCCATGGTGTGGGCTGCCTCTTTCGTCCCGACGAGTCCCGATCGCAGCGGAGAGGCGTCTTTCTGCGAGGCGTCGGGGAACGGGTACCGGAACAATGAGAGCCGTGGCAGGTCCGAGAGGAGCGCGCTGGGGCTCGGTGGCTCCTGCTCTTCGTTGAGCAATTGACGGCGTATCGTATCTTCAGTGAGATACTCTGGTAATGCGCTAGCACCGATATCTGACGCGAGCGACTGGCAGGCATTGACGAGAGTGTCGTTAGTGGACGGACCGATACGGCTCCTGAACGAATTCTCTCCTAGCAACCTCCCGTACGCCGTGAGCAGCATGCGGGCGGCTCTTGCCCGAGAGAAGTGTGCCGAGAACTGCTCCGAGTCAACCTGCGAGTAGATACTGAATTGCTCGCTCAGCTGGAGTACCGACTTAAGCCCGACACCTTTCTCACCAATAGATCCTCGATCCTGAGCCTTCGCGGATCGCCCAAGGGAGGTAACAGCCCGAAACACCTCTTCGTCATCCAGCCGGAAGGGACTCCCCGTGTTGGCGACCATCAGCGAATCGGGGCCGACAATTACCGAGACACTTCCATTCCCGTCTCCCTCTATGATCGCATCCCGCGCGTTCTGGACGAGCTCCAAGACTGTTCGATCATCATGAGCGGCGGAGACCACCTGATTCCCATAGCCAAGGTCCGCTTCCTTGCTCCATGCTGTCTTGTTGTTTAACCCGTCGAGTAGCTCTTCGTGTTCTTCGCAACAGAAGTTGGTGAGACGATCAGAGACAGATGCGTATTCAGACATGTGATGTGTTGAGTTGGTTACCTCTCTCGCTTCACATTGTAAGTAGTAACGGTCGGGGTCTGAATACATACGATGAAATCAGAACACATCACCAAACCGTAAACTGGAGAGAATGTCTACTTAGAGAGAACAGCTAATCTCTGAGAATGAATCTGACTGCTAATGCTCAGAAAACGTTTCGTCTAAATCTACAAGTAATTCTAGTGGAGAATTTTTCGCATCTAGGCCTGTGAATGGCTGTCGTGCTGTACGCTCTTTGGGTAACGAATTTGTGTTGTCGTTCATCGCTACGCTCCGATCAGTTGTCGTGGTCGATATACTCGGCTTCCCATTCAGCTCGCGCCTCGATTTCTCTGGTGCCTCGACGAGTGGTGGTATACTCGTTAGTTCGTCGATCTCGCTGACTTTTCTCGACAAGTCCCTTCTCAACGAGCGTATCGAGATTCGGATAGAGGCGGCCGTGGTGGATCTCTTTTTCGTAGTAGTCTTCGAGTTCATCTTTGATCGCGAGCCCGTGGGGGTCATCCAGACCGGCGATTACGTACAACAAATCCCGCTGAAAGCCTGTGAGGTCATACATACCCTGTCTTACGTATTCAAGTTTTGAAATACTACTGATTTTCGAAGTGCTGTTCTAATGATGACTTCTTAGTCAGTATCGAACACAGTAGAGTAGTAGCTCAGGGGACAACGATATCTGAATTAACCAACACACCCTTAGTCCCCAATTCTGTTGGTTAAGATCATTCACCGACCGCTATAATAATGTGAGAGATCTATCCCGCCGACACCGAATCTTAACCTACCCCAGACCGAATGAATACGTATGCTACGGCAGTTCCTCGGTGCGCTCGGCGTTCTCACGACGCTCGCTCCGGACCGGACCGTGGAGGTATTCGAGGCGATTGCGGTCGAGAACCCTGACGAAAACACCGTACATTCGTGGTTTGGTCTCCTGATTCGGGTGGAAGGAGTTGTCATTACGCTCGCGGCGCTTCGTGACGGTCGCCTCTACGCGTGGCTGATGAATGTCACCGGAATCGTTGGTGCCGTCTTGCTTTTCGTCCCGCGACTGTACGAGAAAATGGCGGGGCCGCTCGTGTACGAAGACCCGGAGTCGCTGGAGTGGAACGAACACCTCACCGACGGCGTCCGCGTGATCGGTGCCGTGTATGTGCTCCTCGCGCTTTTGGACCGTCGACGTCGAAACGGGGAATGACCGACGACCTCTCCGACCGCACGATCCTCCTCACCGGCGGAACAAGCGGATTCGGGCGGGTGGCAGCGGTTGACCTCGCAAAACGAGGTGCGACTGTCGCAGTCGTCGGCCGCGACGAGTCGAAGGGAGCCACCCTCACAGAACAGTCCGAAGACCTTGCCGGAACAATCGCATTCCATCAGGCTGACCTCGCCTCCCAATCCACCGTCCGGTCCCTCGCAGCAACCGTAAAACACGAGTATGACCAGATCGACGTCCTCGCTCACAACGCCGGACTCTCGGCTGGGTCACGTCGTGAGAGTCCAGACGGAATCGAGATCACGCTCGCGGTGAACCACTTGGCCCCCTACCTCCTGACATACGAATTGCTCGACCATCTCCGTGACGCACCCGATCCGCGTGTTGTTGTCACCGCCTCGGACATCCATCGGCGGGCGACGCTCGATCTGGACGACCTGCAGCTGACGGACGAGTACGACTCACTCGACGCGTACGCCCGCTCGAAGCTGGCGAACATCGCGTTCACGGTCGAACTTGATGCCCGGCTCCCGGACGACGCCGCAGTCACGGTCAACTGCGTTCATCCGGGATTCGTTCCGTCGACGGACCTGTTCCGTGAGGCGTCGCTCCGAACGCGGCTGCTGGTTCGGATCGCAGGGCTGGTTCCGGGTGTCGCTACCTCAAAGCAGGCGGCCGCCGAACGTCTCCAATCGCTTCTGGTGGAGCCGACGTACGGCTCTATGAGTGGCCAATATATCGGCAGCGATGGTCCCACAGATCCTGCACCCGAGGCAACGAACCAAACGGTGCGACGGCGACTCTGGCGAATGAGTGCCGAGCTGGTCGGCATTACATCCGACTGGCCGAGGTCTAGCACCAACTAAGATACGCTCACTGTTAGCATTGGTGACGATCACGGTATCCTCGTTATTGTATTAAAACGGAGCAACAGAAGTTCAGTACAACTCAATAGTTGTACTCATTCTACTTCCTCTGTGAAGTGTCCTATTTCGTCGAGAGCAAGCTCAAATCCCACGGACCAGCATAAGTGAATCTCCTGTATCGCTCACGCGATCCCGCCCACAGACAAAGAGATTGAACGGTTCAAACTACTCGTAGTAACTGACGCGATCGACAACTTCCGCGAAGGCGACATTCTCGCGGACATCAGTGATCTCGATAGTGACACGCTCGCTCTGTTTGGTGTCGGGAACAATGACGACGAACCCGCGCTCAACACGGGTGATTCCATCGCCTTGATCGCCAATATCTTCGATTTCGACGGTGCGTTGCTCTCCTTCCTCGACGGGGGGCGTCTGTGACGCTTGCTGGGGCTGTGGATTGGTGTCAGTAGTGGTGGGCTCGCTGGTCGTGGATGACGGCAACACAGCGACACGGTACGTTTCGTCCGCCTCTAGGTTCCCCAGGCGGAGCTCTTGTTCCGGTATCTCAATCATATATGACCCGTTACGCTCTTCGACTTTCCCTGAGAACAGACACTGAAGTTGATCTGAAATATCCATTTGTAGACCGTACACCGCATACGCGGCGAATCACACATTACTCTGCTGTCTCTCTACTCCGGGGCTACAACGTCCTCACAAGCCGGACACTCGGTCCACACGCCCTCTGTGCCGTCGTCCTTCTCGTACTCAACGAGAATCCATGCTTCGGATATGTCCTCACCACATTTCGGGCACCGACCGAGGGGCGATTCGTCAGCGTTCATGCGAAGGGGTGGAAGGAGCGTGTGACAGTTCCTTCCAAATGAATATCACCCGGCTTGAACCTAAGCTTTTGGCGGCTTTGCGGGCCAAACGCACCAGGTTTCCGGTGGAGTAGACCACCAGCACGATTAACCAACATGCGCTTTTATCCTCAATCTTGTTGGTTAAGAGTATGCTCGACCGCTATCCAACTTCCGAATATTTGGCCCCCCACGAGTGGACCGATCTGTCCCTTTTTATTTGCTCCTAGTCAACCCAGCGTGAATGTCTCGACGACAGGGAGCCCGAACCTCAACCGACGCGATGGAGATTGCCATTCTCTCTGGGGTAGTTGGGGTCCTCGTCGCTGTTCATTTCCTTCTCCCCGAAGCACTCCGCTCGCAGTTCCTGTTCACGTACGGCGAGCCCACTGTTGTCTCGGCGTGGACCGCGGCAATCCTCCACGATAGCGTTTCGCATCTAGCGTCCAGCGTCACGTGGTACGCGATCGTGATGGCATCAGCGTACGCACTCTCTATGACATGGACGCGTCGACGTCCGTTCTGGTTCGCTGTAGTCGGGTGTCTTGTGCTCGCACCGCCGATGACAAAGCTCGTGGATTACTGGCTGCTAAAGGTCCAGTGGAATCTCGTTGCGGACGCGACGACGGCACGCGGATTTTCTGGAGTCGTGAGTGCGTTCGGTGGACTGCTATACGTCTCACTGGCACGCACAGCGACCGCCAAGTATGGCTACGATGCCGGCGTCGCGACGACTGGAACAATTGTTCTCGGAGCGCTCTCAGCGCTCGCATTCACGTCTACTGTGTTGTCTCCGTCTGTGGCTGTCGTCCTTTGTGCGATTGTTGCCTTCGCGATCGGAATCGGGATTGTCAGCACCCGACCGAAGATTCCGACGTGGCGGGCATGGGCCTGGTCACAGCGTGACGGACTCCTGTCTATCGCAGTTGGCTCTGTAGTAGTCGTCGTACTCCTTTCGCAGCTATTCCAAGTCCAACTGGATGAAACGGGGCGATTTGTCAGCGTAATCGCTCATGGAACAGGGTTTGCGACCGGCATGATCGTTACTGTACTCGTGCTCATCGAGGAGTACGTCGGCCAGCGATCGACTAAGAAACCGGGGAACCGCCTGGGGACATCAACTGAGTGATCTACGAATCGTCTTCCGACGGCGGCCGTTTCGAGAGCTGATCAAACCGATTCTGGGCTGCGTCTTTTCGCTTCGTGGTCTGCTCGGGTTCGTACTGTACTGTCTCCAAGTCGCCGTCGACGACGGTGACTGTGAGGATCGCATCGGCGTGGTGCCCGTCCTCAGGGAGTCGATCAGCTTCCAGGACAGCATTCTCTACCTCCTCGCCGTCTCGTTCGAAAAACACGGTAGCGAACCCATCTTCGATCGAGTCCACCACGGCTGTGTATTCGCCGTTGTCCAGATCAACTAGATCAGTCATGAATATGTCTCCTCTAGGACACGCTCCCCGTTAGGAGTACTGACGATCACGGTATCCCCGTCGTTGTTCCAAATCGGCGACCCAGAACCCCAGTACAACTCAGTAGTTGTACTTGTTCCACTTCCTGTGTGTAGTGTCACTGTTTGGCCGGGAGCAAGCTCGAACCCCTCGGGAACAGTGTACCTCTGGCCTGCTTCGTCTTCGATCGTCCAGCCAGACAGATCCAGCGTCTCGTTACCGGTGTTCTCAAAGACGACGTATTCATCATTGAGATTGTCTCGGTCATCACCAGCCGCGTCCGCGTGGATTTCGGCGACTGTCAGGCCAGCCTCAGCCGTCGTCTCATCAGTCTCGCTGTCCGTCTCGTCGGGAGTGTCGTTGCTGCCGGTGTCGATACTGGTTGTCCCATCGCTCTCAATGCGGGCCCGGTCACTAACAGCATCAGGCGCTCCAACGTCGATCGGATCGCCCTCACGGAGCGTACTCGGATCAGTCGGGGCATCCCGCTGGGTTTGGACGGTAACGTTCTGTCCGTCACTGGTCAAGATGATGTTGCCGTGTGTTGCGGTCCAATACGCTGGGAGTGATCGCTCAGCGAGTCGTTTGAGGACCTCCTCGTGGGGATGTCCGTATTGGGAATCATACGCGCTCGAGATTACGACTGCTTGCGGATCGACCGCATCAAGAAACGCTCCACTTGACGAGCTCGCAGAGCCGTGGTGGCCGGCTTTCAGAATTGTCGACTCCAGCTCTGACCCGTATTCGTCGACAAGGTATGCTTCCTGGTCGTCTTCGGCATCACCTGAGAGCAGGACGCTCGTTTCGCCGTGGGTGAGTTTGAGGACAATGCTATTTTCGTTGTGATCTTCGTTTTCGAGGTACGGATCCGGTGGGCCGAGGACATCGATGTCGACATCGCCAAAGTCGATCGTGTCGCCTTCGCGCGTTTCGTACAGTGTCACGTCGTGTGCTTCGATCGCGTCGAGATACTCGGC